>JAEEGJ010011007.1_pt1 | contig 23170 bp, 22 predicted proteins | sample 8958761 | NCBI WGS metagenome assembly JAEEGJ01 (sample SAMN16246546, study PRJNA631951) | gut metagenome | biome: gut microbiome; feature: rumen; material: RS-attached | host: Bos | place: Iran: Karaj | collected 2018-10 | reverse complement strand
ATCAGCATCATCACGATGGCAAAGAGAGCGGGAATCATAAAGACCTTGTAGTTCTGGTGCTTGTTGTAGAGCAGGAGCGTGGACACCTTCGACTGGATGGTGGCTGCTTCGGGCAGGGCATGGGCGGTGACGATTTGCGACAGGTAGGCCGAGCCCATCGATCCCTTGGTGCCGTTGACGGCATTGGCGGCGATGAGGACCTGCGGCTGCCGGCCCATGGTGAGGTCGCGGCTGAAATCCTGCGGAATCACCAGCACCACGTCGGCCTTTCCTGTCTCGATGTCGGCAAGCGCAGCCTGATAGGTGGGTTGTTGTCCGTGGAAGATGAAGTAGTTGCTTGCCTCGATGTCGTGGACGAGTAGCTGGCTCGACATCGTGCGGTCGTTATCGACCACATCCACCACAATGTTCCGCACCTCCATGTCCATCACCCAGGGCATGACGCACATGATGACGATGGGGAAGAGGAAGATGAGCCGGGGCAGGAAGGTATTGCGCCGTATCTGCAGGAACTCTTTCTGGATAAGATATTTCAGTGTCATAGCAGTCTAAATTGGTATGTAACTTTTTTTAGGGAGTTAGCTGGAGTTAACAGGAGTTTGCTGGAGTTAGCGGACAGCACCTTGCCTGCTAACGTTGGGATCAGGGAAACTATTGTCCGTTAACTCCAGCGCTTTAGCACTAACTCCTGTTAACTCCCAATAACTCCCAGTTATAAATTTTACAACCTCTCCTTGAATTTCGCCAGTGCGACGGTGAGCAGGAATGCGGTCATGCCGATGAGGATGACAACTTCGTGCATCACTTCGCGAATGCCCACGCCCATGATCATCAGTTTGCGCATGGCCGAGATGTAGTAGCGCGGTGGGACAATGGCCGAAATCCATTGCAGGATCTTTGGCATCGATTCGACGGGGAAGAGCATGCCCGAGAGCATCACCACGGGCATCAGAAGCACCATGGCCGAAAGAAGCAGGGCCACGAGTTGCGTCTGTGCTACATTCGAGATGAGCAGACCAAGCGAAAGGGCCAGCAGGATATAGATGACCGAAATCAGCAGAATCCAACCCAGTGAACCGGCGAGCGGCACGCTGAGGACATAGTGGGCCATCAGCAGTATCACAATCAGGATGACGAAAGCGAGCACCAGATAGGGAATGGCTTTGGCGACAATGACCATCAGCGGACGCACGGGTGAGACGAGCAGCACCTCCATTGTGCCGCGTTCCTTCTCGCGAACGATCGAGATGGAGGTCATCATGGCGCAGACGAGTATCAACAGCATGCCCATGATGGCGGGCACGAAGTTGTAGGCCGACAGCATCTGCGGGTTGTAGAGCATCTTCTGGTTCACGAGTCCGCCCTGCATGCCGGTGATGACGCCTGTGGCATAGTTGGTCCATTGCTGCGCCATGTTTGGGTCGGCACCATCGACGATGAATTGCAAGCCGCTGTGTTTCGAGGCAAAATCCTTGGCAAAGACGATGGCAAGGTCGGCCTCCTGGTGACGAATCATCAGTTCGGCCTCCTGGGGCGTGGCTGTGGTGGCCGTAATGTTGAAATATTCCGAGGCGCTGAGTCGCTCGACGGCGGCTTGTGTCAGCGGGTCCATCTGCGAAGTGACCACCACGGTGCGCACGTTTCGGACATCGGTCGAGATGGCGAAGCCGAAGAGGAGCATCAGCATGGTCGGCATGCCGAACAGGATGAGCATCGTGCGCTTGTCGCGCAGGATGTGGCGGGCTTCCTTGATGACGAATGATATAAATTGTTTCATGATGTCAGTTGCTTGAACGTGTCGCTTGTCGGGCGAGATAGGTGAACACGTGGTCCATGTCGGGCTGATGGAAGCGCTCCTTCAGTTCGGCGGGCGTGCCGAGGGCGCTGATCTTGCCATCGACCATGATAGAGATGCGGTCGCAGTATTCGGCCTCGTCCATGTAGTGGGTGGTGACGAAGATGGTGATGCCGCGACGGGCGGCATCGTAGATGAGTTCCCAGAACTGGCGGCGAGTGGCGGGATCAACGCCGCCTGTCGGCTCGTCAAGGAAGACGACGCCGGGCTCGTGGAAGATGCTGACCGTGAAGGCCAGTTTCTGTTTCCAGCCCAAGGGCAGCGACTTCACGAGGTCGTTCTTGTGGTCGGCGAACTGTAGTCGCTCCAGTACCTCGTCGGTCTTGCGACGGATGACGTCGTCCTTCATCCCGTAGATGCCGGCAAAGAGTCGGATGTTCTCGGCCACGGTAAGGTCCTCGTAGAGCGAAAAGCGCTGCGACATGTAGCCGATGTGGCGCTTGATCTGCTCATACTCCGTGCGGATGTCGTAGCCCACCACACGGCCCGTACCGCTCGTGGGTTGGTTCAATCCCGTCAGCATGTGCATAGCTGTGGTCTTGCCTGCGCCATTGGCACCAAGGAAGCCGAAGATCTCGCCCCGCTTCACGGTGAACGAGATGTCGTCCACGGCATGGAACGAGCCAAAGGCCTTCACCAGATGCTCCACCTCAATCACGTTCTCCGTAATCTGCGATTCAGTCGCAGCATATTTATCAATCCCCGGCGGATTGAACACGTCGCTGAACCGGTCGAGTATCACCTCGGGCGTATCGATACCGCGAATCTTGCCATGGTCGAGGAAGGCAACCCGTTCGCAGCAGCGCACTTCATCGAGATAGGGCGTGGAGGCCATGATGGTGATGCCGCGTTCCTTGAGCATCAGGAGCATCTCCCACAATTCCTTGCGGCTCACAGGGTCAACGCCCGTCGTCGGTTCGTCGAGCAGCAGCACACTGGGCGAATGAACCAGGGCGCACGAGAGTGCCAACTTCTGCTTCATGCCGCCCGACAATGCTCCGGCCTTGCGATTGCGGAATCGCTCGATTTGCGAATAGATGGCACGGATGCTGTCGTATCCTTCTTCGACGGTGGTGCCGAATAGGGTGGCGAAGAAGGTCAGGTTCTCCTCGACGGTCAGGTCCTGGTAGAGCGAGAACTTGCCCGGCATGTAGCCCACGCGCTTGCGTATCTCCTTCATGTCGCGCACCGTGTCAAACCCATCGACAAGGGCTGTTCCCGCTTCGGGCAGCAACAGAGTGCAGAGGATGCGGTAGAGCGATGTCTTGCCGGCTCCATCGGGACCGATAAGTCCGAACACCTCGCCTTTGGGGACGGCAAACGACACGTCGTCGAGTGCCTGCACCCCTCCGTACCGCATGCTGACGTTTTTCACTTCAATGGCATTCATTTCTTTCTGCCTTTATTTTAGGAACTGGGTCGCTTCGCTCAAAATTATAAGAAAATTGATTAAAAAAATTATCAAAAGAAGAATGTCCGGAATCAGCAGGGCATCCCGTTTTTCTTATAATTTTTTGATATAATTTTTCTATGATTTTGAGCTATGCGACCATTTCTTCTCAGAACTTCACCTCCCCGTACATGCCAATCTTGATGAATCCGTCGTTCTTGACACGGACCTTGACGGCATACACTAGGTCGGCACGCTCATCATCAGTCAGGATGGTCTTTGGGGTAAATTCCGAACGACTGGAGATCCACGAAACCGTGCCGTCGTATTCCTGCCTCTTCCCGTCGCCGTAATCAGCGAAAACCTTCACCTGCTGCCCGGTGCGAATGCTCTGCAACTGGGCCGAAGTGACGTAAGCGCGGATATAGACCTGCTCCATGTCGGCCATCTTGAACAATGGTTTGCCGACGGCTACGAATTCGCCACGTTCGGCATACTTTTCGAGCACGGTGCCCTTGAGCGGAGCCTTGATATGGCATTTGCGCAGCTGGTCACGCAGTTGGTCGATTTGCACTTCGGTGGCAGCTATCTGCTTGCTGAGCGCATTCGTGTTGGTCGAGAGGGAGGAGAGTTGTGCAGCCAGCTGGCGCTGGAGTACCTGCACCTGGTTGGTCGCGTCGTCGAGCATCTTGCTGGGTGCGGCACCGTCGGCAACGAGTTCCTTGTAGCGTTGCTGCTCTGCCTGGGCCTTGGCGAGTTGCTGACGCGTGGCGCTGGTTTGTTTCTCCATGTCGGGCTTCTGGCTTTGATAGACTTCCTGCGTGGCTCGTGCCTGCTGGAGTTTGAGCCAAGTCTGCGTGGTGTCGATCAGTCCCACTTCGCTTTCGGCTTCGATTTCGTCGCCCTCGTTGATGGCGAAGGTCAGCAGCGTGCCGTTCTGTTCGGCCGAAACGGTGGTTTCCGTGGCCTCGAAGGTGCCTGTGGCGTCGTATTCCTTTTCACTATTTCCGCAAGCCGCCAGCAAAAGGGCCGCGCTTGCCATGGTTATGAGCTTTTTCATATCTTGTGTTTAATTGTTGGTTGTAAATTTCATGTCATAGACCTCCTTCAGCAGCTTTATCTCATGCATCGACTGCTGCACGCGGGCCGCATTCTCGGCGTTGATTTCCTTCACGAGGTCGTTCACGTCGATGATGCCGTGGGCAAGCTTCGACTCTGCCGCTTTTCTGACCGACGAACGCAGGGCGATGATCTCCTCGTCGTCGTTCATCAGTCGGCGATATTGCTCGATGTTCTCGTTCTGCTGGATCAGTTCCAAGCGGTTGTTGAAAAGGAAGACTTCGCGGCTCGTCTCAGCCATGTCGCGTTGCAGGCGGATGCGGGCCTTGTCGTTGCGGTGCGTGTAGAATGCGCCGAGGTTCCACGACAGGCGGGCGCCCACCATGCCGTTCCACGACCAGTCGTGTGACATCATGTCGTCAAACATGTTATAGCCGGGATAGCCATAGAAGCCCGAGGCGAAGAGCGAAAGCCTGGGCCTCAAAGCAGCGTTGAGCAATCGTTCCTGCGCATTGGCCAGACTGAGCTGGGCATCGATGGCCTTGAGTTCGGGACGCTGTGCCACGTCCTGCGAGGGGAGGGCAATGAGCGCCGGTTTCTCCACGTGGGTCACTTCCATGCCGCAAAAGGCCGACAACATCCTCATCACCGCCCTGCGCTGGGCATCGAGGGTCGTGGCCTGCTGCATCACGTTCAGGCGTTCGGCCTTGACGGCCTGATAGTCGCTCTCCGAGGCAGTTCCGCGCTTCCACATCGAACCTAACTTCTGCTCGTTGGCGGCAAGCAGCGACTGCAGGTCGTTGTTCAGCGCTATCTGCTCGTCGAGCATCAGCAGGCCGAAGTACATCTCATTTACGCGGCGGCGCACCTGGTACATTGTCACCTCGGTCTGCGCTTCCTGCACGCGGCCTTGCTCACGGGCAATGTCACGCTGGCTGCTGATGGCGCCTCCGTCGAAGACCATCTGCTGCACGTCGATGCCGACCTTGTACTGGTCTTTTTTCAGTCCCTTCATATCGAGTCCCATCTGCTGATAGATGGTCTGCATCTGATCGGGCCACGCGACAACATCGCTCTGATAAGTCGCCTGGGCCGAAGCCGTCACCTGAGGAAGCCATCCTTTGCTGAGGTTGCTCACCGTAAGGTCGGTGGTCTTCTCGATCAGCCCGTATTGGCTTATCAATGGATAATTGCGCTCCGCTGCCTGCTGGCATTCCTCCAGCGTCTGCCCTTGGGCCAGGAGCGGCAGCAGCATCATTGCTACGAATAATCTTTTCATACGTTTTTCCTTCATTTGGTTTTGATGGTGCAAAGATACGGCGTTTTTTTCAATCTCCCGCTATCTTTTGAAGGGGAAAAATGTTCTTTTTGTTCGATTTGTTTACAAAAAGAGTGTAAATATCTAATTTTTCATTATCTTTGCACCATCAAATCGAGATATTTTATGGAAAAACAGCCGAAACTGATGGACTTCTCGCGGATTCATGACATCCTGGAGCCGCACTACGAACATTTGCGCGAACATATATATATTAGTAAGGAACTGGGCATCCTGCATGGCGACCGGAAGGTGTTCGGCGTCATCATCCAGCAGCGTCCGCCTTTTGCCATCGACGACCATCGCTTCGGACTCATTCTGCGTGGGCAAGCCCGCATCAACTTCAACCTCGTCGAGAAGCAGTTGGAGGCCGGAACGCTTGTCTTTCTTGGTCCGGGCACCATCATCACGCCCGTCTCTTTTTCCGATGATCTCGAAATCTTCGGTATGGCGCTCTTCAACAGTTTTCCCATGCCTTTTGCCAGCGGCATGATGCCTTCTGCCTTCAGCGGACAGGTGCGCGACTTCCAGCTCAAGGTGGATGAGACAGATTTCGACACGGCCCGACGTATCATCGAGACCATTCGGCAGCTGGTAACCCAACCCGACTACAATCGGCAGACTGTCAGCAGTCTTGTGGCTGCGCTTATGCACCATTATGACGGGCTCTATCGTCAGCAGGCCGAGCGACAGCAGGCCTTGCTTTCGCGCGAGCAGACTATCTTCGACCGGTTCATCTATCTGGTCAACCAGCATGTGGCCCGCGAGCACCAGATTGCCTTTTATGCCACCAAGATGTGCCTCACCGAACGCTATCTCGGCACCATCATCCGACAGGCCAGCGGCGTCACGGCCAAGGAGTGGATCGACCGTGCCCTCGTCACGCGCATCAAGGTCGAACTGAAACATTCCGACAAGACTGTGACTCAGATTTCCGATGACCTGCTCTTCCCCAATCCCTCCTTTTTCAGCAAATATTTCAAGCGCCTGACGGGAATGACGCCATTGGAATTCAAAATGCAGGAGTGACGCAGAAAAGTTGCCGAAAGATTTGGTAATGTCGGAAAAAAATCGTAAATTTGCGCCGTCTTAAGCATACGATTATGATCAAATTAAAACAATTCACAAGCGTTGAGGAACTGTACAAAAACAGGAAAACTCCCACGGGAGAACTCATTATGGATGCGCTGATTTTCGCGCTGAATAACACCCGAACCATACAAGCTAACGAAATATCCTTGTTCCTCGATGTGAACGATAGGTCGTTCCGCGAGGCCGTGAATCTGCTGACAGGAATGCAGATCAAGGACATCGTGCAACATTGGCGCCTGCTGCAGGCCAAGGACCTCTGGGAAGAACAGAAGGCAGGTTTCAATAGTGTGAAGGAATTCGTCACAGAAAAGTCGAAGGATGCTCCCGAGGGATTCCTACTCTCGAAGCAGGTGAAAGACTCGTATAAGAATGAAGTAAGCCTCCAACGATTTGAAGAGGTGGCCAAACGTTGCGGATGGCGTTCGTATAAGAGTTTATTGCGTGTCGCCAGTCGATTCGGTGTTTCATTTGAGATAGAAAAGCGAGTCAGAAGACAATAGCACAATATCGGCCAAGATCGTGCTACTAATTTTCGCAATAGCACAATATCGGCCAAGATTGTGCTACTAATTTTCGCAATAGCACAATATCGGCCGAGATTGTGCTACTAATTTTCGCAATGGCACAATGTTGGCCGAGATTGTCCTATTAATTTTCGCGATAGCACAATGTTGGCCGAGATTGTGCTACTAATTTTCGCAATGGCACAATGTTGGCCGAGATTGTGCTGCTAATTTTCGCAATGGCACAATGTTGGCCGAGATTGTGCTGCTAATTTTCGCAATAGCACAATGTTGGCCGAGATTGTTCTGTTAATTTTCGCAATAGCACAATGTTGGCCGAAATTGTGCTATTGATTTTTGCGAAAGCACAATAACAGCCGAAATTGTGCTATTTCCTTCCTAACGCCTTTTGTTTGGCAAAAAAAGTACTCAAATGTTGCCAATATGTTTACTTTTTATACCAATTGATTATTTTTTCGGCCGATAATTTGGCTGTTTGCCCAAATTTGAGTAACTTTGCCGCCGTTATTTCGTGTTATTTTTAAATTTAGTCATTCTGTGACACCGTTACATTCTCATCAAAAGCCGGGTCTGGTCCTGTACAAGTGGTATATCAACCTCATCAACAGTACGCTGATGATCCGGAATCGTTACACCGTGGGCAAGGAAAATATCCCTGCGAAAGGGGAGAAGTACTTCATTGCCTGCAATCATCAGAATGCGGCCAATGATGCCATCAATATTGCTTTTGCCTATCCTGTCGATTATCTGCAGCATTTTGTGGTACGCGCCAACGTCTTTTCTCTCAATCCAGCCATTACGTCTTTTCTCTCGTGGCTGGGCCTGATGCCTGCCTTCCGCATGGGTTGGGAAGGTGGCGAAGCACTCGAAGAAAATTATAGGCTGTTCGATCGCCTTGCTGTTCGCATCAATCAGGGCCGCAACGTGCTGGTATTCCCCGAATCGGGTCATACGCAGGGCCATTACCTCGATCCGTTCTCGACGGGTCTTGTCCGCATGGCATTCCACACCGCCAAGTACAACGACTGGAAGGAGGACATCAAAATCCTTCCTACTGCACATCATTACAGCGATTATCACGACGCGCAGTACGACTTCCTGTGGATGGTGGGCGAGCCCATCTCGCTGCAGCCTTACTATGCCGAGTTCCAGGAGCATCCCTATCGCGTGATGCGCGAAGTGACGCGCAAGATGCGTGCCTCCATCCAGAGCATGATGCTCGACGAGGGTCAGGACCATTATGCCGAGAAGGACTTCCTGCGTCGTTCGGCCCTCAATCCTGCCACGATGAAGAACCTGCCTTTGCCCGAGAAGCTGGCCGAGGACAAGGTCTATGTGGAGCAGCTCAAACCTTTGATGGACAACGGCGAGCTCGTCGAGCAGGTTGATGAACTGATGGAGCGCGAAGAGAAGCTGGGCATCCGCGACACGATGATGGCTGCACCTCCCACATGGGCAGGAACATTAGCCAAAGGTCTTTTGGTGCTCGCCTTGCTGCCGCTCTGGATTGTGAGCCTTTGGCCGCACATCATCTGCTACTGGGCACCGCTGGCACTCCTCAAGGAGGACAAGATGTTCACCAATTCCTATCGACTCATCCTCTCCATCGTCATCCTCTATCCGCTGTTTGCCCTCATCACCTTGCTTGTGATGGGACTGGGCTTTGGAATGTGGTGGCAGGCACTCGTCTGGATCCTGCTGTGGATTCCGATTGGCAAATTCTGCTGGTGGTATTCGCAGCGTGCCCACAACGTCATCCGCGCCTTGCGCTATCTGACCCATCCTTCCGAGGTCAAGGCCATCGCCCGGATTAGGGAGAGCATCAAAGAGATTATCGCCGTCGGAAACGTGTATAAGAAGGTTGTTTAATCCTCTTACTCATTATTATATTAATCCATCCCACTCATTAAACATTTCCTACTATGGAGCAGAAAATCCCCTACAAGATCTATCTGGCTGAGAACGAGATTCCCACTCAGTGGTACAACGTGCGTGCTGACATGAAAGTGAAGCCCGCTCCACTCATCCACCCAGGCGATGGTCACCCGTTGACCCTCGAGGAGATGAACCCCATCTTCTGTGAAGAGCTGAACAAGCAGGAACTCGACAACGACACGGCTTACTTCGACATCCCGAAGCCTGTGCAGGAGTTCTATCGCATGTATCGTCCTTCACCACTCGTACGTGCCTATTTCCTGGAGAAGGCGCTCGGAACGCCTGCCAAGATTTACTATAAGTTCGAGGGTAACAACACCTCGGGTTCTCACAAACTCAACTCGTCCATCGCCCAGGCTTACTATGCCAAGGCTCAGGGACTGAAGGGTGTGACCACAGAGACTGGTGCCGGCCAGTGGGGTACGGCGCTCAGCATGGCTTGTTCGTACTTCGACCTCGACTGCAAGGTCTTCATGGTAAAGGTGTCGTACGAGCAGAAGCCTTTCCGTCGCGAAGTGATGCGCACTTATGGCGCCAATGTTACTCCATCTCCAAGTATGACCACCGAGGTGGGCCGCAAGATTCTTGCCAACCATCCTGGCACGACGGGTTCGCTCGGTTGCGCTATTTCGGAGGCTGTCGAGACTGCTGTCAAGACTCCAGGCTATCGCTATGTGCTCGGCTCGGTTCTCAATCAGGTGCTGCTCCATCAGTCTATCATCGGCTTGGAAGTGAAGCGTGCGCTCGATAAATATAACATCAAGCCCGACATCCTGATCGGCTGCCTCGGTGGTGGTTCGAACTTCGGCGGTTTTGCTTCACCATTCTTCGGTGAGATTCTGCGTGGTGAGGCCAACTACCACCTCATCGGTGTGGAGCCCGCTTCGTGCCCCAGCTTCACCCGTGGCAAGTTCGCCTACGACTTCTGCGACACTGGTATGATCTGCCCACTTGCCAAGATGTACACACTTGGCTCGCAGTTCATTCCTTCGGCCAACCATGCCGGTGGACTTCGTTTCCACGGCATCAGCCCCATCCTCGCACAACTCTATCACGATGGATATTTCGAGGCTCGTGCCGTCGAGCAGACTGCTGTCTTCGAAGCTGCCGAACTCTTCGCCCGTGCTGAGGGTATTCTGCCTGCTCCCGAGTCGAGCCACGCCATCCGCGTTGCCATCGACGAGGCCAACAAGTGCAAGCTCACCGGCGAGGAGAAGACCATCGTCTTCAACCTTTCGGGCACCGGCTACTTCGACCTCGTGGCTTACCAGCAGTTCAACGATGGCGTGATGACCGACGTCATCCCCAGCGACGAAGCCATCGCCGAAGGTCTTGCCAAGCTGCCTAAGGTCGGGAACGAGTGAGGTTTTGAGTGCAACAACCAATAACTAAATAATGGCTCTCAGAAGTTTCAAAAAGCTTTTGGGAGTCATTGTGTTATTTCTTAATTATGGAACAGAAGAAAAAGAGTTTTTATCGTCATTTTGAGGCTCCTGGAAAGCCGCTCTATTGGATTTTCTTTGCCTACCTCATCCTTGGATGGTTCTTCCCCGTGGTGGGGCTGCTGGCCATTATTTGCATGCTTGGTCCTGTTTTGACGAGCATTTGGAAAGGCCGTTGGTGGTGCGGGCACGCTTGTCCAAGAGGCAACGTTTACGATCGCCTGCTGTCGAAGTATTCGCCACATCGCCCGATACCTCGTTTTGTGCGCACGTTCGGCTTCCGCCTGTTTATGGTGTTCTTCATCTTCACCATGTTCGGCATCCAACTGAGTTCGGCACACAGTTGGGGTGACGTGGGACGTGTGTTTTGGACAATCATCGTCATGACCACCATCGTGGGCGTGACGCTATTGTTCATCTTTGCGCCACGCACTTGGTGTTCGTTCTGCCCGATGGGAACTATCTCGCGATGGGTGGCGCCGAAGAAGGCTCCGTTGCCTGCTGCGTTCACCAATATCCATGTTTCGAGTGCGTGCGAGACAAAGTGCAAGAACTGTTCCCGCGTTTGCCCGATGCAGCTGACACCTTATGAGTCGCGTGGCGAGGAGATTGGCTATCTGCATCCCGATTGCCTCAAGTGCAACAAGTGCGCCCTCGCCTGTCCGCTGAAGATCATGTCGCTTTCGGCAAATAAAAAATGAAACCATCCGCTTCCCTTCTCTTTTGGGCAGCACTTCTCTTTACCAGCTGCACGCAGAAGCACGACAACTGTGCCGTGTACGGCCAGTTCGCATTGGAAGAGAACTTTGGCAACGAGGAGTCGAAGCCCGATACTACCGTCTTTTCCTCGCTGACCTTAGGGCCTGAGTGGTTGTTCCCCAATGGCCCTGTGCGTGGCATGACGTATGTCGATGAACGTCCAGAGACGATTGTCCATGGCATTTCGCTGCCTTGTGTCAATATGTCATCGAAGCAGAACGGGGAGATCCCTTGCCAAATGGCTCGTCGCATCCGGTCGGAGCATTTTGCCGTGATGGTCGAGATGTTCTTCGAGCCTAAGGATGGCGATGCGGCGGGATTGATTGTTTCGACAGGCAATTCTTCAAGTTCACAGATTTCCAAGGGTTTAAGATCCCAGCTATTCTTTTACCGCGATTTAGCTGGTCTCTCTCTGCGTCGTATGAACCACCAAGGCTTCGATCTCCTTGCCGAGACCGAGCTCCCCGACTTCGTCACTCGCATTTATCTTCGCATAGAGCGAAGCGGCCCTCACTTCTCCTTCTTCTATCGCTACGAAGGCAGTGGTCCCGATGATTGGACCCAGGTAGGAGACAGCATTTACATCGCTTCCGATACCTCCTGCGCTGGCGATGCCACCCTTATCGGGTTATGTACGGAGCATTCCGCGTCTTTATAATACTTCGCTCGTAAAGTATACTTTGTCAAATTCGCGATTTTTGATAAAGTATACTTTAAATTTTTTTATTATTCTCCAAAATAATATGCGAAATCAACCTAAAAATAAGAAAAAATGCTTTGTCGGGCAATTTTTTCTTATTTTTTATTTGAGATTTGAAATTATTTCGTATATTTGCACCGTCATTCTGACACTTGATGTTCATTTGTGAACGCTGTAATGACAATTGTTAGTCTTTTGGGAAAGTGTGAATGACATGCATATCAAGAAAAAACGTATTCAACGTTATTTTTTCAATTACTATTATTTTACATACTTTTATTTGCTTATTTAGTAAACTTTACATTATAATAGTAATGGACTGTGGCAGGTTAATGGGTTCTCCCTGAAACAGCCTTTGTACCTTTTTGAACCCTTAGCACAAACATGAAAAATAGAATTGAAAAGGTTCTTGCTATTGTAATCCTTATGTTAGCGTTTGGATTGCAGAATGTGGAAGCAAAGAAGAAGTTGAAGATTTCAGTAGTCCCATCTGATGCTCAAATTTCTGTGGATGGAAACTATGTTGGAGATGGTGTTGTTGAGGTAACATTGGATAAAAGTGATTTTATCGCGATTAAACTGGAGAAAGAGGGCTATTTAACCCAAGAGACAAAGTTTTATAAATCAGATAAACGAACTGCAATTTCATATACCATGCGGCCCGATAAATTTTATGAGGCTTCTGTACCGAGTGGATTGGTGAACAAGTTTTTCAGTGTTACAGTTTCGCCAGATTATTATACCAAAGATGAGAATGGTAAGAAAGATCCCGAGAAAGCGTGGAAACTTATACATCAGATTCTGTTAAATTACTTTGATGAAATGCAGACCACTGATATTTCTTCCGGATTCGTACAGACTCCATGGGATTACGAACGATTCAGCGAGTCAAAGCAGGCAGTGCGTACTCGTGTCACTGTTAAACAGTCTGGTGTGTCAGATGACGCATTGGTTTTTCAAATTAAGATTTCTTCGGAAGAGGCTCCCCTCGTTGGTATGAGCAATGAAAATTCTTATAGAGAGGTGGTGCGTATTTTGAAGAAGTTTGAACCATTAATTAGCGAATTTCAAGCCCGTCTTTCAAAGTAGAGTGTTATGAAACATTTTATTTGTTTTTCCCTTTTTTCGTTATTGCTTCTCATCCCTAATGCTGTGGTTGGTCAAGTTATGACAGACGATTTTGAAACTAATCAATACGGTTGGACAGAGTCTGTTGGCAAACGCGGCATTGCAGTGATACAAGACGGAGCAATTCATCTCGAGAGTAAGTCTGGTGGATTGACCTCAACGTGTTATGGGCCGTTTGATATCAATAAACCTTTTGTGCTTACAGTGGAAGCATTGGCTAAGAAGATTGACGATGACAAGATCTTCGGCATTCTTCTTGACTATGAAGACGATCAGAATTATATCCTTTTCTACCTTTGTGAAGGTGAAGCAAATCTCGAAGTATGTAAAGAGAAAGAAATCATTGGAAAAAAGCAAGAGGCGTTGAAATTGAACAAAGGAAAGAAAGTAGGTATAGAATTCGAGGTACAATACAACCTCAATGAGCTTATCTTTTTTGTTAATGGCGTCAGGGCTATGACTTATCGTAGAAGAGTAGCTAAGGATGAGTACCTTCTTGGCACTTCAGGTATTGGCTTCTATGCTCGAGGTGGCCAAGTTATTGATTTCGATAATCTTCAGATTATCCAATGATATAGGTGAGATAAGGAACTATTTTGATAGACATCATTGTATAGAAGTGCCAACGTTACTTGTTAGTGAACTTTGACACTATTTTATGAGATTCAAGAAAATGTTCGTATATTTGCAAAGGAAAAACAATAAGTTAAAGACAAAAGACTGAACTTACAACTCGTCAGATTCAGTTTGCTACGTTAGCTATCGGTGCAACTGCGCAGCGTATGGGCATCTCGGCTACTGAACTACATAACCGCTTGAAGAAGTACGATTTGGTGCGGCGGCTTCTGTTCGATTGTTATGACACGCTCCATACCGAGAGTATAGACGGCGTGGCATGGAATGTGCAAGAAGCCTTGCGAAATTGGGAGGCTAAATATACGAAGGAAGGAGATATGCAATGATACTATATCATGGTTCGTATATAAGCGTGCCAAACCCTCTTACGGGTGTCGGTCGTAAGGAACTGGATTTCGGTCCCGGTTTTTATGTGACTAGAATACGTGAACAAGCGGAACGCTGGGCTCGTCGTGTGTGTATCATTAGAGCTGTTGATACTCCATTGATCTCTTCATATGATTTCGATGAGTCAAAGTTGCCTACTGATGTGCGTTGCCTTAAGTTTAATCATTATGACCGAGATTGGCTTGATTTTATTTCAGCAAGTCGACGCGGAGAAGAACCCTGGCAAGGATACGATATCATCGAGGGTGGAGTCGCTAATGATCAAGTTATTGACACCGTTGAAGATTATTACGCTGGACGTATTACTGCTGAACAGGCCATTGGTCAGTTACGTTTCGCTAAACCTACACATCAAATGTGCATTCGTAATCAGTCAATTGTGAACATCTGTTTACATTTTATTGCCGCTGAAACGGTGGAGAAAGGAAATAAACTATGAGAGATCAAGTATTATGGCGTAAGATAGGTAGAATTGCGGCTTTGCTCTCCGACCGCTTATCTATCGAGCCCGAACGAGCACTCGATTTGATTTACAATTCGCGCACCTTCACATTGCTGTCAAATCCTGACAGCGGATTAAATCTGATGAGCGACCAGTATATCTTGACCGATTTGTTGCGAGAGTTGGAAGATTGATTCAGATTACTATCCAATAGTTGGATTTTGATCGTTTTTTTATTTCCGCCACAATCAATATAATATTTGTGCGTTAAAATAGGCAGTTTTATAGTACTCCTATAATAAAAAGGTATTAGTTATAAATTGTTTAACAATGAAAAGAATTGCAATCCTATTTGCCGCCATGTCCCTCAGCGCGATGGCAGCAACAGCCCAGAACAAGGTGGGCGAATTCTCCATTAAGCCAATGGTCGGAATCAATGTATCGGATATCTCTGCTGATGATGAAGCTGACTACAATGTTAAAGTCGGCTTCACGGGAGGCGTGGAGGCCGAGTATGGTGTTACGCCTTGGCTCGGTGTTTCCTTGGGAGCTATTTATTCCCAACAGGGAGCAAAGATAAAAGCTTCATTAAGTGAATTTGGAGTCAATGAGGAAGGTCGGCAGGTCGCTGTCCTGCTAGATATGAAAGGTAAATTGAAAGCCGACTATATCAATATGCCGTTGCTGGCAAACTTCTATGTATGGAAAGGATTGGCAATCAAGACTGGCCTACAGGTCGGTTTCTTGGTGAACGACAAGATGAACGTAGACGCTGCTATGGCTGGAGTTACAGCCCCTGATACTGACAAAATAACTTATGTGGATTTATCAAAACCTTCAACAGACAACTTCTTTTCCTCATTTAGTGTCGAGGGCTCAGATGTCTGTAAGAGTGTAGTCCTCGGCATCCCCGTAGGCCTTTCCTACGAATATAAAGGTATCACTCTTGATGCCCGCTACTATTTCGGCCTCACTCGCATGGATGATGCCGAAGATGATGCCCCAGCCCGTAACCGCTGCATCTCCATCACTGTGGGCTATAAGTTTAGACTTTAAGAAGATTCAAAGCTGTATCCTTCGTTTCCTTTATAATAATCTCTAAATGTATGATAATATGAAAAAGTCATTATTGATCACATTGTTGGCATTTCTCCCATTGATCGCCATCACGGTCAGTTCTCAATGCCGTTACTGTAACACATACGAGGATTTCCTCGAAGGACATTGGGAGCAAGTGGACACCGTCTATTTCTCAAGCCATAGTAAGAAACATCAAGTATGGGTGGGTGGAAACGACTTCACGCTAAAGGCTGGTGATAAAGCTATCGACAAAATACTGAAGAAAAAAGCCTTTGCTGTGATGCAAGGTGATGAATTGTATGTCAATTGCCGCAATCTGCGATTCGAAAAGACCAGCTTTGGTAAGGGATACACAAAAGCGATACGCATGGGAGAGAATGATCTGCTTCTCGTGAACAAAATGATTGGGCGGGATGCACAGCTCAATGCGGCGATGACAGGATTCTTTTTCGGTGCCATTGGAGCTGCTTTAGTAGCTGGCGATCTTGCAAAACAGCAGGTTTGCTACGTCATTTCCAACGGTGCCAACAAGAAAGGTCGTATTACTATCCAGTTGATAGATGATGAATACATGCATCCAATAGTCCAAGATGACGACCAACTGCATTTCGAGTACTGGTCAGAAGCTGATCGTTCGAAGCGTATTCATGCCTCTCATGTGCTACCTATCCTCGAAAAGGCAGGGCTTATCGAATTGACTCCATCACAGAGGTTCTACGAGCCACGAAAGAAATAGAATAATCCTTTTTTTGGTTTTGCATTTGAATAGTTTTAGTTGAGATTAAATCCTTTGTTTATGAAAAAATTTTTTTTATATTGCTTGCTATTTCTGTTTTCAGGATGTTACTGCTATAATAGAGGTGGCGTATATTCTGAAGCAGCGATGCAAGAGACACTTGTCTCTCCCATTATGGGAAAAATATTGAAATCTGGTGTAATGAGTTTTCTTCTTTATGAAAATAATACGTATAGAATAATAAAATATGATTGTCAAATAGACTTAAATAGAAAAAGTGTAATATGTCGCAAGTATAAAGATGAAGTTATTGATATAAAAGGCAAAGAAAGGTATCCAGGATGGTATACTGCTGAATCATTTAAGAAATATATAGAACGAAGCTCAACATATCAAAAATATTACAAATGTTTTTCAGAGGACTTCCTTGACTTGTCGAATGACGAAAAGCTCAAACTAATTGATGAGCTATCAAAGCGAAAAAGAACAAGTGAGCCAAAGATAACAAATCAAGGGAAAATATATGATCAAGATATTCGTAGTTATGAGGATATTCCCGAAGAGCTTTTGATTAATCTAGATAAAATGGGAGTTGATAACTCTTCTGAGCTTAATGAATATGAAAGTAGATATCTTAATTTATTTTTTAATGTTGATCCGCAAATCGATCTTGCAGGGAAAAGAGTCGCTTTTCTACACTATAATTCCAATAAAATGGATTATTTTAATCAAACAAAAGAACGATATAACAATGGTTCTGGTGTCATAGTTTGTTGTGCTTTGTATGTCTTTGATCCTACTATAGCAGACGATTGTGGTTATGATGCGGCAGTTGTGTCCTGGAGTAAGGTCCTCATACCTATAGATAAAGTGATAAAGCGATTGAAAAACCGTAAATAGAGAACAGATACAGTTATCCGATTCCCATCATATCGAAATACATCAGTCGGGTATGTTCATCCTCATTTTTCTTTGTCAAGGGCAGGAAGCCGGTTTCTCGTAGATTGGTGAAGAATAAATGAAAAAAAGTAGTTAAAATTTTGTTTTTATTCCAAAACTCTTGGAAATATGGAAGAAATGTACTACCTTTGCGGCATGATTGAAGAACAAATACTGACAGAGATGAAGACCGGCTCACAACATTGTAAAATGGCCCTTTAAAAAAAGGTTGAATTTATAAAATGCAATTTAATAAAATGTGCCAAAGTACGCTAACGTGGCGGCTTTGGCACATTTTTTCGGGTATGAATAGGAGAGATTATTTCAGCATTTTCTCAGCATCCTTGAGGGCTTCCTCCATGTTCTTCTGGAGACCTTCGGCGAAAGAGAGGGTGATGTATTTATTTTTGCTGGTGTTGATTCGGTTGAGGTAGCAACCTTCAAAGCGGTCATCGCGCAGGAAAGCCCATTCCAGATTGTCATTGCCATTGAGCAGTTGCTCCAAAGGCAATTCCTCGAGGGCCTGTTCGCGGGTCTTGACATCCAGGTTGCTGCCAAATCCGCGCACCACTTTCCCATCCTGTGCCAGTTTCTTCGTCACATTGTAGATCTTGGTGATGTAGGCGTTCCATTCTTCGGGTGTAATCTCCGAACCGTCCTTCTTACAATAGACGGCCTTCGCCAGGTTGACACCATTGCCCATGAAGCAGTCATATCCTTCGAGTTTCTCTGCGTAGTCGAAATCGGGCTGCACATCGGCTAATGTCAGTTTCCCTTCGTAGCGATTCTTCCAAGTTGCCTCGCACTTCTCGGGCCCGGTCATCTCGGAGAGTTTCTTCTCTGCCTTTTCCACTTTCTGGTCGGTCTTAGCATCACCTGTTACAGTAGGAGCTTTCTTCTCGCTGCAAGCCACGAGCATTGCGAGGCTTGCAATAGCCATGATGGCCAAACATAATCTCTTCATAGTATAAATAGTATTAATTGTTAATTGAAGAAGGTCATTTCTTGATGAACTCCACACGGCGGTTCTTGGCGCGTCCTTCCTCGGTCTTGTTGTCAGCCACAGGTTCGTGAGAGCCCTTGCCGACAGCACGGAGGTTGAAACCATCGACACCCAGTCCTTCGAGCGCCTTCACGACAGCTTCGGCACGCTGTTGTGAAAGCGGGTCGTTCACCTTATCGGTGCCTTGGTTGTCGGTGTGGCCTTGCACTTCGAAGCGTACGCTTGGGTTCTTCAGCATATAGTCGGCAACCTTCTGAATCTCTGCCATCGACTCGGGCTTCAGTGTTGCCTTGCCTGTCTCGAAGAGGATGTTGTTGGTCACGAACTTGCCCGTTTCGGCAATGGCCTTTTCGACAGCAGTCATGTCGGAAGCATTGCGTGCATAGAGGTCACCACCGCCTTTAGCCAGACGGATATTCGTGATGTAGTCAATGTGGTCCTCCCAGAACTCTGTTTCGATGGAGAACCAATCGGCAGCCTTTGCATTGGGTGCATTGATGACACGTTGGCCATTGATATAGACTTTCAGCGCCCGCTTATTGAACGATAGCGCGAAATGATTCCAATCGTTTCGTTCGTGGTTGCCTTCCAACGATTTATCGCCTTCGACCTTGTCTCCTCCAGAAGGTTTGGCGATATACCAGCGGATGTCATTATCCCAGAATCCGATAGTCGTCTCGTAATTGCCGTCATCATCGGCCGTCCTCAGATGAAGCGTGTAGCCGCAGCGATGCTCGTCGCCATCGGGAACGAAATAATCGAACTCCAACGAATACACTTCAGGCAGGTATTTCCTGTTGTCGCCTTGTACCAGAGGGGTGATGTGTGTGCCGGAGCCATGTTCGAACTTGATGGCCATCTGGCCATTCATGCGAGCCACTTCGGCATTGTTGTCGATCAAATCCCATTTCGAGGGAAATTCACCCATCTGTTCACCTTTCAGATTATCCTCAAAGATGACCACTGTGCCTTGCACAAAGTCATTCTTCACGGCTTCACCTTTGGCAGTTTTCTTGGGACGACCAGCCTCGGTGGCCTCGTCAGCTTCCGAATCCGATTGGTTTTTCTTGCTCTTCTTTCCGTTGAGTACTTGGTCGGCAGCATCGTTAGCGGCTTTTTCGGCCTTGTCTTCCACCTTTTGTTCAACGGCTCGCTTGCCTGCTTCGACAGCCTTTTCTTTCACTTTGTTAAGCCAAGCCTGGGCATTGGACGTCGAAATACCAACGAATACCATCACAAGGATGGCCAATAGTCTTCTTGCTTTCATAGTCGTATTCATTTTTAAGTGTTTATGTCATTTATTTGGGCAAAGATAAGTATTTTAATTCGAAAAGTTATCCACCCAAACGGGTGGAATAGTTTAAAAAGAATAAAAAATCACCCATTTGGGTGGTGCTATGTAAGAAAAAATGCTTATCTTTGTGCCCGAATGAATGTTTTTCGTTCATGCAATTTGTGATTTTGATGCCATGGAAAGTAAACATATCCGAATTGTTCAGAAGAAGGTGAACAGGATGAAACGGCTGTTCTTCGTGCTTCTGTTGTTGCTTTGTTATACGGCTCGCGCCGAATATTCCGACCACCGGAACCGTAAAGTGGATTCCTTGGAGAATGTGCTTCAGAGTGGGCAACGAATGAGTGACGAGCAGCTCATCAGGCTTCACTCCGATTTGATGTGGGGATATCTGCAGACCGACGGGCTACGGGCCGAGACCAATGCCCGGAAGGTCCTTGCTTTGTCGTATGAGCATGACTGGCTCAATTCGCGTGCCGATGCTCTGCGTCTGTTGGGCTTGTTGGCATATGGCGACGAACGTTACGACGAATCAATTGCCTATTATGAATGGGCATTGGCTGTCACCGATTCCATGCAGACTTCGGGTAAATACAAGGAGGCTGACATAGATGACAATCTCTCGAGCCTCTATGGTACGATTGGTAATCTCTACAACATACAGGATAAGAATCTGCTCGCCATTGAATACTACCAGAAGGCGATGCCCATTTTCGAGAAGTATGGTTGGCGAGAGAGCTTGACCATCCTGCATCATAACATGGCCGAACTTTACCTCGTAATCGGCAACAACGAAGAGGCCGAACGGCATTATCGGTCGGCTATCGAGCATGGTGGGGCTACGGGTGATTCGCTGATGATGGCGCTGCCACACAAGGGACTTGCCAAGATTTATATCGATCGGGATGACTATCAGCAGGCACAGCAGACCATAGAGCCAGCTTACGCCTATTATACAGCTCATCGTGACGAAGAGCCTGGAGACTATGCCGAAGTGCTTGCTTCTTTAACTAAAATCAACCTGATGAGCGGGCATGAGAATCTGATTCAGGCCAAGGTGTACGCCCTTGAGGCGCTCAATGTCGTCAATGATGAGATGATGACCGAAACGCGCTGCAATGTGTTTGCCGCTGCTGCCATGGTAGAAATGAAGGCAAAGAATTGGAAGGCTGCGCTCCAGTATGCCTTGCAGTCGATACACGAAAACGACGATGAGGCCACCTTCAGCGATGTGGGCTGCTACGAGATGCTTGCCAACATCTACATGCAGTTGGGAAACAAGGAGGAGGCTTCGCGCTATATCAGCAAGGTGCGCACCATGATGGAGCGTTTTTCGACGCAAAACTATCAGAGCAGCATTTCGCAGATGGAAGTGCTTTACAATACGGAGAAGAAGCAAAAGCTTATCGAGGAATTGAACCGCGAGAAACAATGGCATCTGTGGGCAGGTGTTTTGCTTTCAGCCCTGCTTATGATCTTGGCTCTAGCTTTCTTCCTGTTGTGGCGTGGTGTCAGGCTTCAGCGCCGCACGGCCCTCTTCAAGGCGCGTTTCGAGGGCGAGGTGGCTGAGCGAAGTCGCATTGCCCGTGACCTGCATGATGGATTGGGCGGAATGCTTACGATGCTAAGATTGAAGATTGAGGGTGATGCCCCGAAGCCCGAATTGCTGAAACAACTGGGAGACACGGCCACCGAATTGCGCCATGTGGCCCACCATCTGATGCCTGAACAACTGCTTAAGAACGGCCTGAAGGTGACGCTCCAGGACTTGGCCATCTCGGTGCCCGGTGCACGTTTCAGTCATTTCGGCAATGACAGAAGGTTGAGTCAGGACGTGGAAGTGGTGCTCTATCGATGTGCCTACGAACTGGTCAACAACGCCGTCAAACATGCTCATGCCGATCGCATTGATATCCAGCTGATGCAGGAGGAGGGTCAGGTAACTCTCACTGTCAGTGACAATGGACGTGGGTTGGACCCGGAAAACCAGCAAGGCGGCATCGGACTTCAGAATATACGTGAACGCATCAGCCATTATCATGGCACAATGCACATCGTCAGTGGTAAAGAACAAGGAACAGAAACGAATATCATACTGCCAATATGAAGCAATATCGCATTGACGTCAATATCGCTGACGACCACGTCATGGTCTGCGAGGGCTTGGCTAATGCCATCAATCGCACCGGAGACATTCACGTCAGCCGCTTTTTTCACACGCTTGAAGCCTGCCGTCAGGCACTCGCCAGTAGCCGCCCGGATGTCCTGCTCCTCGACATCTCTCTGCCGGATGGTGACGGCATCGCTTTTTGTCAGGAGGTGATTGCCAGCTATCCCAAATTGAAGATCATTGCTGCCACCATTCACGATGAATATTCGGTCATTCGTCGGATGCTCGATGTGGGCGTGCATGGCTATGTGCTGAAGTCTTCGTCCATCGAACAGCTGATTGAGGCCATCCGTCAAGTGTGGCAGGGAGAAAGGTATCTCAGTCCCGAGGTGGAAGCCATCATCGAACAGGCACAAGGACATGTCGTCACTCTCACGGAAGTGGAACGCAATATACTTCGTATGATATGCGATGGCATGACCAATCCGCAAATAGCAAAGATCCTCAATCTCAGTACCGAAACCATCAATTGGTACCGGAAACGTCTCCTTTCAAAATTCGGAGTTAAGAATGCTGTCAGTCTTGCTGCGCTGGTGATTAGGGAGAAGATTATTTGATAATAGAATAAAGATAAACCAAAGAAACGGACTTAAAATAGAATATTCGAATTATATTTGTCCTTAAAAAATAAGAAAAAGAGGTTGGGATAGTCAAATATTTCTATTTTTTTGAACGATACTTGAAAATCGTTTGTATCTTTGCGCTGATATTTGATACTTTTTCTCCGAAGAAACAGAAGCAATATTTGCTTATTATTTGATTTTTATATGCAACAGAATATTTCCATTGTTATTAATACATACAATGCCGAGCAATATCTGGCGAGAGTGCTCGAGACGGTGAAAGACTTCGACGAAATCGTTGTCTGCGACATGGAGTCGACCGACAATACGCTCAAGATTGCAGAGCAGTACGGATGCAAGATTGTGGTCTTTCCTAAAAGAAACTATAATATCTGCGAGCCAGCGAGGAATTTCGCTATTCAGTCGGCTTCGAGCGACTGGGTGCTGGTAGTTGATGCCGACGAACTGATAACTCCGGAATTGCGGACCTATCTCTATGATTTCATCAAAAATCCGGGAGATGTGAGGGGCCTTTTCGTCCCGCGTAAGAACTATACGATGGGGAAAAACCTTCCATCTTCGTATCCCGACTATCAGTTGCGTTTCCTAGCACGTGAAGGAACGGAATGGCCCGAAAAGATCCACAGCACACCAATCGTCAATGGCAAGGTCGGGTATATTGACAAGAAGCATAAGGAACTGGCGATGGTTCATCTTG
>JAEEGJ010011006.1_pt1 | contig 23173 bp, 19 predicted proteins | sample 8958761 | NCBI WGS metagenome assembly JAEEGJ01 (sample SAMN16246546, study PRJNA631951) | gut metagenome | biome: gut microbiome; feature: rumen; material: RS-attached | host: Bos | place: Iran: Karaj | collected 2018-10 | reverse complement strand
CACAGACAAAATAACGTGGACATCCGCATCGTGCGTATTTTCAATACCTATGGCCCGCGCATGCTTATGAACGATGGTCGCGTGGTGTCAAACTTTATTGTGCAGGCGCTCAAGGGCGAAGATCTCACGATTTACGGCGACGGCAGCCAGACCCGCAGTTTCTGCTATGTGGATGACCTCATCGAAGGTTTTGTGCGCATGATGAACCAGGACAAGATTATTGGACCCGTGAACATCGGGAACCCCGGTGAATTCACGATGCTCGAACTTGCAAAGGAAGTGCTTGACCTTACCGGCTCCAAGAGCAAGATTGTGTACAAGCCTCTCCCGGGTGACGACCCGAAGATGCGTCGTCCGAATATCGACCTTGCCAAGTCTGCCCTCGGTTGGGAACCGACAATCCCGTTGCGCCAGGGTCTCGAGAAGACGATCGTCTACTTCGAGGAACTGCTGAAGGGCGAACGCTGAAATAATTCGTTCTTTTTTCGCGGGTTGAATGTATATTTCTATACATGGAACCTCAGCAACAGAAACCGGAAATCTTGCACGAGAAACCCTCGCGTATTGCCGTGCGTGCCTATAAGCCGACGGACGAGGTTCCGCTGAACCTTGTTTCTGCGAAGGAATACCGTTCGCATTCGCATTTTCGGATGCAATACCCAGACACGTGGCCGAAGTTTTTCCAGTGGTTTTTCTATCCGGACCCGCTTACCATCCAGAATAGTTTCGGGTTTCGCTTAATTGCCGAAATTATCCTTGCCGTATTTACAGCGCAGATTATCTTGCAGGGCTATAATGCCTGGATTTATCAGGGGTTGCAACACTTGAACCTGCTTATTCATGAGGCTGGACACACGATTTTTGTTCCTGCGGCATGGCTCGGGCACGAAAATCTCATGTACTTCATGGGTTCCGGAATGCAGGTGTTTTTGCCGCTCGGGATAGGGATATTTTATTGGGTTACGCAGCGCGAAATTGTAGGGACATCACTAATGCTCTGGTGGAGCTTCGAGAATCTCGTTGATGTCGCAGAATATGTGGCAGATGCGAGGGTGATGGTTCTGATGCTGACATCGGGAAAGACCGGCAGCGAGAGCGACTACGGAGGGCATGACTGGAACTACCTGCTTACGGAATGGGGGCATTTGCAGGATTGTGTTGCCATTGCCGGCTGGCTGAACCTTATCGCAAAAGTCGGGATGGTGTTGTGCATCCTCTGGGCGCTTTGGAGCCTGTTCTACTACTGGGTGTACCAGCGGCCTAAAACGACTGTTTGACGTGCGGCCTTATCGCGCGCAACCAACTACACTGCAGATAGGGCAGTTTTCGGGTTTGTGACCCATTGCCTTGCAGTACGTGCGCCCGAAGTAGATAATTTGCAGGTGGCGTTTTTCCCATTCTTCTTTCGGGAAAATTTTCTTGAGGTCTGCCTCGGTCTGTTCCACGCTGCTGCCGTCCGACAGTCCCCAGCGCTTGGCGAGGCGGTGGATGTGCGTGTCGACGGGGAAGGCGGGAATCTTGAAAATGTGGCTCATCACGACGCTTGCCGTCTTGTGGCCTACACCGGGGAGTGCCTCGAGTTCCTCGAAGGTGCGGGGAACTTCGCCGTCGTGCTTTTCGACAAGCGTTTGGGAGAGGTTATAGATGTTCTTGCTCTTCGTGTTGAAGAAACCGCACGGCTTGATGATTTCAGCGATTGCGTCAACTCCGAGCTTGACCATGGCGGCGGGCGTTTTCGCCTTCTTGAACAGCACCTTGGTTACCTGGTTTACGCGGATGTCGGTGCATTGCGCGCTCAATACGACGGCGACAAGCATCGTGTAGGCGCTCGTGTAGTCGAGCGGAATAGGCGGGTTCGGGAAGAGTTCGTTCAGCTTTTCGCCGATAAACTTGATTTTTTCAGATTTTTTCATGCGGCCTCAGTTGCGCGGGCAATCTGGCCTAGTCGCAGTCGCGCGTGAAGTCCTGCTGCATGTTGAAACTCGGCGTGTCGTCGGTCGGGTGGCCGACTTCTACGGCGGGGACACCCGCGTATGTCGTGTGCGGGGGAACGTCGCAGAGCACAACCGCGCCCGCGCCAATCTTTGCGCAGTCGCCGATGTGGATGTTGCCGAGCAGTTGGGCGTGTGCACCGAGCATCACGCCGTTGCCGATTTTCGGGTGACGGTCGCCGGTTTCGTTGCCGGTACCGCCGAGCGTCACGCCATGCAAGAAGCTCACGTTGTTGCCGACGACGGCGGTTTCGCCGATGACGATGTTTGTCGCGTGGTCAATCAACAGGCCGTGCCCGATTTTTGCCGCCGGGTGGATGTCCATGCCGAACTTGCGGCTCACGATGTTTTGGAGCATCTTTGCGGGGAACGGGCGGTTCTCCGTCCAGAGGGCGTGCGCCACGCGGTAGGCCTGCAAACCCTGGAATCCCTTGAACAGCAGGAGCGGTTCGAGGTAGCTGGTGCAGGCGGGGTCGCGGAGGACGGTCGCGTTCAGGTCCTTGCAGGCGGAAACGAGCAGTTCGGGGTACTTGATGTACAGCGCGTTGAACATCTTCTCGAGTTCCGCGCGGTCGATGACTTCGCCCGCGAGCTGACAGGCAAGAGTGACGGATAGCATGTCGGCAAAGTTCTTGCGGTTCAACACCTGCTCTTCGAGCATGAGCTTCGAGAGCGGTTCGTTGGCGGCTAGTTCCGAGGCCTCGTCGCGGAGGCGCTTTTCCATTTCTTCGACTGTCATAGCGAAAGCAAATATAGAAATTTGCGGCGGCTGCGGTCTAGCAGGCGAGTTCAATGAGCGCGCGGGCCGGGATGTGGAACCATCCGGGCCTGAATTCAAGTTCGTAGCAGGCCTCGTAAACGGCCTTTGCGAGGATATACGGGGTGGCTGCGCGCTCGAGGGTGTTGAGGTCGATTTGCGCATTGCCTGCATCTACGTGCGCGGTTCGCGCGTAGCCTTCGAGGAAGGCGCGCTCGCAGGCGGTGCTGTCGGACTCGGATGTAGCTCCCGCATACTGGAAACTGCGCAACATGCCTGCGACATCGACAAGTGGGGAGCGGAGTGCCCTGCGGTATTCGAGCGTGCGGGAGGGTTCGCCTTCAAAATCGAGAATCTTGAAATCTGCGGCGGAAACCAGCACCTGCCCCAGGTGGTAATCCCCGTGGACGCGCTGCGGTGCGAACAACTCGCTGCCGGTTGGCGCTCCGAACGCATCTTTCGCCATGCGCTTGAGTTTCGGCAAAGTTGCTTTCACCTTTTCGGCGAGTTCGCGCATTTCACTGCCCGTTGCGCAGTTCAAAAGATGTTCCAGTTTGTCAAATGGTATTTCGGGATTCTGCGCGGGCGTGCCCGGGAGTCCCCTAAGGGTGCGGTGCATCTTCGCGGTCGCTGTCCCGAGAGCCTCGGCGCACGGCGCGTCCATCACGCTGTTGAAATACGCCCACGCGTCTTGCATGCCGGTTGCACGTTCTTCGAGAAGCCCGAGGGCGTAGCGCTTTCCTGTGGCATCTGCGTAATAGCAGGTGCCGTAGAGTCGCGGGCCCACGCTGGAGTGCTCGTGGTCAAGATGCTCCATGATTTCGACTTCGGGGTGAATGCCCGGCAAAAGCCTGCGGTACAGTTTGAAGAAAAAATGCTTGGATGCGAATGCGGAATTGCTCTGCTCGGCATCGAGCGGGGTGACATCGAAAAGTTCGTGCAGGGAAACATCTACGGGGAAATTCTCTGTCTGCATGAACATGAATTCGCCGGTCTTAGTGCCGTATCTTGCCTTCTCGCACGAAAACACGTCGTAGAAAAAGTCTGTAGTGCGGGTCTCGTCTTCAATGACGGCGTAGAGGTCGGGCTCGCAGTTTTCGCTCGCGGCAAAAGTCACGCGGACGATGGAGAGGAATGTTTCCCCGATGGCGACGCGGTCCACGGTCTCGATGGATTCGATCTTGCGGCCCTTGCCCATGAACCAGCGCTTGCTTGCGATGTCTTGCATGCTTTGAAAAATAGCAATAGAACTATTTCTGGGCTGTCAGTGCAGGGAAATATCCCTGCGTGCGGAGTGTCGCGAGAATCTTGAGCTTGTTTTCGAGCGGTTCGGCGGGAAACCCGTCCACCACGTACTGCGGAATCCGTTTTTGCGGCTTGAATTGCGGCGGCACATCGCTATAGTCGCCGAGTTGCCAGGCACAGAGCATCTTTGCGAGGAACTGTTCCCAGGGGAAAACATCTTTCGGGGTGAGGTAGAACCTGGCGGGCTTCTCGTAATCGCGGGCGTCGAGCAGGAGCGTGCCGTCCCTATAACATGCAAGAAGCGCAGCCTGCCTCTCTTTCATCTGAGTGGCGGGCTGCGCGGGAATAGTCAGAACGAGTTGCATTCGGCGCGGGCGTTATGCAGCGAGGACTTCGCGTTGGATTTGCATGTACTGGTAGCTGGAAATCAGCGTAATTTTCAGAATCAAATCGCGGGCAAGTCCGGCTTTGATGAGGGCCCTAGCGTAGTTCAGCTTGTTCATGTCTGGTGATGTCATAGGAACCTCTGGGTTTTTTTGTTTTACATCCAGAAAATAGAATATTTTTGTGGCAAAAGCATGTCATTTTTTGGGGTAAAAAACAATGTGTAAAGTCCATCACACGCTCCCCTTTTGCAAGAAAAATATAATCTGTTGATAAATAAGGAGTTACGAAACTGGTGCTCCAAAGTGTATTATTCCAGCCTAAAATCGCGCTGTGATTTATGTCACGCGTTAGATGCTTTTCAGGACGGGAAAACTCTCGCGGTAGCGGAGGAGCGGTTCGATTTCGATGCGTGCGGACACGATACATTCCGTATTGGAATCGGCCTTCGCGACAATGTTTCCGAACGGGTCGACAATGCGTGAATGCCCATTGTATTTGCTATCGGCGGTGACGCAGTTGACGGCGGCGACATAGGCCTGGTTCTCGATGGCGCGCGCCTGCAATAGCGTATCCCAGTGCTGGATTCTTTCGGCAGGCCATGCGGCCTGCACGGTCAGGAGGTTCGCTCCCGCCTTGACCGCATCGCGGTACAGTTCCGGGAATCGTAGGTCGAAACAGATGGTCGGGGCTATGTTCCATTCCTTTATTTTAAATAAACTAACATTCTGCCCGGCGGTGAATTTTCCCTGCTCCATGAAGAAGGGCTTCCGCTTGTCGTAGTTTGCGCATTCACGCGGGTTTCCTGGCAGGTAGACGCTTGCGTGGTTCGCGAGCGAAGGACTTTTGCGCGATATCCCTGCGCCCATGACGGTGCACCCTGTCTGGCTTGCGAGTTTGTTCAAAAAACTTGCCGTTTCTCCGCTTGATTCGTCGGAAAAGTCTTCGGCGGCCCTCTCGGGGTGCAAGGGAAGGTAGCCTGTGGCGAACATTTCGGGCAGCACGATGAGCCCGGGAACGGAATCCTCGGTTCGTTTGCGGATTTCGCGGGTGAGCGTTTCGACCTTTTCGAAATTCCTGGCCTTGTCGTTCGGCGCGATTTCCATCTGCACTAGAAAAATATCGAGCATACGCAGAGAAATATAAAATTTGGTGGACTGCGGCGGCATAAAATTCTAATTTAGTATCCATGAGATTTCGATCCCTGCTCCTTATAGCCCTGTTCCTGGCGGCGAACCTGTTTGCGGCGACCCCTACGCCTGTCGTGGGCGTGGTCCTCGAAATGGGTTCGGACCTGCCGCTTGACGGAGTTCAGATTACCTACCGCTCCGGCAAAAAACTCGGCAAGACATCCTCGGATGGACGTTTCGAATTTACCGTGGATTCGAAGAACGCGTCGCTTGTTTTCCAGAAGGAAGGCTATGACAGCGTGTATGTGGACCTGCAGGATTTTGCGGACCTGCTCGACATGGTCGTGACGCTCTCGACCGACCTCCGCGACCTCGGCTCGAGTACGATTGTGGGTGGCGGCGAACCCGAGAAGTGGGAACCGCAACGCAAGGTGTCGGTCGACAAGCTCGAAGATGCGGCGGGCATGCGCTTTGACTTGACGGAACACCTGGGGCAGATGCCGGGAATTTCCGGGCAGAAGGATTTCAGCAGCGCGCTCTACTACGACGGCTCCCGCGCGGGCGACGTGGCCTACCATCTGGGGCGGCTCCGCATCCCGAACATGCGCCACCTCGATGTCGGGTTCCCCGGCAACCTTTCGGTGGTGAACCCGCACATACTGAGCGGCATCGAGATTCATGACCACTACGGCAGTGGTCCGATCGGCCAGGGCCTTGCGACTTCGGTGCAGTATATTCCCGAGCAGACGAAGGGCGAGTGGGGGCTCAAGGGGGCTGCGGGCCTCACGGTGCAGGAAATCCAGTTCGATTCCCCGTTCCTTTTCTGGGACAGTTTCCGTTTCGCGTTCCGCAGGCTCGATGGAGAGATGCTCAAGAACCTGGGCGAAAAGTTCTTCACCGAATTCAGGAAGCGTGACGGCGACTGCGTCGACGACTGCCGCGTGAAATCTTCCGACCCCTTCGATCTTTCGGCGATGGATTTCTATGCGCAGCTCAACGGTTCCGATTCCATGGGCAACACCTGGGCGCTCCGGGCCCTGTACAGCACCGACGAATACTCCATCAGCCAGGACACGACCACGGCCTACGACCAGGTGAACGAGGTGGATATCATCAAGGGCCACCAGGATTACCTCGTTATCGGTGCGGAATACAATTCCAAGTTCGGGACGAGCCTGCATGCGGGATTCGTGCGCGAGAGCGTGGGCGACACCCTGCAGGATACGACCGGATTCCGCAGTTCCGTCTCGTCGAGGGAGATGGCTGCCTTTATCGACGCCTACGAGATGACGCATACGGTCATTAGCGCCGGTGCGGACAAGGAATTCGCGACGCGGCTTCTCGGTTCCAAGGTGAGCGGCGCCCTGCTTTACGAACAGCATTTTGTCGACCGCGGGTATCTGGACTTTGGCGGCAACCAGGAAGACGACTATACGACGGGCGTGCTTTCGGGCGTGAGCCGCTTCGATTGGAAAAAGGATTATTCTCAGACAATCTTCTCGCTGGGTGCGGTGGCCGATGCCGTTGACCACAACGCGCGGCCGACGGTCTCGATTGACTTCGAGAAGAACCTGAGCGAAAAGGATTCTACGTATTGGCGCCTGTTCAGCAGTGCGGCCTACCGTAGCGACTGGAAGTACCTCTACGATGATGGCGACTTGACGGGACGCCTCGAGACGGGAGCTTCGGCGAAGGTGGGGCTCGGCTACAATTCCAAGTACCTGATTGCGCAGGCGAGTGGCTTTGGCCGCTACTACTTCGACCCGGTGTTGCCCTTTCCTAAGGCATATGCGCAGTACAGGGACATTACCCCCGTGGATTTCGCCTGGGTGCTCGGCGCGAATGCGAGGATGGAATGGAAGACATCGCATCACTTCTCGATGTCGACGAACGTGAGCTCTGTCTATGGCGAATACGAACTCGAAGGCTCCGGCTCGCTCCCGTGGGAGGCGAATTCGAGGCTCGACATCGTGTCGCATTTCCGCTACTACCCGCGCAAGGATTCTCTGTTCTCGATTATCCTCACGCACCATGCGGCGCTGCACCGTCCGCTGTACTATTACGACATCAAGCCGTCGGATCAGGCAAACCGCGAACTCGGGACGCGCAGGCTCCGCGACCTTGAGGAATTTACCGACTTCTTCCGCACGGATTTGCGCGTGAACCTCGATATCATCCGCGACAAGGGCTGGTTCCGCAAGTCTAGATTCTACCTGGAACTTGATAATTTGTTCGGAAAACTCGATGTGGATGCGCTCGAGTTCCTAGGTTCCGAGAATGCACGCGAGCGTTCTTGGGTCACGAAGGACGATGACAAGAATTCGGAAAACGGCTACAGACTCGAACCGTTCATGGCGAAGGGCATGGGATTGTACTTCCAGTTTGGCGTGGAAGTCTTGCTGGGAATATGATGAAGACTTTGCTTTTTTGCCTGTTTCTCCTTGCCGCATCGGCGATGGCGCACGAGACGGATGTCAGGTTCGAACCGCCGAAACCGAAGGAACCGAAAAGCTTTTGCAAGGAAGTCGAGAAGTGGATTGATTTCGCTTCGAAAAACAAGTCGCTTGTCGAAATAACGGAGGAACCGGGACTCAGGATGGAACTTCGCTATGCGACGTTCGACAACGTGACCGGTCACAACCTCTATTGCGATGTCCAGCGCGCCTTTGTCCACAAGGATGCCTATGTGAAGTTGAAGAAGGCTGTCGCCATCATGGAAAAGGAGATGCCCGGCTCCAAGTTCGTGATATTCGATGCGTCGCGGCCCATCTATGCGCAGGCGGCGCTCAAGAAGACGGTGATGGGGACCCCTTACAGCAACTATGTGTCCTCGGCGGTGCGCGGAGGTCTGCATAATTACGGATTGGCCCTGGATATGAGTATCACAGACAGCACGGGGGCTTTGCTCGACATGGGAACGGACTTCGATTCGTTCGAACGTTGCGCAGGTTCGGTGGGCGAGGCGGATGCTCTCAAGAGCGGGCGCCTGACGCAGGAGCAGGTCGACAACAGGAACAAGCTGCGCCGCATCATGAAAAAGGCGGGCTGGGTGATGCTGAAGAGCGAATGGTGGCATTTCAATGCCTATACGCGTGATTACACGCGGGAACACTATCCGCTGTTTCCGATGTAAGGTTGCTCCCGTCAACCTCGTTTAATAGAGTTTCATCCGTATACCCGTTTCTCTATTTACTTTTGCGCACTAGAGCTTTTCGCGGCAAGCCGAGCCTTCGCCTCGGCAATCGTTTCCGGGGATACGCCCAATTCCTCGAAAACGCTGATTGCTTTGGCGGTTGCTGCTTCTTCAGCGGCAAGCTCCTTCCCGGCAGCCCAGCATTCGTAATCTTCCTTCGTCGTCATGTCGCGCTCCTGTGCTTCCGAATAATATAACTAAACCACCCCCGTAATCGCAAGCCCCTGTCGTTGCGGATGAGTAGAGCTCTAAAAACGCCAACGGCTCCCATCGGGAGCCGATTTGGGTAAAGGCAGAAACTCAACCTATTTTTCTGTTTCTGAGTCTTCTTCAGCGAGTATAGCTTTTGCTTGGGCAATCGTTTCTGGAGAGACGCCCAGTTTCTCGAATACACTGATGGTTTTGGCTTCGCCCTTGAGCCACATATCTGCCATAATGGCATCGTAAACGTGATGGTCAGATGACATGCTTGCCTCCATAAACTTGAAATGTTCAGGCTTAATGCGGCTCACGCGCAGGCGGTTGAGGGCATCGAGAAATAGCGGGTCTTCAGTCGCAGGAACCTGGAGCGGTCCCTTGGAAATGAGCCTGAGCCAAAAGTCTTCGCGCGATCCCACACCTTTGCGTAAACGCAGGAAGTTGGGTAGATCAACAACAATATACTTATTTTTCGGTAAAAGCGGTAGAGCATTCCCTGTGCAGACCTCGTGCCTACTATAGACAGCCCACGTGTCCTTGTAGATGTCCTTTGACCTGAGGATGGGAAAGTTGCAGAGCCAGATGGAAAACGTTTCGGGAAGCTCGTAGAAATGGTGCTTGCGTTCCTTTTCGGTCATATTCAGGAAATAGTCCGACCGATTGAAGTCGTACTTGCCGCGGAGCGTCAGGTAAGCGTTGTAAAGCTGCATGCGGTCGAAAAAGAAGGGGTGGCTCCTGTTCTGCATTTCGATGTTCAGGTAGCGATGGTCCCTTGTGTTGACCCAGACATCAAGGCGGGCTGGGTCATTTTCGGGCATGAAGATGTCGATGGGCTTCTCGAATTCATAGTCGAGATCAACGATTTCGTGCTCATGATCCAGTTGGAGCAGACTGTTGAGCACATCGCGGATGGTTTCTTTGTCGTCCATAAGCACGCGGAAGGTCTCGGAATAGCAGGGAAGCAGGAATTCCTCGCCATCGGCGTTCGTGACGATGTAGGGCTTGGTAGAATGTTGTGCGTTTGCGTTGTGGCTTTCGGTCATTTAAGTTCCTGATTGATAGGCGATACCCCGGAATTGGAGCGTGCCTACCTATAAAAACGATCGAAACGCGAAAACGTTACCTTTTGGCCGTTTTTTTCGCCGACTTGCGAAAAGGGAAGGGGGATTGCTCTCAAAAGACGGCAAAAAGTTTCAAAGGCTGTTGACCTTACGTTTGTTTTCGTTTACATTTGTTGCTATAAATCAGGTTTCTTATGAAATTGAAAGTTATTTTCGCATTTTTGCTTGTCGCACTCACCGGCCTGGTATGGGCCGACCCGACAGCATCCATTTTCGTTAAGGACGCCGAGGAATTCAAGTCCATCCAGAAAGAACTTGATCAGTTGAAGTCCGGTCTCGGTCAGTCGAATGCCGAAGTCGATTCTTTGTGGGAACGCGCGAACCGCATCGCGAAGATGAACGACCGGTGTGCCATGATTTCGATAAACGAGGTCCTGGATGACGAGTGTAATCACTTTTATGCAGTGGAACTTCCGGCATTCGAGACGAAGTTCATGGAGGTGACCGGTGAACTCAGGCTCGGGTTCATGTCGATGGGCAACTCGCTTGCCGAACGAGCCGAGCAGATCAAGGCTTGCGCCACGGCTCTCGGAGGAATCCTTGTTTCGAAGGAACAGTTGCTCAAGCTAGATGGCTCTGTGAACTTGGAACCGCTCTCGTTTGACGGCGCTTTCGATGCAACATACAATTTCAGCTTGTATTTCGATGCGGATCGTATGGAGCAGCAAAAGCGTATGATGGAACGCTGGCTCTCGAAGTGCGGCGATATCGTCTTGCGCAAGGAGGGCGATGAATTTGCTCCGTTGTTCCTGCAGTCGGTGAGACAGATAAACGATTCGCTTGGAAACGCAAAAACGAATGTGAAGATTATGGTGAACGAGAAAGACCTCGATTTCTGGCTTGACCTGAACAAGCCTGTCTCGGGGGCCTACTATCTGAACGGCGTGCAGCTGTTTAGTGTAGATTCGATTCCTGCGGGTCGTGAGTATTCGCATATTGTGGTGAATGCGCCTAAGCATACTGTGAAGCTGCCGCTCGGCAATGACGGTACGATGCAGAAATTCAAGGGTCGCGTGGAATTCACGTCGGTCTATCAGGAGAAAAGCCTTGTGGGACGCTGGACTTGGAATTCTGCCAAGAATCCAAATGCAAGCGTTGCAAAGGTAAAGGACGAAGTTGCTGAGACTGCTGCGGAGGTAACTCCGGCAGAGGCGCCCTTGGATAATGCTCGCGAGAAGGCAGCCGCTTCAGCTGCAGCTGATGCGGCTGCTTCCGCCGATGTAGCTGCTTCCGGTTCGGAAAATGGCGGACAGGGTGGTTCCAAGATTCGCTGGGTGGTGCTCGGCGCGGGTGCCGCCGTTGGTGTGACGGGTGCCGTGCTTGCCGTTGTCGGCAATAACAAGGCGAAGGAAGCTGCGGACAAGGGCGGAGAAAATGTAGCGGAATTGAAGAAGAACAGGGACGACGCCAAGTCGGGCCAGACTCTGCGTGGTGTAGGAATCGGTTTGGCAATAGCCGGTGCCGTAGGTGTCGGCGTAAGTTTCGTGTTTTAGGAGTGCGAGAGATGAGTCCTTTTAAGAAGATATCTTTTGTGAGTGTCGCTTTACTTCTCTTTAGCGCTTGCACTGATTACGTTGCTGACATTGATGACCAGATAGAGGAAATGGAGGCAAGACTGTCCGAGGCGGAGCTTTCGTCTTCCTCTAGCTTGGAAGCGCAGTCGAGCAGCAGTAAAGCCAAGTCTTCGTCGTCCATGAGTGAAAAGGCGGAATCCAGCAGCAGTGCGGAATCGAGTAGTTCTGTCGAATCCAACAGTTCGGAAAAAGATTCCTCCTCTTCGTCCTCGAGTGGAAAGGCAAAATCCAGTAGCAGTGCAGAATCGAGTAGTTCTGCCGAGTCTAGCAGTTCAGAAGAAGTGTTGTCTTCTAGTAGTGATACCGAGCCTGTCGGAGATGTCATGACCGACTCTCGCGATGGTCAGACGTACAAGACGGTGACAATCGGCTCCCAGACCTGGATGGCGCAAAACCTGAACTACGAAACGGACTCCAGTTTCTGCTACAATAACGAGGAAAGCAACTGTGCCAAGTACGGAAGGCTTTACAGGTGGGCTGCGGCGGTAGGTAAGTCGGAAAGCGAATGTGGCTATGGCTATACATGCTCTCGAAACATTCAAGGTGTATGTCCCAATGGCTGGCATCTGCCGAGCAAGGCCGAATGGGAAACGTTGTTCAACGCAGTTGGTGGCTCATCAACCGCAGGGACAAAGCTCAAGTCTACATCCGGATGGAATAGCAGTGGCAACGGCACGGATGCTTTCGGGTTCTCGGCGCTCCCTGCTGGCTACAGGAACCTCAAGGGGGCTTTCCTCAACGAGGGCCGCAGCGCGGACTTCTGGAGTTCTACGGAGGACGATAGCTACGACGCGTACCTCATGCACTTGAGCTACGACGCCGACACTGCGGGCCTGATCTACAACGGTAAGTACTTCGGGTTCTCGGTGCGTTGTCTCAAGGACGAAGGCGAGGCTGTACAATCCTCTTCTAGCGTCACACAGCAGTCGAGCAGTTCTTCAAAGGTTGGTGAGCCTGTCGGAGATGTTCTGACTGACGACCGTGATGGCCAGACCTACAAGATCGTTGTTATAGGCTCCCAGACCTGGATGGCGGAGAACTTGAATTACGCCGCGCCCAAATCTTATTGTTTCAAAGATTCTGCGGCCAACTGTGACACGTACGGTCGCCTTTATACATGGGATGCCGCGATGGACAGCGCTGGCGTATGGAGTACGAACGGTAAGGGTTGTGGTGACGGGGTGCAGTGTACTCCTACATATCCGGTGCGTGGTATTTGCCCCGAGGGCTGGCATCTGCCTAGCAAAGAAGATTGGGAAGAGTTATTTAGCGTAGTTGGCGATCCCTCTATATCGGGAAAGAAACTCAGGTCCACTAGTGGTTGGGCCGAAGGCAAGAATGGTACGGATGCCTATCACTTTGCGGCGTTGCCTGCTGGCGTCGGGCAAGGCGTTACTGACCCATATTTCTTCAATAAGGAATGGGTTACGTACTTTACCAGTTCTAGCGACAGTGCGGGTTATGTGTATTCCTTGTACCTGAATGTCTATAACGATGAAAAAGTGTTTTATGCCAGTAAGAGCGATTGGCTTTCTGTCCGTTGCCTTAAGGACTAGGGGCGGCTAGAGCAACGCTGAAATACTGACGGCTCCCATTGGGGGCCGTTTTTTACGGGAGTGCCTTGATGCTGGCCCTTTTCAGGCGGTCGTTCAGCGCCATACCGACTCCGGTATTCGGAATCGGGTCCACGAGAATCAGGTCATGGTCGGGCGTGTCGAGGTCGTGCATGTAGGCGTAGAGCCTGGAAGTCGCCTCGACCATGTCGCCGGTTTTGGATAAATTTACCGTGGCTGGGATTGCGCTGGCCTGGTTCCCGAACGCGATGCGTGCGGTTCGCTCCGGCAGCTTGTAGCCTGCGGGCACTTCGCCGAAGTACAGCGGCACCTGCGGGCGGTAATGCGTGTCGCACTGGCCCGGCGCCTGCATGGCCTGCCCGGGCTTGGATGTGGATTCCTTGATGGCGACATCGCCGAGAACCTTTGCGAACATCTCGGGCGTAATCGCACCCGGGCGCAGTACCGTGGGTGTTTCTCCCGCGAGCGATATGATGGAGCTTTCGACTCCGACGCTGCAGGGGCCGCCATCGACGATGCCCGCGATGCGGTCGGCGAGTTGTGCAGCCACGTGTTCCGCGGTGGTGGGACTCACGTGCTTGAAGAGGTTCGCGCTCGGGGCTGCAAGCGGGAGGCCCGATTCCTTGATAATCGCCTGCGCTACGGGGTGGCTCGGGAACCTTACCGCGACGGACGGGAGCCCGCTCGTGCAAAGGTCGGGTATGCAGTCCTTCTTGGGAAGGATGATGGTCATGGGCCCGGGCCAGTAGGCTTCGGCGAGCTTGTAGGCGCTGTCGGGAATGTCTTTGGCGATGTCGGCCAGCTGTGCGATATCCGCGATATGCACGATGAGCGGGTCGAAGGTCGGGCGTTCCTTGGCGGCAAAAATCTTCGCGAGCGCGGTGGGCTCGAATGCGTTGCCCGCAAGTCCGTAGACGGTTTCTGTAGGGATGGCGACGACTTCACCTGCCTTGAGCAGGCGCGCCGCTTCAGAAACACTTGTCCATGGAGGGAACTTCATTATGGCACAAAAATAGAAAAGGGATGGCGGTTGTGCCATCCCTAAATCCTGTTTCGTTGCTTACCGCGCTTTATGCCGGATTGCTCGGTGCTGCGGGTTCGTCCTTGCGGCCAAACGCGAATACCTTGTCGCAGGCTCCGTTGAAGCGCTTCCAGACCTTGTCGCTCTGCTCGCGCGGCACGGCTCCCACGTCCTTCCACAGGCGGCGCAGGTGCTTGACCTTGTTCATGGCCTCGCCGACGGTCGCGTCGCTCAGGCCTTCGAGCAGGGCTTCGGCCTGTTCGCAGAGCAGCACCTTCTTCTGGAGGTTGTTCTGGCGGGCCTGTTCCTGGATGTCGAGCTGGTCGCGGCGGCGTGTGAAGAAGTCATCGCAGGCTTCGCGGAACGTCTTGTAGAGTTCCATGTCCTCGATGCCGCAAGAACCGATGGTGCGCCAGTCCTTCTGGAGATCGCGCACGGCGTCGGCGAGCTGGTTGGAGCCCGCGCTCTCGGCGAACTGCTTCACCTTCTCGATCATTTCCTGCTTCTGTGCCTTGATCTTGGCGAGCTGCTTGCTGAGGTTTTCGTCGGTTGCTGCCTGTGCTGAGATGAACTGGTTCATCTTGGTGTTGAAACGTTCGTTCACGCTCTCGATGGATTCCTTCGGGATCATGCCGATGGTCTTCCATTCCTCGTCGATGGCCTTGACCTGTTCGGCGATTTCGGGAGTGATGCTAGAGATGTCGATGGCGTCGAACTTGTCGCAGAGGGCGACCTTCTTTGTTAGGTTCTCCTGCTTGGAGGCGTCGAGCGTCTCGAAGTGGGCGCGCTTCTTTTCGAAGAAGGCGTCGCAGGCGCTGCGGAAGCGGGTCCAGATTTCTTCGGACTTGCTCTTGGGAACGGGACCCGTGGATTTCCAGGTGTCCTGCAGCTGCTTTAACTTGTTCGAAGTGGCGTTCCAGTCGGAGGATTCCTGCAGCGATTCGGCCTCTTCGCAGAGCTTGAGCTTCTTTTCGAGGTTCGCTTCGCGGTTCTGGTCTTCTTGCTTGAGGCTTTCCTTGTACTGGGCGAAGAATGCGCCGGTAGAAGCCTTGAAGCGTTCCATGAGCGCGTTCAGGTTTTCCTTGGGGACCATGCCGATGCTCTTCCAGGATTCCTGGATTTCCTGCATGGCCTTGTACTTGTCCTTCCAGAACATCTCGGTGTTCGCCACGAGTTCGTCGACCTTCTGGCAGAGGGCTTCCTTGTCGGCGAGGTTCTTGACGCGTTCGGCCATGCGTTCCTCGATGAAGGGGGCGCAGTTCTGCTTGATCTGTTCGAACAGGGCCTGGAATTTGTCGCGGAATTCGGTAAACTTCGCGGCGGAGACGGGGCCGATGTTCTTCCACTTGTTGCTGTATTCGCGGAGCTTGTTGAGGGCTTCCTGGCTGCCGGGTTCCTTCGCGAGCATTTCCATCTCTTCGAGCACGGCGGCACGGTCCTTCTCGTTATGCCACGATTCCCACTGGCGCATTTCCTGGAAGCGTTCGGTGGCGGCCTTGTATTCAAGCCACAGGTCGTGGTACTTGAACTTCTGCTCGCCGACGATGGACTTCCATTCCTGGAATGCGTCGCGGAGCTTCTGGCTGATGGCCTTGAAGTCGTCGTTCTCGTCGATGGACTTCACGCGCTCGATGAGGGCGCGGAGCTTCTCGGAGTTCTCTTCGAATGTCTTCTGTGCGGATTCCTCGAAGGCGGTGATCTTTTCCTTGAGCTTGTTGCGCAGCGAATTGTAGGTCTGCAGGATCGGGTCTTCGCCTTCGAGCAGCGGGAGCTTCTCCCAGTCGCGGACGATGCCGTGGAGGTGCTTGGAAGTGCTCTCGTTCGCGTCGGTGTCGGCGAGGGCGCGGAGCATGTCGAGCAGCTGGTTGCGGGCCACGGCCTCGTCGGTCGCGGCGGGCGCTTCGCCTTCGGCGCTCTGTTCCTGCTTCTTGAGTTCCTGGCTACGGACGAGCGCCAGGTTGAAACGCTTGACGCTTGCGGCATCCATGATGGATTTCTGCGCGTTCCACTCGTCGATAATCGCGGCGATGCGTTCGGCCTTTTCGGCGGCGTTCCCGCTATCGAGGATGGACTCGATTTCTTCGAGCGTCTGGGTGAGGTGTTCGCGCTTCTCGGCCTTCTCGGCTTCGGCCTTCTCGGCGGCGATGCGTTCGGCATCGGCCTCGTTCACGAACTTGATGAAACTTGCGTAGATCTCGTCGAGGGTCGCCTGGTCCGGACCCATGCCCAAGGTCCTCGCTTCCTGCATCAGGGCGTCGAACTGCGGCTTGACGGAAAGCGGATCCTTCTGCGCGGCAAAGTGGTGGGCCTGCTGGACGAGCGCGTTCCTCTTGCCTGCGAGGAGCGCTGCGGCCTTCCTGCCGCCGTCTTCGGTTTCCCTCTTGACGCGGAGTTTTTCGGCGGCAATTTTACGGACGGAGGAATGCTTGGAGTTCTTGGAGATGTCTGTGAGCGATGCTTCGGACTCGATGCGATCGACGGCGGCCTTCGCGATTTCTTCCTTCGCATCCCTGTTGGCGGCGAGGACGAGTACATTCACCTTGCCGGTCTTCTTGATGAGTTCGAGGCGGAGTTCGGAGCTCGGCAGCGACTTGGCGAGTTCGTCGGCGTAGCGCGTGTCCTTCAGTTCATCGATAAAGCGGAGCGTCTCTTCGTTTGCGGGTTCGCGGTAATCCTTGAGCTTCTTGGTGACCTCTTCGAAGTAGCGGGTTTCGGCCAGGCGGCGGATGCCGGCTTCGCTGTCCTTCTTCGAAATTGCAGCGAGCGACGGGATAAGCGTCAACTTCTTTACGGCTGCGGTCCTTACGCTACTATCATCATCGGAAAGGGCGATTCGTTCCAGGGTGCTCTGTTCGCGCGGGTCCATCTCGGCGACGGCCTCCAGGCGCTTCTCGGGGTTGGAATTCTGCCATTTCGGTTTAAATGCGTCCAATAAGCTCATAAAAATCTCCAATAGGTGGACGGGCTTTTGGGGGCCCGTGTACCATAATCTAAATAAAAAGAATAAAAAACGTTTTAAATAATATGTGTTTTTTGCCCATAATATGGGTTCAAAAGGGGCGGGTCTTTACCTATCTTTACGCTTGCTATGGCAAAACGCATCCCCAAGAGCGCCAAACCCGAGAATATCGGCGAAAAGTGCAGGCCGGAATCCCTGGCCCGCTTTTGCGAGGTGTATATCCCGAAGGCCCCGTCCGTCTATACCTACGGGGTGCCCCTGGATTTGCCGGAGGGCCGGGAAATTCGTCGGGGGAGCGTGGTCTGGGTGCAGTTTGCGACCCGCAAGAAGCCTGCGCTCGCGGTCGTCTCGAAGGTGGTGACGGAGCGTCCCGCGTTCAACGTGCGTTGCGCCTACCCGCACGAGTCGGGCTATGTGTTCTCGGAACGCTACATGGAGACACTCGAATGGGTGGCGCGTTATTATATAAGTACGCCCATGAAGGCGCTGGACGTGTTCTGGCCTGCCGATTTCGAGAAGTACCTGGATGCATTGCTGGTGGAAGGCGAGCGCGAAGAGGCAACCGTAGCGGTTGCCGAGCCGGATGTGCCGCCCATGACGGACGAACAGAAGGCGGCCTTCGACGCCCTTGTCGAGGAACTCCCGGGTTCGGGTTTCCGCGGGGTGCTGCTGCATGGCGTGACGGGGTCGGGCAAGACGCGCGTATACCAGGAGCTTGCGCGCGAGGCGCTGCGCCGCGGAAAGAAGGTGCTGATCCTTGTTCCCGAAATCGGGCTTACGCCGCAGACCGCCAAGCGATTTGAAGATTTTTTGCGGGTGCCGGTGCAGGTTCTGCACTCGGCGCTATCGGCGCCGAAGAAACGCGCGGCATATGTCGCCGTGCTGCACGGCGACGCCCGCGTGGTTCTTGGCACCCGCAGCGCGATACTTGCGCCGTTCGATTTCGACGTGGTGATTCTCGACGAGGAGCACGATTCCTCGTTCAAGCAGCAGGACCCGGCGCCGCGCTACCACACAAGGGAACTGGCGTTCCATGTGGCGCACCGGTACGGTGCCCTCGTTGTACTCGGGAGCGCGACGCCCAGCCTCGAAACGTACCACAACGCGGTCTTGAACAACCTGAAATCCCTCTCGCTGAGGAACCGTGCCACGGCGACACCTCTCCCCGAAGTGAAGATTATCGATATGGGCGGGGTGCGGCAGCAGAAGGGAATCCTCATGTCGCCCGAGCTGCGCGATGCGCTGGTGAAATGTACCGCGGGCGGCGACCAGGCGATTGTCCTCATGAACCGCCGCGGCTATTCCAAGGTGCGCGTGTGCTGTGATTGCGGCGAGACGCTCTACTGCAAGCATTGCCACGTTCCGTTAGTTTATCATAAACAGTACGGCGGGCTCCTGTGCCATTATTGCGGCATGCTCTATCCGATAGATACTCCCTGCCATGCGTGCGGCGCTGGGACCTTCGAGTTCGTGGGGGGCGCCATCGAGAAGCTGGAAGAGGAAATCTACGAGTGGGTGCCGGGCGCGAAGGTGGTCCGCATGGATCGCGACACCACGCAGAACGTGGGCTCCGTCGAGAAAATCCTTGAATCTTTCCGCAACCGCGAATACAACATTCTGCTCGGCACGCAGATGGTCGCGAAGGGCCACGATTTCCCGGGCGTGCAGCTGGTAGGGATCGTGGGTGCCGATAGCGGCCTCGGTATGCCGGATTTCCGCGGGACGGAACGTCTATTTCAGCTGCTGAGCCAGACGGCGGGCCGTGCGGGCCGCGCCCAGGGCGGAGGCCTCGTGCTTATCCAGACCCTGAAACCCGATGAACCCGTGATGCATTTCGCGCTTCGCCACGACTATTCGGGATTTGCCGACAAGGAGATGCGCGAACGCAAGGATGCCTTCTACCCGCCGTTCTGCAAGATGGTGGAGGTGTCGTTCGGGGGACGTGACGAGGGCGTGTTGCGCGATGCCGTAGCCCGCGTGGAATCGCTTTGCCGCGCCGAAAAGACGCTCATGGTGATGGGGCCGGTGGATGCCTTTATCCCTGTGGTGCAGAATGTGCGCTGGGTAAAGCTCTACCTGAAGACGAACGACTTAGCGGCGGTGCGCCGCATACTTTCGCCTGTCGTAAATAGCGCAAAACCCTTGATTCCGGGTGTCGAAATCAAGGTTGAAATAGAATAGCGCGGTTTCTGCGCCTTATTCTTCGATAACAGCTGGAATCCTGCAGGCCCAGATGGTCTTTGCAGCGAATGTTTCCCAACTCGGGTCGTAGTAGTGGAACGAGAACTCCAGGCTAATTTCACCTTCGGGGGGAGGCGTGTATTCCTTGTCGGTATTGAGCGGCTCCAGCGTGAGTTCGCAGGCGATAGTGCTTTCGGTATCTTCCGTGATTCTGCCGTCTTCGCTGGCGCAGGAATCCCTGAACTCTTCCTTGGCTTCGTCAAATGCGGTGAATAGCGGGTTGTTCCACCTCTTTGTGATGGTGTTGTTGTGCAGAAACACATCTAGCGAAATGGTATCGCTTGCTCTTTCGCAGTAGATGGTCTCGGAGATTCCGCCCCAAGCGTGTAGCAGTGTTCCCGATTGCAATTTCACCCTGTAGGGCGGGCACCACTCAACTCCATCGGTGTCGTTGACGCACAACGGGGGGTCGACCGCAATCATGTTGGTGATCGGTTTCCCCTCGAGAATGGTCTCGATATAGGCGGCCTCTTCGCTTGGCCCGAGGGATATTCGCTGGAGTCCCTTGTCGATGCCGACCTGGTTGTTTGCGGTGCCGGCGGTCTCCGGCGAGGCGGAGTTGTCGTTTCCGCAGGCGAACAGGGCGAGTGCGGCTATTCCGCAGGCGATGGTCTTGATTGTGGTTTTCATAGGGTTCCTCCTAACAATTTTAAGGTTTTTAGTTCCGGCAGAAGCCGATGATAAGTTCTACGTACTTTTTCCAGTTTGCGTCGACGTATTTTGTTCTGTCGTCGCTTGATGTCCCGTCGGTGAGATTTGTAAGACTGCAACGGAAGTTGCGCTGGCCTTCGACAACTGCTATCGAATCTGCCGCGAATGTGCCGCCTTCTTCTTCGCAGTCTGCTTCAAAGGCATCGGCCGTTGACGAATCCGGGAGTGTCAGGCCCTTTTGTGTAGCGGAGTCGGTTACGCTTATGGAATAGACGAACCAGTTCGAGTCGTTCTCGCAGACGATGGATTCGAAACTTTCATAACGGACATGGTAAAGGTATCCATTTTCCGTCTGGATTTTCGGGGCCTGTGTGGCCGCCGGATCGTCGTGGCTGAGGAAGTCGTGAGGGCAGTCGATGCAGGGCTCGCCCGATATATCGGGTGCGATGAGCGTGTCGCCCGCGAGCCATTCGGTGAGCGCGCTATCGAGCTTGGCTGTGATAGAGTTCTGCTGCTCGTCGGTACCGGCGGTGTTGTCGTTCCCGCAGGCGGAAAGCGAGATGGTTGCGGCCAGGGCGATGGCTGTTGCCAGTAGCGTGGCGGCGACGGAGGAGAATGTATTGAGGGTTTTCATGACGGCTCTCCTATACCTTGTCCGTAAGCGGGAAAAGTTGAAGGTTGACGCGGTAGACTTGTTCGATGTTCTTGCATTCGTTCGCGAGCGCTATCACGCGGCGGCGGCATTTGTTTATCTCTTCGGATATTCGCGCGAGCGTCGGGGCGTCAACGCCCATGGTGACTCCCGAAATGTTCCTTTCGTGTACGCTGACCGCGTCGATGGCTTCTTTCGCGAGGTCTGTCATCTCGCGGTTCATGGAGCGGAGCGCGAGCGGGATCGCCTCGGTCGAACCCGTGATGGCCTTGTCCGTCTGGCGGTAGACGTTTTCGCCAGTCTCCTCGAGGTACTTGGCGCGGGTGAGCATGGCAAGCGAGTCGCGGACTTGCTGCGCGGTGTAGAGGTGCTTGATCCTCTTTGCCATCTCGTTCGGGAGGGCGCCCGGCATCAGGGGGGCGAGCTCGCGCACGATGGAGTTGATGGCGGACTCGTAGTAGGCGAACGTGTCGGAATCGATGACGCGCGCCTTCTGTTCCTTCGCGATTCGGGAAAGCTCCGCGAAGGCTGCCTTCTTCTTCTCGTCGTTTGTGGCGTTCCCGAATTCGACCATCTTCTCGAAGTAGGTGCGCTCGAAGCCTTCGAGGCCCATGGCGTTCGCGACGCGCGGGAGGCCTACGCGGCTGAGGGAGCTCTTGCCGTCGCAGACGAGCTTGAGGTAGGACGGCGATGCGAATCCGGCGCCCTTCGAGAACTCGCGCCAAGTGAAGCCGGACTTCTTCTTCTCCTCGTAGAAGTCCCGCATGTAGCGACGGTAGTCTTGGTATTCGGTAATCGGTTTCATGGTTCGTTTCCTTACACTTCCAATATAGCCTAAAAATTTCAAAAGTCAATAGTTGATGATACAAAAAGTTGAAATTTTATATAAAAATCACAAAAAATGTGATGTGCGAAAAATATTTTTACGTAAATGAAACAAGAATGCAACTATATGATACAGGCACCGAAAGTGCCCGCGAAACACACAAAAAAAGTCACGCAAACAAGTTTGCGCTCCCGATTATACTTCGTATAATCGCAATAAAAAAAGTCACGCAAAAAACTTGAGTGAGTTGACCCGAGTCTTTAATCGCTTACGCTTGCGTAAGCGCGAGGCAAGCGTTGCTTGCCGAAGTTTATTTTCTCTTCTTTTTGACCTTGGGCGGCGTGTAGTTGGAGCCGATGGTCCCGCCGTTGTTCTGCTTCTTGGCCATGTCGCCCACCTTCTTGAACATGAGCTTCATGTCTTCGTACTGCTTGAGCACGGCGTTCACGCGGCCGATTTCGGTGCCCGAACCCTTGGCGACACGGGCCTTGCGGCTGCCGTCGAGAATCTGCGGCTTCTTCCTTTCCTTCGGCGTCATGGAACTGAGGATGGCTTCCACGTACACGAGCTGCTTCTCGTCGATCTGGTCGAGCGGGAGCTTGTTGAGTCCCGGGATGAGTCCGAGGATATCCTTGATGCGGCCGAGTTTCTTGATGGTGCGGAGCTGCGTCAGGAAGTCGTTCAGGTCGAACGTGTTGTTGAGAATCTTCTTCTTGAGGTCCTTCGCATCCTTCTCGTCGATGACCTGTTGTGCCTTTTCCACGAGGCTGACCACGTCGCCCATGCCGAGGATGCGGCTGGCCATGCGGTCGGGGTGGAAGAGGTCAATGTCGGGGAGCTTTTCGCCCACGCCGATAAAGCATATGGGTACGCCCGTCATCTTCTTGATGGAGAGTGCCGCACCGCCGCGGGTGTCACCGTCCATCTTCGAAAGGCACACGCCGGTAAACGAGAGGCGCTGCCAGAAGGTTTCGGCCACGTTCACCGCTTCCTGACCGATCATCGCGTCGGCCACGAACAGGATTTCGTCGGGATGCACGGCATCGCGTGCCTTCTCGAGTTCCTGCATCAGTTCTTCGTCGATCTGCAGGCGGCCCGCGGTATCGTAGATGACGAGGTCGAAGCCGTTGTCCTTCGCGTACTGGTAGCCGTGCTTGATGATTTCGACCGGGTTGCCCTGGCCCTCGTCGTACACCGGGATGCCGATGGACTTGCCGAGCACCTGCAGCTGCTTGATGGCGGCGGGACGGTACACGTCGGCTGCCACGAGGAGCGGCTTCCTCTTCTTCTTGCTACGCATCCAGAGGGCGATCTTGCCGGCGAAGGTCGTCTTACCGGAACCCTGCAGGCCGACCATCATGATGCCGACCGGGGCGGGGGCGGAGAGGTTGATTTCCTTGGTTTCGCCACCCATGACGGCAACGAGCTCGTCGTGGATGATTTTCACGATCTGCTGACCGGGGGTCACCGAGTTCAGGACTTCGGCGCCCAGGGCCTTTTCCTTGACGGCCTTCACGAAATCGCGGGTCACGTTGAAGTTCACGTCGGCTTCGAGGAAGGCGCGGCGCACTTCGCGCAGCGATTCGGCGACGTTTTCTTCGGTGAGCTTGCCCTGCCCGCGCAGGTTCTTGAGGGTAGATTCTAGAGAGTCGGTCA
>JAEEGJ010011004.1_pt1 | contig 23174 bp, 16 predicted proteins | sample 8958761 | NCBI WGS metagenome assembly JAEEGJ01 (sample SAMN16246546, study PRJNA631951) | gut metagenome | biome: gut microbiome; feature: rumen; material: RS-attached | host: Bos | place: Iran: Karaj | collected 2018-10 | reverse complement strand
ACTGACGGCAGGGCTGTCGTCCAGCTCTATGCGTCGAAATATAAGCCCGTAACACAGAGAGAACCCGTACGCCTCATAGGTTTTACAAAGCCACTGATCACGGCGGGAAATGTATCGGAGGTAAAGATATCTTTCGATAAGCAGGTGCTCGCGTATTTCGATGAGGAGCATAACAAATTCCTGGTTGAGGGCGGCAAGTACGAACTGTTTGTAAGTCTCATGGGATGTGAGGATCTGATCCCTGCAGGTGAAATCTACATTGCTGACGGATCAGAGGAATTAAAGTGCGGACCTTCATGGAGACTGGACAGGATAGCTGAACACAAGGAACTTACCGATGCGCTTGTCAAAGACTGCGAGGCGCTGGGAATTCCGTTCATGGCTTTTACCGTCAATCTCCAGTATGTTCCTTCGATGAAGCTCTGCGAGCTTTTCCAGGACACTTCAGGATTTAAGAATTTCAACAAAGCAGCAGGTGAATACAGGCCTGACTGATCACCCTGATTCCCTCGAAAACTAGGCGATTTCTCCCAAATAGTGTATATTAAATAAACTGTTTTTGAGAAAAGGGAGGAATAGCATGAGCGATTACGATTTTCTTGTAGTCGGAGCAGGACTTTACGGTGCGACTTTCGCGCGCCTTGCAACAGATGACGGTTATAAGTGCCTTGTAATTGACAGAAGAGAACACATTGCAGGCAATGTATATACAGAAGATGTCAACGGCATCAATGTCCATAAGTACGGAGCACACATCTTCCACACGAGTGACAAGGAAGTATGGGATTTTGCGAACAGATTCGCTGAGTTCAACCGTTACACAAACTGCGTAGTTGCCAACTACAAGGGTGAGCTCTATTCAATGCCTTTTAACATGTACACATTCAATAAGATGTGGGGCGTTGTAACACCTCAGGAAGCAAGAGCAAAACTCGATGAGCAGATCGCTCTGGGCAAGGTTGACGAGCCCAAGAACTTAGAAGAGCAGGCAATCTCCCTCATCGGACCTGACATCTACAACAAGCTCGTTAAGGGCTATACAGAGAAGCAGTGGGGCAGAAAGGCTACGGAACTCCCTGCGTTCATCATCAAGAGACTGCCCGTTAGACTTACTTACGACAACAACTATTTCAACGACAAATACCAGGGTATCCCGATGGGCGGATACACAAAATGGATCGAGAATATGCTCGACGGCATTGAGGTAAGATTGGGTGTAGATTTCCTGGAACAGAGGGAATCTTTGGCTAAAATTGCCAAGAAAACCATCTATACGGGCATGATTGACGAGTATTATAATTACTCCCTGGGCAAACTCGAGTACAGAAGTCTGAGATTTGAGACAGAATATCTGCCCGATACTGACGACTTCCAGGGCAATGCGGTAATCAACTATACCGATGCCGAGACACCGTTCACGAGAATCTTGGAGCACAAGCATTTCGAGTTCGGAACAGGCAAGGGAACAGTAATTACACACGAGTATCCCGCTGAGTGGAAACCGGGCGACGAGCCTTACTATCCGCTCAACAACGAGAGGAACAATGAACTTTACCAGAAGTACACTGAACTCGCTGAAGCCGACGGCAACGTTGAGTTCGGAGGACGTCTTGGTAAGTACAAATACTACGACATGGACGATACCATCGCAGCATGTACGCAAGATTACAAAAGGATTATTGGAAAATGAAGAAAATCAGCGCATTAATACTGTCTGCGGTAATGGCCGCATCAGTGATTGCGGGCTGCAGCAATGAGCCTGCCACATCTGAATCTTCTGCCGCATTAACGGATGCTACCGTTGCGACAGGCGATACAACACCGGTTGAGACCAATGCAGAGGAGCCCCAGACTTTCGATGAGCTCTACGGACCCCAGCTGTCCAACTATCTCGACCACCAGTACTATTTCGAAGGCGAAGCCATTCCGCTCACGGAATCAAACTTCTACTTCATCAACACATTCATGGAACTCAGCAACTATGCAAACATGGGTTACTATCCGGCTACAACGCTCGGTTTCCTTGACCTGTCAGCTGAGTTTACGGGCGAAGGTTACGCAACCTACGGCGATTATTTCATTGCATGCTCAGAGAAGTCACTCCAGAGTACTTTCATCCTGAGCAAGCGTGCGCAGGAAGCAGGTGTTACACTTTCTGATGACAACAGAAAGGCTATCGATGACACTCTCGAGAACATGAAAAAAGTAGCTGCTGATTCAGGTATGTCTTTCGAGCAGTACATCCAGCTCTACTACGGTCCCGGCAACGACGAGGCAAGCTTCAGAAAGATCTTCGAGAAGTTCGTTCTCATCCAGTACGATTATCCGCAGTATTTCTGCAGCAACTATGAGTTCACGGCAGGCATCAAGGAGTCTGTTCCGAACATCAGATATGCGCTCTTCTCAGCACCCCAGGGTTCTGACCAGTCTGTTTTGGACAGCGCTTATGAAGCAGCAAGTGCAATGAAGAACGAGTGCAAGTCCATCGATGACCTCACAGGTCTTGCAGCAACAGCACAGTCACAGGGTCTTGTTCTCGATCAGGGCGACATCCTGGTTCCCAAGGGACAGACAGTTGCCAAGTTCGAGGAATGGGCATATGGCGAAGGCCGTACAGAAGGTGAGCTCGATGTCATCTATGCTCCTGAATACGGATATTTCGTTGTAGGTTATCTCGGACTTGCTGATAAGTACTACGTTCCCGGAATCAGATATGCTCTCTATTTCGCACCTGACAGTGCTGAGCAGGCAGACAAGGATAAGGCTCTTGAGCTCGCTACGGCATTGAAGGATTCATGCTCAACAATTGACGATCTCTATTACCTTCCCACAGACTGCAACGACTCAGGCGACATCAAGGTCGCAAAGGGCGAGACAGACGCAGCATTTGAGGAATGGGCTTACGATGAAGCACGTACTGCAGGCGAGATGGATATCATCTATGTACCTGAGAAGGGTTACTACGTTGTAGGTTATCTGGGACTCCAGGCAGTCGACAACGAATATGCAATGAACGAACTCAGCAAGTCAGTTCTCGCAGAAGTTGATGCCGGAACTTACGATCTCCACACAGACGACGTATTCAATCCCGCACCCGCTGCACCTACACCTACTGACGTTCCCACGATCATCGCAACAGAATCTGCAGTAGACCAGGCATTCGATCCCAACGCTGTAACAGCAGCTGATCCTGCAGCAACAGCTCAGGGCGGCAGTGTTACAACAGCTGACGTACTCGTAGTAGTATTCATCACTCTTGCAGCAGTTGCCGTACTGGCAGTAATCATCATCCTCGTTGTTCACGCAATGAAGAACAACAATAAGAGCGCTGATGACTCTGACGACGAAGATGAGGACGAAGAAGACGAGAAGCCTGCAAAGAAGAGCAGCAAGGCTGCCGAGCAGGACGATGATGAAGATGAAGAATCCGATGAGGATGAAGAGGAAGACGAAGAGTAATCTTCCCGAAATCTTAAAACTCAAGGCTGTCTCAGATGAGGCAGCCTTTTTCTTTGGATGGCTGCAATACTTTTTTAGTACCTGAAACAGACAATTTAGGTATCGAAAAAGTATTGAGAGGGGTTAAATACCTTTTCAGTACCCAAAACGGCCAAAAAAGGTACTGAAAAAGTATTGTCCTTTCGAAAGGCACAATAATTCGCTTCCAAGGCCCACAAGGCTTTTAAACCCATCTTTTATTTACTAATATAGGGCGTCATGTTAAAATTTTATGCTGTAGAATTTTAATTATTTCTGATCAGGAGTGTAATTTCATGGAGATTACAAAGGATTTGGTTCAGTACTTGGAGAGCCTCGGCCGCCTCGAACTGAGCCCCGAAGATGAAGAGAAAACGCAGAAAGCTCTTGGCGACATCCTGGGTTATTTCGACCAGTTGAGCGAGCTTGATACTGAAGGCGTTGAGCCCTTGAGCCACGCTGCAGGCGTTTCAAACGTAACACGCGAAGACGTTATCGCAAATGAAGATATGAGGGATGCGGTCTTAAGTAACGCACCCGAGACAAAGGACGGTACGATCCTCGTACCGAAGACCTTTGATTAAGGGGTGGGCGCTATGACAGACATTGAGATCCGTAAACTTGGAGCCCTCGAGATCGGCTCCGCAATCAAGGAAGGCAAGATCACTTCCGTTCAGGCTACAAAGGCATTCTTAGATGCCATTGATGCTATCGACGGCGAATATAAGTCCTACATCACTGTTATCAGAGATGAGGCGCTCGCAAAGGCTGCCAAGGCTGATGAGGCCATCAAGGCCGGCACGCTCACAGGCCCCCTCGCCGGCGTTCCTATCGCGATCAAGGACAACATCTGCACAAAGGGAATCAAGACAACCTGCGCATCCAAGATGCTCGGAAACTTCGTTCCTCCGTATGATGCTGAGGTAATCCGTAAGATTGAAGCTGCCGGAATGATCATTCTCGGCAAAACAAACATGGATGAGTTCGCAATGGGCTCAACAACGGAGACAAGTAACTTCGGCGCAACATCAAATCCATGGGATAAGGACAGGGTTCCGGGCGGTTCATCAGGCGGTTCTGCTGCATGTGTGGCAGCTGCACTGGCACCTGTTGCACTCGGTTCAGATACAGGCGGATCCATCAGACAGCCTGCTTCTTTCTGCGGCGTTACAGGTCTTAAGCCTACATACGGTTCCGTATCCAGATACGGTCTCGTTGCTTTCGCTTCATCACTTGACCAGATCGGACCCATCGCGCGAAAGGCAGAAGACATCGCTGCCGTATACAACGTTATCAGCGGCAAGGACCAGAAGGACCAGTCTTCATTGGAGTCTGAGAAGATCGACCTCGCTAAGGTTGAGAATTACAGCCTCGAGGGTAAGAAGTTCGGTATTCCTGAAGAATATATCGGTGACGGTATCGATGCTGACGTTAAGAAGGCAGTTCTCGATGCAGTAGAAGTCCTTAAGTCAAAGGGCGCTACGGTTGAGACTTTCTCAATGCCCATCATCAAGTACGCTATCCCGACTTACTACATCATCTGCACGGCTGAAGCTTGCTCCAACCTGTCCAGATACGACGGCGTTAAGTACGGCTACAGACCCGAAGGCGTTGAGGATCTTGGCCAGCTCTATATCAAGTCCAGAAGCGAAGGTTTCGGACTCGAAGTTAAGAGAAGAATCATGCTCGGCAACTTCGTTCTGTCATCAGGTTATTACGATGCTTACTACAACAAGGCTCTCAGAGTTAAGAACCTGATCAAGCAGGCTTTCGATGAGGCATTCAAAAAGTACGATGCCATCCTCGGACCTGTTGCTCCTACGGCAGCACTCAAGAAGGGCGAGAGCTTATCAGATCCGCTCAAGATGTACCTGGGCGATATCTGCACGGTACTTGTAAATATCGTAGGTATCCCTGCGATGTCAGTACCCTGCGGCTTCACATCTGAAGGTCTCCCTGTAGGACTCCAGATCATGGGCGACAGATTCGCTGAAGAGACAGTTACGGGCGTTGCTTCCGCATACCAGAAGGCAACAGAATCAGAGGGCTTCGAGAACAGAATCCCCGAAGAAGTTTTAAGAGGGGAGGGCTAAGATCATGCAGGATTATGAGATGGTAATCGGCCTCGAAGTACACTGCGAGCTCTCGACAGAATCAAAGATCTTCTGCGGCTGCTCAGCCAAGTTCGGAGGAGAACCCAATACACACGTTTGCGAAGTATGCTCAGGTATGCCCGGCACACTTCCGACATTAAATAAGCAGGTAGTCGAATATGCCGTAAAGGCAGGTCTCGCTCTCAACTGCGAGATCACAAGAAACAACAAGTTCGACCGTAAGAACTATTTCTACCCTGACCTTCCTAAGGCATATCAGATCTCACAGCTGTATTTCCCGATATGCAGGAACGGTCACGTAGACATCAAGACATCACAGGGCATGAAGTCCATCGGCATCCACGAGATCCACATGGAGGAAGATGCCGGCAAGCTCGTACACGATCCCGTTACGGGCATGACAATGGTCGACTTCAACCGCTGCGGCGTACCGCTCCTCGAGATCGTTTCCGAGCCTGATTTCAGAAGCGGCGAGGAAGTAATCGCTTACCTTGAGAAGCTCAGAGATACAATGCAGTATCTCGGAATCTCCGACTGCAAGATGCAGGAAGGTTCAATGAGAGCCGACGTTAACCTCTCCGTAAGACCGAGAGGCCAGAAGGAGTTCGGCACCAGAACCGAGATGAAGAACATCGCATCTCTCAAGGCCATTGAGCGCGCAATCGAATACGAGCGCGACAGACAGATCGACCTCATCGAAGAGGGCGGCAAGGTTATCCAGGAGACAAGACGCTGGGACGACGAGCAGGAGTACACATACTCCATGCGTTCAAAGGAAAATGCCCAGGATTACAAGTATTTCCCGGATCCTGACCTCATGCCCATCAATATCTCTGACGAGTTCCTCGCAAAGGTTAAGGCTGAACTCCCTGAGTTCGCTGACGCTAAGCGCGAGAGATATGTAAACGAGCTTGGTCTGCCTGAATACGATGCTGAGATCATCACGGGAACACCCGCATTGGTCAAAGTCTTTGAGAGTGCATGCGAAGTAGCAAAGAACCCCAAGGACTGCTCCAACTGGCTCATGACAGATCTCCTCAAGATCGCAAAGGATGCCAAGGTTTTGGCAGCCGACATCGATTTTGACGGTAAGCTGATGGGTCAGATCATCAACCTCGTAAACGACGGCAAGATCAACCGTAAGTCCGGTCAGAAGGCACTCGAGGAAGCATTCCTCAACGGCACTGATCCTGAAAAATACATTGCTGACAACGGCCTCGCGCTGGTATCTGATGCCGGCAGCATCGAGCCTGTCATCAAGGAGATCCTGGCAGCAAACGAGAAGGCTGTTAACGGCTATCTCGCAGGAGAAGAGAAGAACCTCACATTCCTTATCGGCCAGTCCATGCGTGCCCTCAAGGGTAAAGCAGACCACCAGGTCGTAAGACAGACACTTATCGATCTTCTTAACGGAATGAAATAATGCAGATATTTTTTGAAATCTTACTGGTCGTATTTTTCGTTCTCGTTAATGCCTTTTTCTCAGGCACCGAGATGGCAGTCATCTCGCTTAACGACGCGAAAATGCATAAGCTCGCTGAAGAAGGCGACAAGAAGGCGCTGCGCGTATTGAAGTTCCTGGATAACCCGGGAAGCTTCCTGGCAACCATCCAGGTAGGCGTTACGCTCGCAGGATTCTTATCATCCGCTTTTGCTGCCAACAGCTTCGCATCAAGGCTTGCTCTCTGGACAGACCCGCAGTCTCTGCATGCCTGGATGGAGCCCCTCTGGACAGTAGTAATTACCATTGTCCTGTCCTATTTCTCACTCGTTCTGGGCGAGCTCGTACCGAAGCGCATTGCCCAGAATAACCCTGAGAAGTGGGCTTTTGCAGCTGCAGGAGTAGTTAAGTTCTTCGGCGCCATAATGAGACCTTTCGTATGGTTCCTCACTAAGTCCACAAACGTCGTTTTGAGACTGTTCAGGATCGATCCAAACCAGACTGACAAGACAGTCACAGAGGAAGAGATCCGAATGATGGTCGACGTAGGTTCCGAGTCGGGCAATATCGAAGATTCCGAGAAGGAAATGATCGAGAACGTTTTCGAGTTCAACGACAAGGAAGTGTCTGAGATCATGACACATCGAAAGAAGATCATCTCGCTTCCTATCGACGCCGAATACGACGAAGTAATGCGCGTTGCAAGGGAAGAGAAGTTCACGAGAATCCCTGTCTACAAGGATACTATCGATGACATCATCGGTATCCTGCATATCAAGGACCTTATCGGCATTACGCCGCCTACGGAGGAAGCTCCGTTCAAACTCGAGAAGTTTATCCGTGAGCCCCTGATCGTACACGAGACACGTAAGATCTCATCCCTGTTCGGTGAGATGAAGAACTGCGGCATGCAGATGGCCGTAATCGTTGACGAATACGGCGGAACGATGGGTATCGCAACCATCGAAGACATGCTCGAAGAGCTCGTTGGTAACATCACGGACGAGTTCGACGATGAGGCTGAGGAGTTCGTTAAGCTCTCTAACGGCGACTATATCGTAAGAGGTGACATGACGCTCTCAGATTTGGAGGACGTCCTCGACATCGAGCTCGACAACGATGAATATGACACAATCGCAGGCCTTGTAATTTCACAGCTCGACCGTGTGCCGGAAGAGTCAGAGAAGCCTGTCGTTAACTACAAGAACTTAAGGATCAAGGTCCTCAAGGTTGAGGAGAATGCCATCGCAAAGGTCCTCATCCACATCAATCCCGTTGAGAAGCCTGAAGAGGGCAAAGAGGAGAACGCTAAGGGCGATGAGTAAGTACGACCTCGTTCTCTACGATTTGGACGGAACCCTGCAGGATTCCGTCCCTTTGATCATGGAGTCGTTTAAAGCGGCGTATGGAACGGTACTCGGGGAGTGCACCAGGACAGATGAGGATCTGATGAGTTACATCGGAAAACCCCTGACAGACACATTCTGGATGCATGACGAAGATACTGCAGCGCGCCTGGTTAAGGCTTATCTCGAATACAACTGCTCACAGATGAGGAAGAACGTCGTTCCGGTATTCCCGGGAGTATACGGATTTCTCTCGGAGATCCAGGCCATGGGTATCAGCCAGGGCATTGTCACGTCCAAACTTAAGTCCTCTGCAATGATCACCATCGAACTTTTGGAACTTGAAAAATACTTCGACCTCATGGTCTTCCGCGAAGATACCGAACGTGCCAAGCCGCACGGTGATCCTCTCGTTGAGGCTGCAAAGAGGATGGGCGTAACTGACATGAGCCGTGTGCTTTATGTCGGAGATGCAGTCCCTGACGGCCTTTCTGCCCATGATGCGGGTTGTGATTTTGCTCTCGTCGGCTGGACAAAGATGCCCGTAGAAGAGCTCGAAAATGTGGGACCGGATTACATAATCGACGTTCCCACGGCACTTCCTTGCATTATTAAAGGCGCGGAATTATAATATCCTTTGCTTTTAATAAATAAATATAAGGTAGGTAGGTAAAGATGGCAAAGACCACCAAATCCGGAAAGGCAAATAAGAAGCTCGTTTCGGGCGGAATGATAGTAGTAATTGTTGCTATCGTTCTCATTATTGCTTGCTTCTTCACATATATTTCCGGAGTTCTTCCCCGTACTTTGACAGGTGTCGCTATTACTGAGACTCTCCCTGACGGTACGACAAAGACGGTAAAGAATTTCAATCTTCTTGAGACAAACATGCACTTCAAGGAAGTTTTCAGCACTTATTCAAACTACGGCATGGTAACTCAGGAAGCTTTGGACGCTATTTACAACGAGTCCACAGGTGAGACATACAGAGACTGGATCCTCAGAGAGGCAGCTTCACAGATGAGAACACTCGCACTCGTTGAGCGCGCTGCACAGCAGTCAGGCTTCATGCAGTACTCCAAGGCTCACGATTACGCTGCAGCTCAGACAGCTTCCGTTGATGCTTACGCTGCAATGTACGGCTTCCAGTCAGCTCAGCAGTACATGGCTGCTATGTACGGCACAGGAATGACAACAAGAGACTTCATCGATTTCTCTGCACGTGAGATCCTCGTTACAGAGTACGGCTATTACCTCAAGCAGTTCGATCCCACGATCGTTCCCAATGCTGAGCAGGTCCAGGCTGAGTTCGATGCAAATCCCAATACTTACTACACATATGATTTCAATCGTTACTTCATCACAGCTGCAAAGGATGCTGACGGTAACGTAACAGGTCTTGAAGATGCAGTTGCTGCAGCAAACAAGATCGCAGGCGCAACAAAGGACTCTGCTTCTTTCCGTCAGGCAGTTATCGACTACCTCAAGGATAAGGGCGACGAGACAACACTCGCTACTTTCGATAACGATGCAGACCCGACATGGTACGAGGGCTACACAAACGAGTCAATCGCTTACATGGATTCCGACATTCAGGATTTCTTCTACGGCGATGCAAAGCCCGGTGACGTTAAGGTAGTTGAGACAACAACAGGCGCTTTCGTTGTTTACCTCGCAGACAGAAAGCTCGACGAGACACAGACTGTATCTTACAGAGTTCTCCAGCTCGACAACCCCGCTGCAAAGAAGGTTGACGCTACAGCAGAAGAGATCGCTCAGGGCGCTCAGGACCTCGCAGCTGAGGCAGCAACATATGCTACAAACGGAATGGATCCGTTCTCTTTCTACAACGTTGTTAAGAACCACACAGAATACGGTGAGGCAATGCTCAACGGCGGTTATGTTTCCGGCGCTACAGCTGAGTCTTTCGTATCTTCTGACGAGTCCAACCCTCTCGACATGGCTCAGGTTCAGGCCGGTATGTGGCTCCTTGAGGAAGGACGTCAGCAGGGTGACGTAAAGATCTTCATCTCCGACGACCAGAAGACAGTTTACGTTTATTACTTTGAAGAATCTGCTCCTGCATGGCAGAACGCTGTTAAGACAGCAATGATCACAACAAACTTCAGCAACTGGAACTCTGACCTTATGGTCAACGATCCTCATTATGAAGTTAATGCAGGTTTATTGAAGGCATTCATTTATTGATAATAGGAGGATTAATAAAATGAAGAAGATTTTAGCTCTCATTCTTGGTCTCTCAATGCTTCTTAGTATTGCTGCATGCAACAAGAAGGTTGAAGTACCTACAAAGAAGGATGCAAAGGCTGCAGTCGAGGAACAGTACGACATGAAGTTCAAGCTCGATTCAGAGGAAATCGCTGATGACGAGTCTGAAGCAGAGTGGGTTTTCGTTTCCAAGGACGGAACACTCGAGGTTACAGTTACATGGAACTCAAAGGAACCTAAGGAATTCGAGTTCGATGACAAGGAACTCGAGCCTGATGAAACAGATCCGGAACCTACTGAAACAGAGACAGAAACTACCGCAACAAGCGAAGATCCCACAACAACTACTACAGCTGCAACATCAGCTACTGATACATCAGCTTCCGCTTCAGGTTCAAACAGCGCACCTGCACCCGAAGGCAACGTTATCAAGTTCGATGACATGTGCTTCTTCGTAAACGGCAAGAAGTTCGTTCTCGGTCAGACAACACTTCAGGACATGATCGACGCAGGCGTTCCTTTCGATGAGGATGACTTGGGCGATGCTAACAACAACCTCAAGGCTAACTATCAGTCAAGCAGCTTCGATATCAGACTCGCTGAGTATTACAGCGCTCAGGTTTATGTTCTTAATTACTCTGATGAGGGTAAGCCCATGAACGAGTGCGTAGTTAATGAGATCCGTCTCTCTCTCAGAGATTATGAGCAGGATATCTTAAGCTTCGAGTTCCCTACAAACATGACACAGGATGATCTCATCAAGTACGCTGGTCAGCCTAACGAAGAAGTTTATCACTATGAGAGTGATACACAGGACTATGTATCTGATACATATACATATTCTCATGAGTCAGAGAGATACTACACAGGCAGCTACTATGAGTTCCGTTTCGTAAACGGTGAGCTCAAAGAAATCGTTCTGAACTGGATGCCTTAAGATCAGCTGATTCTTAATTCAAATCAAAGAATAACGGGGTCGTCAGATAACTGACGGCCCCATTTCTTATCAAGATATTTGTTGACAACCTACCAATGATATAGTATTTTTATGACAATTTAATCAAACCGTTGACGGAGAGTGAGTAACTTTAAGGAGACCGTTCAAAGAGAGCCCGGGATGGTGAGATCCGGACACAAGGACCTTAGGGCGAATGGACTTCGGAGGGCGCGAAGGAAAGGGATGATCCCAAGTATATTGCGACGTATGGCATGCGTAAGTTGCCGGAGATATGTTGGTATCTTGCTAAGAGTACGGTAAACCGTAAATCAAGGTGGCACCGCGGATAAGTATTATTCGTCCTTGACCTTAGATCCTGACAGGGATCTTTTGTCAGGGGCTTTTTTATTGCCTCTGAACAACGAAAACGGAGGTGACAACTATGAAAGTAGTGCCGTCAATTGAAGAAGTCAGAGAATTTGCCAAAACCGGCAAGTACGATGTCGTGCCCGTAAGCTGTGAGATCCTCTCTGATTTTACGACACCCATCGAAACGATCCGCATCCTCAAGAATGCTTCGACACATGCATATATGCTTGAGTCCGCACAATCTGATGAGAAGTGGGGAAGATATACTTTCTTAGGATTCGACCCCAAGCTCGAGATCACATGCATCAACGGCGAGATCACATACGGTGACAAGACCGAGAAGACTGATAACCCCTCGAAAATAATAAGAGAGATCCTGTCTCATTTTAAGAGCCCCAGACTTCCTTACCTCCCGTCATTTACGGGCGGCCTGGTAGGCTATTTCGCATATGATTTCCTGGGCTACGTTGAGCCCACTGCCAAGTGCGACGTTAACGATACCGAGAACTTCAAGGACGTTGACCTGATGCTCTTTGACAAGGTAATCGCTTTTGACCACGTAAGACAGAAGCTCATCCTCATCACAAACATGTCTTTAGAGGACGTTGATGCAGGATATCAGGAAGCCATTGATGAACTTAACGGACTTATCGACCTCCTGAAGAACGGTGCGAAGAGCGACGAACCCGAAGGCAGACTCCTGGGCGAGGTTACTCCTCTGTTTTCAAAAGAAGAGTACTGCGCCATGGTCGAGAAGGCAAAGAATTACATCCACGAAGGTGATATCTTCCAGATCGTTCTGTCCAACAGACTGTCCGCTCCTTTCGAGGGCAGCTTATTAAATACCTATAGAATATTAAGAACAGTCAACCCGTCTCCTTACATGTTCTATTTCGCAGGAACAGACGTTGAGGTTGCAGGTGCTTCACCTGAAACACTGGTCAAGCTCGAGAACGGCGTCCTCCACACATTCCCGCTCGCAGGCACAAGGCCGAGAGGAAAGACAGAGGAAGAGGACAAGAACCTCGAGATCGAGCTCCTGGCAGACGAGAAGGAGCTTGCCGAGCACAACATGCTCGTTGACCTCGGCCGTAATGACTTAGGTAAGATCAGTAAGTTCGGAACCGTTGAGGTAGAGAAGCTCAGAAGCATCGAGCGTTATTCCCACGTCATGCACATCGGCTCAACAGTACGCGGCCAGATCGCAGACGGATACGACGCATTGAACGCCATCGAGGCAGTACTGCCCGCCGGCACACTGTCAGGCGCGCCCAAGATCCGTGCATGCCAGCTTATCGGCGAACTCGAGAACAACAAGCGCGGCATTTACGGCGGCGCGATCGGCTATATCGATTTTACTGGCAACATGGACACATGCATCGCGATCCGCATCGCTTACAAGAAGAATGGCAAGGTATTCGTCAGAAGCGGCGCCGGACTTGTTGCCGATTCAGTACCCGAGAAAGAATTCGAAGAGTGCCTCAACAAAGCAAAGGCCGTTATCTCTTCTCTTAATCTTGCACAGGAGGTAGAGTGATGATACTTCTTATCGATAACTACGACAGCTTCTCATATAACCTTTACCAGATGATCGGTGAGCTCAATCCCGACATCAAGGTCATCCGTAATGACGAGATGACAGTAGACGAGATCAGGGCACTGGCTCCCGACCACATTATCCTGTCACCCGGCCCGGGACGTCCGGAAGATGCAGGTATCATCTGTGACGTTGCTGCATCAATTCACGACATCCCCATGCTTGGCGTTTGCCTCGGCCATCAGGCCATCTGCAAGGCTTACGGAGCAACGATCACATATGCCGAGCACCTTATGCACGGCAAGCAGTCGGAGGTAGGTCTCTATGGTTACTGCCCTCTGTTCAGAGGAATCGGTGACTCAACAAAGGTCGCACGCTACCATTCTCTGGCAGCTGACCGTGACACCATTCCTGACTGTCTCCAGATAACCGCAGTTGCGGACGACGGTGAAGTCATGGCCGTTAAGCACCGTGACTATCCCATCTACGGCGTACAGTTCCATCCGGAATCGATCCTCACGCCCGAAGGAAAGAAGATGCTCTCTAATTTCCTTACTGAATGCTGATAAAAATTTTCGCGGCATAACCTTAAGAAAACCCCTCAAAGTCTGTAGTGGACCAAGAGGGGTTTTCTGTTTATGAATATAAGTTTCTTACGTGTTCAATGAACTTCGACGCCAGCGCGCTCGGATTCTTTTCCTTATCCCACGAGAGGACGTAGTCAACGTTTACTTCAGGTATCAGTCTCTTTATTACTACGTCTGAATCAGCGGAGATACTCTTTGCGACTGAAGCAGGGAAGATGGCGATACCGATGTTGCGGTCAACGAGTTTTGCGGCATTGGAAGAGTGGGCGGTCTTTACGACGAAGCGCGGTTCCGTGCCTGCGTGCTTTTCGAACCAGCCGCGGATCTCTTCTTCTCTTGAATGACGTGAGGAGATGATGAGATCTGTGTCTGCAATATCCTTGAGTGTTACCGTCTGCTTCTTGCTCTTTGCCAGAGGGTGTGAACCCGGGATGATCGCTGCCCATGTGTCACTGTATACGGTGATGCCGTCAAGCTGCTCCGTGTTAAGAGGAGTCATGGTGATGGCGAGTTCGAGGAGGCCTGACTTCATTCTGTATGTGAGGTCGTCCACGGTGCCGCACCATAAGTTATAAGTAACGTTAGGATATTCTTCCTTGAAGCTTGAGATCCATTCAGCAGCGAGTGAAGGACCGTTACTGTCTACGTGACCCAGATAGAGCGTACCGCTGATACCCTTCTTAACGTCTGAGATCTCTGTCTTGGTAATGTCGGCAAGTGCGAGGATCTGCTCACCGCGGCGCTTCAGTGCGAGACCTTCCGGTGTGAGGGTGATGTGACGCTTACCTCTTATTATTAATGTACATCCTAATTCTTCTTCCAATTCCATTAACGCTCTCGAAAGAGGGGGCTGTGATAAGTGCAGACGCTCAGCCGCGCGGGTTATGTTCAGTTCTTCTGCAACCGTTAAGAAATAACGTATCTGACGTAAATCCATGCCGTTTCCTCCTTGGTTCGCATCATACCCTAAAGGTATCATTATACGATTATTATTTGTATTTTATTTCCTTTGCTCTTGGAGATACAATCTCTCTTGAAATCTTACAACGATATTCTAAACGCATTGAAACAGAATATCAATACATTTTGAGTATGATTTCTATCTTAGGACCCCAGGTGGATGAAATTGGTCCATAAGATGTGGGAGGAGAATATGAGACCTTACGAGAAGAAATACTTAAACGAATGCTATGAAGCAATGCAACAAGAGCACGATGCATGCGGTATCGGTTTAGTAGTAAATATCGATGGTAAAAAAGAATACCGTACTCTTGATGACGCACTTTCCATTGTTGAGAAGCTCGAGCACAGAGCCGGCAAGGACGCTACCGGAGAGGTAGGTGACGGCGTAGGTATACTCGTACAGATCTCACACAAGTTCTTCAAGAAGGCAGCTAAGGAAGCTGACATCGAAGTTAAGGACGAAGGCGATTATGGTATCGGCATGTTCTTCCTTCCCCAGGACACAAAGAAGCGCACACTTGCTATGCGTATGTTCAAGGTAATCTCCGAGAAGAACGGCCTTAACATCATCGGCTGGAGAGAGGTTCCCACAAATCCTGATATCCTCGGCAAGGTTGCAAGAGATGCAATGCCCGTCATCATGCAGTGCTTCGTAGAGAGACCTGCAAACTGTGAGAAGGGCCTCGCGTTCGACCGTATGCTCTATGTTGCAAGAAGAGAATTCGAGCAAAGCACAGACGAGACATACATTACTTCTTTGTCTTCAAGAACCATCGTATATAAGGGAATGTTCCTGGTTGGCCAGCTCCGTAAGTTCTATAAGGATCTTCAGAGCAAGAATTATGAGACTGCAATCGCAATGGTTCACTCAAGATTCTCTACCAACACAACACCTTCATGGGAGAGAGCTCATCCTTACCGCATGATCGCTCACAACGGTGAGATCAACACGATCAGAGGTAACTTCGACAGAATGCTTGCACGTGAAGAGACATTGTACAGCCCTTCACTCGACAACGATGTAGATAAGATCTTCCCGATCATTCACAAGACGGGTTCTGACTCTGCAATGCTCGACAACACATTGGAGTTCTTCATGATGAACGGAATCCCGCTTCCGCTCGCAGTAATGATGATGATCCCTGAACCCTGGAAGAATGACTCTTACATGGAGCAGGAGAAGAAGGACTTCTACCATTACTACGCAACAATGATGGAACCCTGGGACGGTCCTGCGGCAATCCTCTTCACAGACGGTGTTCTCGCAGGTGCAACACTCGACCGTAACGGATTGAGACCTTCCAGATACTACATCACAGACGATAACAGACTGATCCTCTCTTCTGAGGTCGGCGTTCTCGACATCGATCCCAAGCACATCGTAAAGAAGTCAAGATTACAGCCCGGCCGTATCCTTTTGATCGATACGGAGAAGGGTAAGCTCATCTCTGACGAAGAGTGCAAGAAGTACTATTCAGAGAAGAACCCTTATGGTGAGTGGCTTGCAATGAGCCTCCTGCACTTATCTGAACTCAAGATCCCCAACAAGAAGATCCCGGTTCATACACAGGAGATGAGAAACAAGCTCTATAAGGTATTCGGATATACTTTCGAGGACGTAAAGAACGAGATCCTGCCCATGGCCATGAACAAGGTCGAAGCTACAGCTTCAATGGGTACAGACATCCCGCTCGCAGTTCTGTCCGAGAAGCATCAGCTCCTGTTCTCATTCTTCAAGCAGCTGTTCGCACAGGTAACCAACCCGCCGATCGACTCCATCAGAGAAGAGATCGTTACAGATACTACGGTTTACATCGGTTCCGACGGTAACCTCTTAGAAGATAAGGGCGATAACTGCCGTGTACTTGAAGTAAATAACCCGATCCTCACAGGCGTTGACCTCATCAAGATCAAGTCTTTGGATCAACCCGGATTCAAGAGCGCTACTGTATCTATTCTTTATTATAAGAATACTTCATTAGAAAAAGCGTTAGACCAGCTCCTGATCACGGTCGACAGAACATGCAGCAAGGGCGCAAACATCATCATCCTCTCTGACAGAGGAATAGACGAGAACCATGTTGCGATCCCATCCTTGCTCGCAGTTTCCGCAGTCGAGCAGCACTTAGTCCAGACAAGAAAGAGAACAGCTGTCTCTCTCATCATCGAGAGCGGAGAGCCTCGTGACGTACATCAGATGGCTACTCTTCTGGGCTTTGGCGCTCGTGCGATCAACCCTTACCTCGCACATGAGTGCATCGCAGAGATGATCGACAAGGGAATCCTCGACAAGGATTACCACACCGCAATCGACGATTACAACTACGCGATCCTGCACGGTATCGTTAAGACATCTGCAAAGATGGGTATCTCCACACTGCAGTCTTACCAGTCCGCAAAGATCTTCGAAGCAGTCGGTATCTGCAAGGATGTTGTAGATAAGTACTTCACGGGTATTGTTAGCCGCGTAGGCGGAATCGGTTTGGAAGAGATCTCCGATGGAATCCTCTTCAGACACGATAAGGCTTTCGATCCGATGGGCCTTGAGACAGAGACAACTCTGGACAGCACAGGCTTCCATAACTTAAGAAGCGGCGACGACAAGGAAGATCACTTATACAATCCGAAGACAATCGTTGCACTCCAGAAGGCAGTAAGAGAAGGTTCTTACGAGCTCTTCAAGGAATATACGGCAATCGTAGATAACGAGAAGCCTCATACATTAAGAGGCCTCCTCGCATTCAAGAAGACAGGCAATTCAATTCCTCTCGAGGAAGTTGAGCCTGCATCCGAGATCGTTAAGAGATTCAAGACCGGTGCCATGAGCTACGGTTCGATCTCAAAGGAAGCACATGAGTGCATGGCAATCGCAATGAACCGTTTGGGCGGTAAGTCCAACACAGGTGAGGGCGGTGAGTCACCCGAGAGATTCGGCACGGAGAAGAACTCCAAGATCAAGCAGGTTGCATCAGGAAGATTCGGCGTTACAAGCGAATACTTAAACAGCGCTGAAGAGATCCAGATCAAGATGGCTCAGGGTGCGAAGCCTGGTGAAGGTGGACACCTCCCGGGCAAGAAGGTTTACCCCTGGATCGCAGAGAGAAGATATTCAACACCGGGTGTTGCTCTTATCTCGCCTCCGCCGCATCACGACATCTATTCGATCGAAGATCTCGCACAGCTCATCTACGATCTTAAGAATGCAAACAGAAAAGCAAGGATCTCCGTAAAGCTTGTTTCCGAAGCAGGCGTTGGAACGATCGCTTGCGGCGTTGCAAAGGCAGGCGCACAGGTAATCCTGATCTCAGGTTACGACGGCGGTACCGGTGCCGCTCCGGCAAGCTCCATCCACAACGCAGGTCTTCCTTGGGAATTAGGTCTTGCAGAGACACACCATGCTCTTATCGAGAGCGGTCTCCGCGGAAGAGTTGCAGTCGAGACAGACGGTAAGCTCATGAGCGGCAGAGACGTTGCCATCGCAGCACTCCTCGGAGCAGAGGAATTCGGCTTTGCTACAGCACCGCTGGTATCCATGGGATGCATGATGATGAGAGTCTGCAACAAGGATACATGCCCGTTCGGTATCGCATGCCAGAACGAAGAACTCAGAAAGAGATTCAAGGGTCAGCCCGAGCACGTCATGAACTTCATGCTCTTTATTGCAGAAGAGTTGAGAGAGATCATGGCAGAACTGGGATTCAGAACAGTTGATGAGATGGTCGGCAGAACTGACCTCCTCAAGGTAAAGGATAAGCAGATAACAAAGAGAGCCGAGATGGTCTCTCTCGCTCAGATCATTGATCCGTCCTATGCGGATTCAGAAGTTAGACATTTCGAGCCTGAGCATGTATTTGACTTTGAACTCGAGAAGACGATCGACGAGAGAGTATTCCTACCAGAACTCGCGAAAGGCCTTAAGAAGGGCACGATCAGGATCGACGACGTTAAGGTATCGAGTACCGACAGGGCAGTAGGAACCATCTTAGGCTCAGAAATAACAGAAAAGTTCGGCACAGACCTCGCAGATGACAGTGTCATCGTAGAGCTCACGGGCGGCGGCGGACAGAGCTTCGGCGCGTTCATCCCGAAGGGACTTACCTTAAAGCTCACAGGTGATGCAAACGACGGTTTCGGTAAGGGATTGTCAGGCGGTAAGGTGATCATCACTCCCGCTGAGAATTCCGGTTTCGAAGCTTCCAAGAATGTCATCATCGGAAACGTTGCACTCTACGGAGCTACGAGAGGAACAGCTTACATCTGCGGTATCGCAGGCGAGCGTTTCATGATCAGAAACTCCGGTGCGACAGGCGTTTGCGAAGGCGTCGGTGATCACGGACTCGAATATATGACAGGCGGAAGAGCAGTCATCCTGGGTGAAGTAGGAAAGAACTTCGCAGCAGGTATGAGCGGCGGAATCGCTTACGTATTGGATGAACACCACACTCTCTATACAAAGATCAACAAGTCTCTTGTAGAGATGAGCGAGGTTACTGAAGACGCAGATAAGAACGAGCTCAGACAAATCCTCACAGATTATGAGCAGGCAACAGGATCTTCCAAGGCAAAGGCACTTCTTCAAGATTTTGACAGCAAGGTCTCATGCTTCAAGAAGATCATACCGACAGACTACCGTCACATGCTGACGCTGATCGCCAAGTACGAAGAGCAGGGTATCGCTCACGAGCAGGCGGTTTACGAAGCATTCAAGGAAAGTACTAAAGTCGGCGCTTGATATTCGGGAGGATCTTATGGGTAAAGCAACAGGTTTTTTGGAATACGACAGGCGTGAAGATTCATGGGCAGCTGAAGAAGCAAGAATCACAGGCTTTGAGGAATTCCACAATCATTTGAATGAAGAAGAGAGACGCTGCCAGGCAGCAAGATGCATGGACTGCGGCGTTCCGATGTGCCAATCGGCCATTTGTCTCAAGGGAATGGTAACGGGCTGTCCGTTACACAACGTCATCCCGGAGTGGAATGACGAGATTTACAAAGGTCATTACGAGCACGCGCTTGCAAGACTTTTGAAGACATCCAATTTCCCGGAGTTCACGGGAAGAGTATGCCCCGCACTTTGTGAGAAGGCATGCATCAACGGAATAAATTCAGGAGCTGTTACGATCCACGATAACGAGCTGTTCCTTATCGAGAAAGGTTTTGAGATGGGTTACATGAAGCCCAGGATCCCCAAGACCAGATCAGGTAAGAAGGTTGCGGTTATCGGGGCAGGTCCTGCAGGTCTGGCAGTTGCTGACCAGCTCAACCACAGAGGACACGAAGTAACGGTTTTCGAGCGTGAAGACCAGATCGGCGGCCTCCTGATGTACGGTATTCCGAACATGAAGCTAGACAAGAGCGTCATTGAGAGAAGAAGAAAGCTCATGGAAGAGGAAGGCGTCATCTTCAAGACCGGCGTTGATGTCGGAAACGGCGCTTCTTTCGACGAGATCGTAAATGAGTTCGACGCGGTTTCACTTTGCTGCGGCTCCAAAAAGGCCAGAACGATAAATGCAAAGGGTGCTGACGAATGTAAGGACATGTATCTCGCGGTAGATTTCCTGAAGTCCGCTACAAAGGATCTGCTGTCAGGCAAAAAGGGCAAGTGGACGATTAGTGCCAAGGACAAGAATGTAGTTGTTGTCGGAGGCGGTGATACGGGAAATGACTGTGTCGGAACATGCATCAGACAGGGCTGTAAGTCCATTACCCAGTTAGAGATGATGGCAAGGCCCCCGAAGGAAAGACAAGCAGGCAACCCCTGGCCGGAGTGGCCGAAGGTTGAGAAGACGGATTATGGACAACTTGAGGCCATAAAGGTTTTCGGATCCGATCCCAGAATCTACGAGACGACAGTAAAAGAGCTCGTGATGCAGAAGGGTAAGCTGACTCAGATTAAGACCGTAAAGGTTAAGTTTGAGGGAAGGAATCTGGTTGAGGTAGAAGGATCCGAACAAACACTGAAGTGCGATCTTCTTATAATTGCCGCAGGCTTCGTCGGAGCAGAGGACTACATTGCGAAAGAAAGCAAGGTAGAGCTGACGCAGCGAGGAACGGTAAAGACAGAGCCTGAACAGTACCAGACATCGATTCCCAAGGTATTTACGGCAGGAGACATGCACAGAGGTCAATCGCTTGTTGTGTGGGCTATCACGGAGGGCAGGCACTGCGCGGCAGCAATTGATAAGTTTTTAATGGGTTACACCCCATTGGTATAAAAGGAGCAAAGTGAACCCCCAAAGTTGGACAAAGACTTTGGGGGTTTTTGTATGAAATGATTACGGAGTAATTTACATGATATCCCTCAATGATTATTTATATAATGGCGACACGGTAGTTAAGATCCTGCACAGTTATTCCAACGATCTTAAGGAAAGCGCGATCAGAGATAATAATGGCGTTGATCTTGCGCACTGTAATTGTCTGGTTCAGATGATCGGACTCTTAGAACACAATGAATTCCTGACTTTGCAGTCACAGACGATTCGCGAATTCTATAAGTACATGACCGATAAGTATCCGGATCTTGCGTTTACTTTCAAGGGAAGGATCAAGTCTCTGATACGGTTGGAAGAGAAGATCAACGGCAATATAGTTGAGTACATTTATGAATACTATTGCAGAACCGGGAAGTATCCTTCAGAGTCTGAGATCAAGGATCAGTTAAGGCGTATCAAAGATCTTATTGCATACAGAATAGTTATTTCACTTCCCAAGTGTCATCTTAAGCCCGGTGAGAACAGGGAAGAGAGTGAGATCAGATACATATACGAGATTGCAAATGCGCTTCCTGATTTTCTGGAAGAGCGTGGATTTGAGCCCGAGATATCCGGTCTTGACCACCGGAGTGACAGGATCAGGGAGCAGTTCAGACCATACTACCGTGATTATATTTCCACGCCCAAGTCGTTTGGATACCGCTCTTTGCACATTGCTTTCTTTGATAATACTTCAAGGAGCAACATCGAAGTTCAGATAAGGACCAAGGCGATGGATGACAATGCCGAGATCGGTCCTGCAAATCATCTGGGCTATGAGAAACGGCAGGAAAATGACCGTGCACGCCGCGAGGCCATTCCATATGGTGAGAACGCTTTCTTTGATAACGCGTATGAGCGTGGAATGATGCTTCAGAAGTTAGACTTAAGCAAAGTGGATGTTAACATGTTCGGTGCTGTTGATAATACCATGATCAATGACGGCTGCGGATTATACAGAGGAAGGCTGATCCTTCCGTATGAGCACCTGTCAAGATTCCAGAACGACCTGGTATGACTTTTGGCGTGCAATACATTGTAAGGTTATGCTTCGACAAAATCATTTTAAGAATTATTTGTTATCGTTTTTTGACTCCGAAACACGCGTTTTTGCTTAAGTTTATTTGATTATTGTTAAAGGCTCCGGATATGCCGGAGCCTTTGTTTTGCCTGAAAATGCTTAAAACAATGGGGGTTCAGGCTCTTGGGATTTCAGGTAAATATCAAATCATACTTAAAAGGTATTATTGTGCGTAAACTATTCGTATTTTATTTGCTTCGGGGTTTAAGCTACAATTGCACGTGAAATCAAAAACTATATCCAAAAAGCATTGATGAATAAAAACAATACCTTTTGGAAATGTTTTGAAGGAGGAGAGTTATGGACACTAATTTAATCAGCAGTTTAATTGACGAGAAGGTCTTTGGCGTCTGGTTCCTGATCGGCGCGGCACTGGTCTTCTGGATGCAGGCTGGTTTCGCGATGGTAGAGTGCGGCTTCGCAAGAGCTAAGAACGCCGGCAACATCATCATGAAGAACCTGATGGACTTCTGCATCGGTACAGTAGTATTTATCGCAATCGGTTTCGGTTTGTTCCTGGGCGAAGACATGCTCATGGGATTCATGGGAAAGCCCAATATTGATATCTTCACAAACTACGCAACGTTTGACTGGTCAAACTTCGTATTCAACCTCGTATTCTGTGCCACAACAGCTACAATCGTTTCAGGTGCTATGGCAGAGAGAACAAGATTCTTATCTTACTGCGTATATTCAGCAGTTATCTCAGCAGTCATCTATCCTATCGAAGCTCACTGGACATGGGGCGGCGGCTGGCTCTCTCAGATCGGTTTCCACGATTTCGCAGGTTCCAACTGCATCCACATGGTTGGTGGTATTTCAGCTCTTATCGGTGCCGC
>JAEEGJ010011003.1_pt1 | contig 23176 bp, 13 predicted proteins | sample 8958761 | NCBI WGS metagenome assembly JAEEGJ01 (sample SAMN16246546, study PRJNA631951) | gut metagenome | biome: gut microbiome; feature: rumen; material: RS-attached | host: Bos | place: Iran: Karaj | collected 2018-10 | reverse complement strand
TTTTCGGTAAAATTGTTGACAATCTTGCCTTGGTGGCTGTAAAGATCCGCCTTGATGCAGTTCTGAAGTGCAGGGCGACTTAATCCCTTATCAACAACCTGGCGAATATAGAAAAGAGCCTCCTGAATACTGTGACATTTGGTTATAATATCTACATGTTGCCCCCAAGGGACGCAAGTAAATATGGAAGGTAAGGTTCCTTCATTCTGCATAAATTTAGCCCGTTCTAATTCTCCAACGGCCCGTTGGAGTTTTTGCACAGCCTCTTTCTGCGTGTAGAAACAGTACCATTTCTTCATATACCACAGATTCGACACAGAAAATCCGTCTGCATCGGGAAATTCCCGCCGCAAATCCAGACTGAGTTGCTTCACGACTCCCGTACCCCAGCGCTCCTCGGCCTTTTTGCGCACCAAGTCGCGCCCCAGCAGCCAGTTGAACTGCAGTTTTTCGGCATTTACCTTGATGACCGCCTTTACCTGTGCCGAGCGGTAACGCTGCCTTAGTTCCGTAATCCACTCGATGTAATCAGAATCAATATGGATATTGTGAGATTCAATCTTTCGATTGCTCATAAAAAACCTCTCCTTAATAACAATACGAAGGCGCAAATACGCAGACGCACAACGTATGTTGAACCTTAGCTTTCTAGTAGTTTTATTTGGGATGCTCTTGCGGTGCTGTTGGCTTTTTAGAACCGCGGATGCACGTACGGGCGCATGGCCTATGCCGACTGTCGCAGGGATTGTCGTAATCTCAGGTCGGATACGCAGAAAGAAGTCTGCACACCTGTTCACTAAATATACATCCTCGCGCGGCCCCTGTCAAGAGATTTCTCGAAAATTAATTGTGGCGAATTCGCCATAACAAACAAGTCATTTTCTGTCACTAGCATTATCTATCTTTCGGGGCGGAGGCACTATGGAAAACGACACGTTCGGCGGCGCGATACTCGCCTGGGTCAAGAGCGCGAAAGCGTTCCTGAAAGTCCAGGCGGGCACGGGCGACAACCTGCTCGAAGAAGACATCCGGGAAGGGTTCACCGACTATTGCCTATGGTCCACGTTCCGGCCGGAAAGCATCGACACCGACGGCGAGCTCGACATGGAATGCCTGGACAGCGGCATGGTTCTGTTCAGGGAAAACTGCACCCCCGGAGAGGCACTGGAATCGAGCTACCGGCAAGCCTTCGGCACCGCCTTCGACAAGGACGACATCGCGGTACTGATGGAAGGATGACTCCGCCTTTTTACTTGGCGGGGGAAGCCTCCCCCTGCCTGCAGCCGCTTTGTCCGCGGGTTCCGCAGACTGTCATCCCCGCGACTTTGTCTCGTCATCCCCGCGCAGGCGGGGATCTCCTTTCCAATCCGCGTCCAAACCGTCTTCCGGACACCCCCTCTCCTAGGGGCTCCGCCCCTAAAACCCCGGGAATGCGGGCCTGTATTAAGAAATAATAAACGACAAATACAGTTTGCAGCAAATATAGACGAATGCCAATCCGAGTGATGTCAACCCATACAGCAAAAAAGTTCGGGAATGGTTTAACAGACGCATTTTACGCTCGTTGGAGAGTGCGTTTTTCTTTGCGTCGCCAGCCAATCGCTCTAAAAATATTTCCTTTAAATGGCGAACATCTGTATTTGTGTGCTCTTTTGGAATTTCATATATCTGAGCAGGTAGCATATATGGGAGACGGTACGCTTGGAACATGCTGAATATGGATAGTCCCATATTCAAGAAAGCAAAAGAGAGAAAGGCGACTAAAGGGAGAAAAACGATAAAATCGCTATGATGATGGAAAGCCCATTTCCCGATAATAAAGAAAAGAGAAAATGCGCCGGCGGCAATTGCTGCGTGACCTAGAAGAGATGAATTTTCGTTATCACGTTGTCTAAGAACATTTTCAAGTTTTTTTTGTCCCTGCTCAAAGTAGAAATTGATTTGATCGTCATTTAAACTGGCGTAACGATCTGTGAAATCTTCGTCGTCTATTTTTTCATCCTTTATTACATAGACAATGTCTTCTTTTTTAAATAGGACAAATACTAAGGCTATAATAATGGATAAAAAGAATGTGATAATAAGTGCAATCATATTGTTAATTATTTTCTTTATTTATCTTCTTTATCAAATATATTTCTAAATACACGAATAGCTGACAATAGCAACTTATTCAAGATTCCTGGAACAATTGGACCTGGTGGAAGATGGACTTTTGGAGGTCGGATGTTCTTCTTGTTTAAGTTGCTCTTTTTGGTCATCTTGGCTTGCTCTTGGTCCCTTTATTTCTTGCGGGCTGCGAACAGGGGTTCCCCTTTTCTTCGGGAATCCATTTTTCGTGTATGCGATAAGTACCGCACCCCAAATTCATTCCGTGGACAGGTTCTCTTGTCTTAAGATGCCACCTAGTGTCTTTGTTGTCGGTATCACTCATGGTTGTTAAATATAATAAAAATTTGGCCGTGTGTAATGAGTTTGTTTGTCATTTTTTAAGAAAGTAATAAAAAAGTGAGGAAGTAGGGGCTGTTTTAGCCATGAATCAATTGCATTTGGCGTAGTGTGAGAACAAATTGTTTGTGTTATGTACAAATTTTATCATACAAATGCTAACTCGTGTCAAAATATTCTTTTAGCTACCAAAGTTAGTGCAGTGGCTATACCCTCCTCGCCTAGAGGTCCTGCCGCGAAAAATCCGTAAAAACGAGTGCTGCTGCAATCGTACTTGTTTGGATTGGCGGGATAAAATCGCTAAGTCTTCTGTAAATTCCAAGAAAACGAAATGGAATGTAACTTTTTTGAAAAAATAAGGTATTTTTTGCAAAGAGGGATGTTATGATTACAGATCCGAGACATTTGCGAGAAAATGCAAAAATGTTCAGAAAATGGCTGAATGACTATTCTGATAGTGCAGACGATGATTACAAAAATCATGCAGTAGATGTTTTGAAATCTTGGCTTGATGAAAAATTGCCGAAACTTAAAATCGGTAATATTTTCAAATATGACGATTTGAGAGAATATGACTCTTTCAAAGAAACCGTTATGTCTTCTCCTAGTTATGAAGGGGTGAATAGTAGAGATAGTCGAGGTCGTCCAAATGCGGCATTGAATCACTATAGCAAGTATCTCTCTAGTTTTGCTATTGGAGAGTTGAAAAATAGGTTAGAGCAAAAGTGTCCTTCGAATGGACAAAGACGCATTGGTGGAACATTTAGGAAGCGGGTTTAAAGAAAAGAATAGTTTTAGAATACTATGGGAACCAAATACATTTATAATGACAGCCTTTGTCACGCTTTTTTATTTAAATTACAAAGGAGTGGCCCCCTCCCCATTTGCCAGGAAAAAGTTTGGATGATATATTGAGGTCCTAATGGTTTCAAAAGACGCAATTTTAGATATCTTGAAAAGATGTGATATAGCATTAGAAGGAAATGTTATATCTAAAGAACTGGTATTGCGGTCTTTTCTTCAGTTCCTTGCGGAATCGTCTTACAAAGATAAACACAATAATGGCTTTGTATTGCATACGGGATCAATATGCTATGAAGCTTGTATTATTGCGTACACAGCCTTGACATGTCTTCTAGAAGACCATATTGATCCTAGAGAGGTTGTTGAATCTTTGAAAAAAGGCGATTACTGCCTGTACGCACGAGGAGCCAAACTTGTTAAATGTCAGTGCAAAAGCATTGAATACGATAATAACGCTCAAGTGAAAAAAATCGTTTTGATTGGTCCAAAGAATGCTGAATTTGGCATTCCGTTAGAACGCTGGAATCTAATTAAGCCCTATAACGGGAAATCTAAAAGATTGGATGGCCGAGGAATAAAAAAGATTTCTTCGCTGCAAAACGAGCAATTCTTTACGCAGGTGTTGGGCATAGAAAAAGCTTCTATTCCTAATGTAATTGACAACTCCGTTGTTTTAGTAATGGATAGGGAACTCGCAGAAAAAACAATTAAGAATCTTTCTTTTGTTTCTGGTGGCCAAAATTATCCGCTTTTAGATTTGTTAACCGCCTCATATTTTACCGAAGATGAAGAATATTCCTTTGGAAAGAATGTTGCAAAGAGTGAAGTGAACCTGAAAATAACTGGGAAAGTTTCTGTTGCGCGTAATCTAATATTAAGCAGGGATGGAAATAAGCATATCGGTCTTGTGATTTCGGGAAATGAAATTATTGGGAGAAATTCCTCAGAAATTCCAGAGTTACTTAAAAGAAAATCAATTCCCTATGTTCATTTGCTAGCAAACTTGGATTCTATAAACGTTTTGTCTTTGGTTCAGGAAACAGAAAACCCCGAAATATACGCTTGTTCAAAGAAGTTTTTATCCGACATATCTGGTAATTCTAATGAATTAATTGTAGAAAATGTTTATACAAAAGAATTGCATAGACAGATTTCTTTGGTGAAGGATCATCAAATAAACAAACATATAATTGAAGGCTACTTGTCATGGGATGAATATAAAATATTCAAAAAGAACATTTTCTTTGTCAAAATCAATGCTCCTGATTCTGAGGAAAAGGAAAACTTTATAGTAAATGCATATTCTTTGATGAAACTGTTTTTGACAGCAGTTTTTGATGTTGAACTGTTTGATAGATGCGTAAATCAGGGTTTAGTAAAAGTAGAGAATATACAGAATCGATTTGACGTACTTAAACAAAATGCTCAAGTGTTTTCTGGCGATGTGCGTGAAAAAGTAGATGAAATAATTATTGTCCTTGAGATGTTAGAAGAAAGCCTGCGTTGTGAATCAAAGAAAGAACAACAAATACGTGATTTTATATGCTCAAATCATGATAAAAAAATAGCCATTGTTGTTCCTAAAGCATTTTACATTACGCTCCTGAAAGAAACAGGAATTGACAAAATTGTTGATTCGCCAGAATTCTTAACCATTGTAAACGCAAATAAGTTTGATAATAAAGAGGCATATGATTTTGTTATTGCTGTGGGAGTCATGTCTGGAAAACGCTTTGATGTTTTCAAATGCGTGTCATCAAAAAACATAGAAGTGTTTCTTTATGATTTTGAAGCAATATTATTCAAGCATCAATATAGAAGAGCAAAAAAAGCTGAAGATGAATTGAATCGTATTAATGTAAATATTTCATTGTTGCCAGAAGAACTTACAAGTGATGATAGTGATGAAATCGAAAAGGATGTCGATGAAATTGAAAGAACCGACACCGATATGGATGAATATGTTAAACAGTTAGAGGAACGAACTCTATTTAAGAAAATTGAATCAGGTAAAAATGACAATCTGCAATCGGAAGTTGTTGCCGTCGGGACCTTTGATGATGGTGAAAAAATATTTTTCTCAAAGTATTATAGGGCTTATATTCTTGATAAAGAAAATGGCGATGTAAAGGAAGTTGACGTATCTGATATAGAAGAAGGCGACTCGATTGTTTTTACGAAAAATGACGAACAAACTCATGATATTGTTGATTCTGTGCTGAAGAACTTAATTCATGAAGGAAAACTAGATCAATCCATAGATCTTGCTTATGCACATTCCATTCTTTGGAAAGAGAAATTTCGCTCTTATGTTGAAAGTAATAATATTTCGCCAAAGGAAATTGCTACGCAAATGGTGAAAGATGAAGGTATTGCTGTTCAAGAGGCAACTGTACGAAGATGGCTAGACCCTTATGCACATATTGTCGGCCCAAGAGATCAGGAATCTCTTCAGTTTATCGCTTCAAGGATCAATGATGAGGAATTGTTTGATAATGCCGGAAAATATTTTCAAAGTATACGCATAATCCGGAAGAAAAGACGCGAAATACTGAAAGCAATTGGTGAAGCGATTATTGATAAATTGAATGGTTTGTTGGTCCCTAGAAATGACATGATGGAAGACTTCTTTGATAAAATTGATTCGCTAACTCAAATTTTGAAGTTAGAACAAATTGTATATGTAAATCGTATGATGCCGATTAATTTGATTAATAGGCCATTAAATGTAGAGAATTAAGATGAGAGACGTAAAAGAATATATAGAAGCAAGAAAGGAATTTATTTCCTTGGTAAAAAAGGAACTACTTGGCCCTGGATCGGAGGTGTCTATTCCTGATGAGGAACATGAACTTATATCGAATACTCCTGATGTTCGTTATTCGATAGGAATTTTATTCCCGCAAAACAATAAATTGAACGCTGATAATGATGACAGCATAAAGAAAGAAGAAACTGTTGACGAAGATATCAATGAAATTGAAGAAGATGTGGTTTCAGAAGATAGTGAGGGCGTTAATCCTAAGGAAAAGGGTGGTTTTGTCGATTCCAATGAAGACGATAATCTCGATGAAGAAATTGGATTAGCTTCACAAAACATGCCTTCTTCAATGGGCGTGACTTTCTTTGCAAGGGGTAATTCTGAACATATTAACTGTCGAGTATCATTTGGCACATACCGTCATGCAAAAGACGCAGATTGTAAGGTTCCTTTCTACCCCAAAGAGCCTGAGATTTATGAAGTTCCTCTTGAAGTGTCAAGTTTTGTTAGATATGATAAAGAAGACAAATGTTTAAAATTCAAGGGTTCTGCTTTTAAAAAACATGATTTGAAAGACCTGTGGAAAAATGAAATTCTTAATGCTGATGGGAATAATATTCTTAATTACATGAGTAAATTGTGCGATCAATTAAGAGGTTTTGTGAGAATGCCCCATAGTGTTGACGTAAAGCTCGATTTCTCTTATGATGACTATATTGATGCCAATAAAAATTTAGATGATTGCAATTTAAAGGTTACTGCATTAAGACGAAAAGTAGCGGATAATCTTTATTCCATAACAATTATGCTTGTGAATAGTTGTATGGAAAAATCGAATGGAACAAGGTGTATATTCCAACCAGAAATTCGTATTGACACACAAGACAATGAGTTTGTTTTTTCGGAGTACTCTGGCAATGCTGATTTTTCCTTGCTTGATGACGAGGAACAATCATTAAATCTGTTATACCGCAATAAGAAGGTATATGGGACAGGTTTAGGGACATCTCTATCTTGGAGTATAGATTCCGATGGAAAGGGCTTTCTCTACAATGACTTTTTCCCAGAGATTGAAGTTCCGCAGATGGATTTCCGCTTTCCAGACAAGTATCAAATTGATAAGAGAACCTTGTCAATGAAATATTTGTCAGACCTTAATGATTTCGTGAAGGAAGAAAAAATAGATTTACTTGACAATTTTATTAACTCTTATAAGAAATGGATTGATGAACTTTCAGAGAAACTTAAGACCATAGATGAAAAATTCTGGCGTATTGGCAGTGTAAACATATCAAAATGCCTTGAATCTTATGAAAGGATGAAAAAAGGGATAGAGTCTTTGAAAAGGGATGATATCCAATGGAACGCATTTGAACTGGCGAATAGAGCGATGTTCATGCAGCGAGTCCATTTGAAGTTGCAGGAGAAAACGTCAAACATTGATCGATATCCAGATGATGAAGAGCTGGCGGAAAAATTAGAGAGTATCAATTATAAGAATGATGACGAGTTTACTGCAGATCAATACTTTTGGCGCCCATTTCAGTTGGCCTTTTTATTGATGAGCGTAAATTCAATTACAGATGATAAATCAAATGATCGAAATATTGTCGATTTAATATGGTTTCCGACAGGTGGCGGCAAGACTGAAGCGTATTTGGGCTTGACTGCATTTACCATTTTTTATAGGAGAATGGCTCATTGTGATGTTGCTGGCGGAACATCTGTAATAATGCGCTATACATTACGTCTATTGGCGGCGCAACAATTTACTCGTGCATCAACATTGATTTGTGCTTGCGAGTATATCCGGAATGATTCCCAAGCTAGAAAACCCAAATATAAAGTTTATGCGTTAGGAAAAGAGCAGATTTCAATAGGTCTCTGGATTGGTAGTGCACATACTCCAAACAAAAATGATGAGGCAAAAAAATGCTTGAATGAATTACTTTCTGCGACCATAAGAGATTTGCGAGAAAAAAAGGAAAAGAATAACAAATTTCAAATTTTAAAATGCCCTTGGTGCGGAACAAAACTTGTTAAAGATATTGTGGACGGATCTGTACGTGGTGTGTTTGGCTACAGAATGGAAAAGAATAGGCACTTCCAATTGTATTGCCCACAAGAGAGCTGTCATTTTAATCAAATGGGTAAACTGCCTCTACAAATTGTTGATGAAGAATTGTATCGACAACCTCCAACATTGCTGTTTGGAACAGTTGATAAATTTGCAATGTTGCCTTGGAAGAGAGAGATTGGCTCCTATTTCGCTTTGAATACAAATAATCGTTCCCCCGAGCTAATAATTCAAGATGAATTACATTTGATTTCGGGGCCATTGGGTTCCATGGTCGGTTTGTATGAAACAGCAATTGATGCTTTATGCGAATCAAAGGGCGTTAAGACAAAAATTATTGCTTCAACAGCAACAATTCGTCGGGCTCAAGAACAATGCTCAGCCTTGTATAATCGGGATGTTTTGCAGTTTCCTCATCCAGGGCTAGATTCTGAGGATTCATTCTTTGCTAGAGAATCTGATGTTAATTATGAGTTGAATAAATATGGAAGAATGTATGTTGGTTTGATGCCGTCTGGAAAAACGAAAGCCATGATGGAGGTGCGTTCAATTGCAGCGCTTTTGCAAAAAGTTAACATCATGCAATTACCCGACGAAGTTAAAGATAAATATTGGACATTGACAACCTATTTTAATAGTCTAAAGGATTTGGGCAAATGCTCTACATTAGTTGATGACGACGTAAAGGATTTCATTAAGCGCTCTGCTTATCGATTAGGGGTTGGAAAAGATGCGCGTCTTGTTACAAGAGCAGATGAATTGACAAGTCGTGTTTCAACGACGGAATTAAACGAAACATTAGATAAATTAGAAAAACTGGAATATTCAAAAGAAAATCTTGAAAAAAAGAGGTATGCATCAAATATTCTTCTTGCGACAAATATGATTTCTGTTGGTATAGATGTTGCTCGTTTAAATGTGATGCTTCTTGTTGGACAACCAAAATTAACAAGCGAATATATACAGGCTTCTAGCCGCGTTGGCCGATCTTATCCTGGTGTGGCGTTTGCTATGTATGATGGCGCAAAAAGTCGAGACCGTTCGCACTATGAGCAATTCAAATCATATCATGAATCTTTCTACAAGTATGTTGAACCAACTGGAGTGACCCCATTTTCAGAACCTGCATGCGACAGGGCGTTAAAAGCAGTCGTTGTGTCTTTATTAAGGCATTTGAAAGAAGAGTTGCGCCCAGAGGAAGGTGCCGGACATTTTTCAAGAGAAAAATATCTTGACGTAATTGAGAAAATAAAATCTTTCATTCTTAATCGAGAAACTTCTATTATAAATCGTTTAAAAACAGGAATGGTAGATGATTGTAATCGTATAGAAATGGCCATTGAACAAGCTGTTGACGATTGGGATTCCTATGCAAAAACATTTGGTACAGAATCATTTGTTTATGGAGAGAGATTCTTAATAAAACCGCCCACCAATGGAGAACATAGGTTACTTAAAGTTTTCAATTCGGACTCATACGATAATAGTGCTTTTAGCACAATGACTTCTATGCGTAATGTAGATTCTTCTGTTGCGGGAAATGTTGTTATTTGGGAGAATAAAAAATGAGTGATGGATTGTTGCATAAAAAGTATCACTTGAACGATGTTGCGTATTCAGTAAGAGCTTCACAAGCAGTGCTGCAATATGGTGTTGGCGCAATGGTCGATTTTCCCGACCAAACTTTGATGACGGCTGCTCCTGAAATATGGGAAAAGAATGTAAAACAGATTCACGATGAACGTTTAGAAAAAGCTTTGCACGTTGATTATTTGGGAATGCCTGGAGGACGAGACGAAAAAGCGTATAGAGAAGGAATTTCATATGTAAGGTTTCCAGAATGGTATTTCTGCCCAAAATGCAGAAAATTTCAACCTATTGATAAGTGGGTTGAAGATTACAAAAGAAATGCGAGTGCAAAAGCTTTAGAATATGATCCCTATATGACCAGAAGATTACGGTGTCCGACCTGTAAACAGGGACTGGTCGTCGCTCGTATTATAACGGTTTGTGAGCATGGCCATATTGACGATTTTCCATGGGTGAAATGGGTCCACTGCAAAAATATTTATGGTGGTTCTAAAGAAATATGCAGTAATCCAAAATTAACTTTCAAGACTGGAGCGTCAGCAACAGAAGGTCTTGAAGGCTTGGTTATAGAATGCGAAAATTGCAAGGTTAAAACAACATTAAAAGGCGCTTTTGATCCTGATGTTTTCAAAGTCTTAGATGAAAAGTATCCGAATAAATACAACTTCTCGTGCACAGGTCGGCATCCGTGGAAGAATACGCGAGAAGAATGTCCGGAATATCCCAAAGTGTTGCAAAGAGGTAGTTCGTCTGTTTATTTTCCTATAACGGCAAGCTCCTTGGTAATTCCGCCTTATTCAAGCATGCTAACAAGCAAAATCGAAGAATGTAAAGCTTACAAGGAACAAAGAGATGCTTTACAGGCAATATTGAAAAATGACGCTCTTCCGCAAACTGTAAAGGATTTGTCCCTCACATCAATCATTCAAAAGGCGACAGATCTCATTTCGTTAGAAATTGGAGCCAAGAGTGATGAAGTCGCATCAATACTTGAACGAAAATGGAAACATCCTTCGAATGAAGAATATACAACCTCAAGCGTAAAATACAGAGCCGAAGAGTTTGATGCCCTCGGTGGTTTCGTAACATTTGATTCGGAAAGCGGCAGTGATTTTCTGCGCGAAGCTATGAATGTTGATGATTATCATTTGCCTTATATAAAGAAAATTGCCTTAATTCACAAAATAAGAGAAGTTCAGGCGTTAACAGGGTTTTCCCGGATTAATCCAGCGGATAAATCTGAAGCAATAGATAAACAAGGACATGTAGTGTCCGTTAAAGAACATAAAACGAATTGGTATCCTGCTTATGAAGTGAGAGGAGAAGGTATTTTTATAGAATTCGACTCAGACGCAATAAACCAATGGCGAACACAAAACACAGAATTGAGCCGAAGGGTTGATATTTTAAATGAAAATTATAGGAAGTCATTCATTGGCTCCCATAACCCAAGAACCATAACAGGAAAATTTTTACTCCTTCACACAATTTCTCATTTGCTGATAAAACAATTAAGTTTTGAATGCGGCTACAGTATAGCGTCCCTAAAAGAAAGAATATATTGCTGTGAGGAATCAGAAGGCAAGGATATGTCGGGAATATTTATCTACACGGCTTCTGGCGATTCTGAAGGAACGCTTGGTGGATTGGTTCGGCAAGGGAGGCCGGACACATTTCCGAATATTTTCAAAAAGGCTATTGAATCGGGAATGGTATGCTCAAATGATCCTGTCTGTAGTCTGAGTTCCGGCCAAGGTCGTGATTCTTTGAATTTAGCAGCCTGTTACTCATGTGGTTTGCTGCCAGAAACGAGTTGTGAAGAATTCAATGTTTTCTTAGACAGGGGCACAGTTGTTGGTACATTTGATAACAAAGAATTAGGGTTCTTCTATGAGCAATTATTCACTGAATCAGGTTGGAATAATTTAGAGAAGAAAAAGATTAATTCACCAGCGTCAGTATTATCGCCAATCAGCACGATTATGCCTAAGGAAGGTATAGATTTATCTGATCTCGATTACAAATCAATATGGTTCGATGTAAAGCAATGGGCTAGAAATGATGTCGAAATACATTTACTAAATGAACTCATTTCTCATTCTCAAGAATTTGAAGTCAAGGAAAAGCCAAGTCGCGATTGTGAATTTATGATGCCTCCGTCTACAGGAAAGTTCAAGGCGACTTTATTGTGGAAAAAATCGAAAGTTGCATATTTTACCTCTGATGATGAAGACGATTTTGCTATTGCCAAGAATAGTGATTGGATTTGTTTTTGTGGGAATGACGCAAACATAAATGTAGATCTCATTTTACGAAAATTGAAGAATCGGTAATAACATGGCCATTATGATTCCTGATACGCCCCGAAACTTTGCTGCCGCAAGTTTAGAGGGACTAATGTTTGATGCCTTGCAAAAGTTGCCAAACGACTATTATATTTTTCATTCATTCCGAATGATTTCTGTTACTAACAATACTCTCCATGAAAGTGAAACCGATTTTGTCATATTCAATCAAAAATATGGCATAATCTGTTTGGAAGCCAAGGCAGGCGCTGTTGAGTATAAAGATGGTTCTTGGTTTTATGCAAGTGGAATAAAAATGAAACACGAAGGACCATTTGTCCAAGCCAGCTTAAACAAGCATAAATTGAGGCAATATATTGAACGAAGTCACTCTGCGCCACTTTTAGAGAAGTGTAAATTCCTTCATGGAGTGTGGTTTCCTTCAATAACCGCAGCTATGTTAAATTCTATGGCATTCCCACCTGATGCAGATAAAAGTATCGTTTTGACAAAGGAAGCCTTAGACAATCCTGAACCATATTTAGAGCGAATATATGCATTAGACGCGCAAAAAAAGACATCAACGGCATTGACAGATGATGATGTGAAGAGAATTATGCGAGAAGTCCTATGCCCGCATTTTAACGTATTTCCCACGGCAACATTTGATAGCGACCTCAAAAAAATGGTTTTTCATAGATTGCTTAAGGAGCAATCTGGAATTCTGAATTTCCTTTCAGAGCAAAAAACGGCTGTAATCAATGGTGCCGCAGGAACAGGAAAGACTATGATTGCTGTTGAAAAGGCGCAACGGCACGCCAATGAAGGTGAAAAAGTTCTTTTCCTATGTTTTAATACGAAATTGAGGGATTTTTTAGAGAGTAATTATTCAAATAGCAATATAGATTTCTTCACTATAGCGTCTTTAGCTTGCAAAAAATGCAATAGTGCAGTGGCAAATTATCTCCTTTTAAAATCGTGGCTAGATGATGTGTTTTTTCATAGTAAGTTTCCATATAAACATATTATTGTTGATGAAGGGCAAGATTTTGGAGCAGATGGGCTCGATGAATTGGAAATATTGGAACTGTTAAGAGATATTGTTACTGATGAAAGTGTAAATGGGACTTTCTATGTTTTTTATGACAAACTTCAACTTGTCCAAGCTAAACAAATTCCCAGATATATCGAAGATGCTGACTGCAAATTGACTTTGTATAGAAATTGCCGTAATACAGAAAATATTGCGACAACGTCGTTAAGGGTCATTCCAGAAAGGAAGCCTATTTTAATTGAAGGTAGCGTAAAAGGAGTTCCTGCAAATATTTATTATAGAACGGCAGAAACATCCGTTACATGTTTAGACGAGGTGATAAAAGAATTCTTATCTAACGGAATAAAGAATCTTGTCATATTAACGTGTAAGACAGAATCAGAGAGCGTTCTTGCCAATGTGGTCCAAAATGGAAAATATCAGGACAAATACTTGTTTACAACATGCCGAAAATTTAAAGGATTGGAAGCTGATGGTGTTATATTAATTGATGTGAATTCTGAGACCTTCAATAGTCAAAATGCGATGTTGTTTTATGTCGGAACGTCTAGAGCGCGTATAAGATTAGGCCTGATAGCTCAATTGGACGATAATGATTGCCGAGAAATACTAACAAATTGTTTGAAATTTGAGAAAAAAATACGAAATCCCCGTCGTGAACTAGCAAGCGCGTTGAATTCAATAGGAATGATTGAATGAAAATCTTGTTATTTTTTTCCTGAACCCTGGAGAATCGTATGAGAGCGATTGATTTTTTCTGTGGCGGAGGCGGGATGACCTGCGGTCTTCGTCAGGCTGGTATAGACGTTGTTGCTGGTGTTGATTTTGACATTGATGCGAAAGAAACATATGAGGCAAATAACGAAGGGGCCACATTTGTTCATGCGGATATCACTAAACTCCCTTTGAATTATTTTGAAAAAAATATGGATATTCATCGAAATGATGATGATTTAGTTCTTGTTGGTTGCAGCCCATGTCAGTTTTATAGCATCATTCGTTCGTCAAAAGAGAAGTCTAAGGCGTCAAAAGATTTGCTTTTGCAATTTCAAAAATTTATCGAGTATTATAATCCTGGATATGTTTTGGTTGAAAATGTTCCCGGAATTATCACAAACAAGGAAACGGTTCTTTATGACTTTTTAAATTTCCTTGAAGAACATGGATATGGTGCTCCCAAATCTAAGACTTGCAAATATGAAGTCATCAATATGAAAGATTATGGCGTTCCGCAAAGTCGACGCCGTTTTTCACTTATTGCCAACAGACTGGGCAGGGAGGTCCGGTTACCGGAAAAAGAGCCGGAAGAAATTACGGTAAGAGAGGCTATTGGCGACAGAAGGGTGTATCGACGTATAGAAGCAGGGCATCGTGATACTGATGCGATAAGATTTCATTCTGCAATACAACTGTCTGAAATAAATTTGGAACGAATACAACATACACCGCATGATGGCGGTAATCGCTTAGAATGGAAAGACGATCGACGATTGCAATTAAAATGCTATCGGGGCAAAGATCACTCTTTTTGTGATGTGTATGGTCGAATTTTTTGGGATAAGCCATCCCCCACTATTACAACAAAGTTCTTAAGCTATTCAAACGGACGCTTTGGACATCCAGAAGATGATCGAGGGCTTTCTGTTCGAGAAGGCGCGACTTTGCAATCGTTCCCTTGGAATTATGTATTCAAAACATCACGATTAGAAGTTGCTGCAAAATTAATAGGAAACGCAGTCCCTCCAAAATATGCTGAGAAACTTGGGAGGCTCTTGCAGGAGGTCAATAATGGATGACAATCGTTTTCTAGAAATGAAATTTGATCCAAATACAATATCGCATTTGGGTTTGCAGATGTATGCGACATTGCCGCCAGTTATCGCTGAAATGATATCCAATTCATATGATGCAGACGCTAGCAAAGTAACACTTGTGCTGAATGACCTCGATATATCAAACAAAATAATTAGTGTTGAAGACGACGGACACGGGATGTCCTTTGATGAGATAAATACGAATTTTCTCCTTATAGGCAGAAACCGCCGTGAAGGCGATCCTGAAAAGCAGAAAAGCCGTTCAGGAGAGCGCTATGTTATCGGGAAAAAAGGTATAGGAAAGCTAGCCTTTTTTGGTGTGGCACAAACAATTCAAATAGCAACTATTTCCAACGGCTTGCAAAACATATTTGTATTAGATTGGAATGACTTAATACATAGCGAGGGAGTGTACAAACCAAGAATAATAAAAAAAGATGAAAAAACTACAGCGGCAGATGGAACTAAAATAACTCTTACAAACTTAACTAGAAAATCTAATTTTAATCCAAAGGATATCGCGGTACGACTTGCTAAAGCATTTTCTATTTTTGATGAAAAAAAATTCAATGTTATTGTAAAACACAATAATGATGCCGGTTTTCCAATAGATAATAAATTACGATTTGAGGGAATAGACGCAGACGAAACATGGAATTTTCCTCTTTTAGATCCTGATATTAAGTATGATTATTCGAACAAGGAGTTAATTGCTGGACAAATTATTGCAAGCAAAACAACTATTCCTGAAAAAATGCGTGGAATAGCACTTTTTTCACGAGGCAAGCTTGTAAATGAACATTCTTTTTTTGATGTAAAAGCTACAAGTTTTGGATATTCATATTTGACAGGATGGTTGGATATTGACTTTATAGACGAATGGATCCCAGATGTTATTTCGACGAATCGGCAGTCACTGAACTGGGAAGATGAACGCTGCAATGAATTGAAAAAGTATTTGGAGGCGGTAATAAGTTTTATTTATGCGCAGCACCGCAATTCAATGGAAATCAGCAAAAAGAAAAGTATACAAGAAAAAACAGGGCTTGATATTGATGCTTGGATAGAGGGACTTCCAAAACATGACAAAAATCTTGCCAACAAACTTGTTAAGGCAATTGTATCTAACGAAGGTATTGATGGCGATAAAGCTGCAGAGTTGACCGGCTTTGTTAAGGATTCATTCCAGTTTGCGGCTTTTAAAGAGCTGGCTGCAGAAATAGACGGCTCAAAATCATCGGATGCGGAGCTTCTAAACCTTCTCAACGAATGGAAAGTCATTGAAGCGAGAGAAATGTACAAGCTTTCAGAGGTTAGAATACGCACAATACAACGGTTTCAGGAATACATTAAAACTGACGCAAAAGAAGTCCCTGTTATGCACAATTTTTTCAAGCAATTTCCATGGTTGCTTGATCCTAGACTCATGGATTTTGAAGATGAAGTAACATACTCCCAAATATTAAGAGATCAATATCCTGATTCAGATGAAAAATTGGAAGAGGATCGTCGTATTGATTTCTTATGCCATAATTTCGTTGAAAATATGTTTATTATTGAATTAAAGCGCCCAAGCAAAGTTCTTGGAGAAAAAGAATTACTTCAAGCTCTTAACTATAATACGTTTATGCAAAAGCACTTAGGAAATGAAAGTCACTGCAACATTACTTGTTATATTATTGGTAAGCAATTATCCTCTAAGCCTAGTGTGCAAGCGTTGGCGAAATCATTAAAGGAATCAAATTCAGTTGTCGTCAGAACATATACAGAATTATTAAACTCGGCCATAGGATACCATAAAGAGTTTATAGACAAATACGAATCATTACAGGCGACAAATACTTAACAAAAAATAATGGCGAGAATAATACTATGGCTTTCTTCACAAAAGGATGATAATGCGAAAAAATTTGGAAAAAATCTTTGAATTGGGTTATCTACAATATAGAGGGAAGGTTCTTGGCGAAGGCCCCGAAACAAGGAAAAAATTTAAAGAATTTAATGAAGAATTAAAGGAAATCGTTTCTCCTGATAATTTATTTGCGGAATGGTCTCCTGGCCAGTGGCGTTGGGCTGCCGTACCATGGGTTCGAGTTTACAACAAACAAATTTCCCCTAAAACCGGAAGTGGTGTTTATATTGTTTATCTATTTGCAGAATCTGGGCAGTCGGTCTTTTTGACATTAAATCAAGGGGTGTCAAAAAGTACTATTACAGAAATCCATCAAGTAAAAAAAGACATCCAAGAAAAAATAGATCACAAAGACTTTAATGTAAATAAAAGTGGAATCTCCACATTAGTAGATTATGCAGAATCTACGATTTTCTATAAAGAATATAAAAGAGACTCTTTACCATCAGATGAAGAAATGAAAAAGGATTTAAACTCCTTAGTTAACATTTATAAAGAATATATAAAGATGAAGTTAGAACCAGACAGTGTGAATAACCCTATTTCTAAAGATAATCAAAGTGAAAAGAGTATAAAAACAATTCAATCCATCTTTTTCGGCGCTCCTGGCACCGGTAAGTCGCACAAAATTGACAATAATCTTTTCAAAGATGAAAATGGGACATACATCGGTAAGGGAATAAAAGAGATCCCTGAAGGCTGTAAATTCCGCACCACATTCCACCCGGATTACGATTACGCTCAATTCGTAGGCGCATACAAGCCCAAGAAAGAGGGTGAGAAAATCGCTTATTCCTTCGTTCCGCAAGTTTTCGCAAAGGCTTACGCTGCAGCTTGGAAACAGTATTTCGCTGCGGGCAATGCATCGACTGCCAACAACCAGGTCTATCTCGTTATAGAAGAAATCAACCGTGGAAACTGCGCCCAGATTTTCGGCGATATTTTCCAGTTGCTTGACCGCGATGGTGATGGTTTCTCGCAATATTCTATAGATGCAGATTGCGATTTCGCAGAGTGGCTTAAAAAGGATTCCATTCTGAAAACCGTTTGGAGCGAGTACGAAACTAAAGTTGGCGATGGTAAGCTCAAGCTCCCGCCGAACTTGAACATTCTCGCCACCATGAACACCAGCGACCAGTCGCTGTACCCCATGGATAGCGCTTTCAAACGCCGTTTCGATTGGGAATATGTGCCTATTAGTTTCGATGGTAAGGAGGCTGCCAAATACGAAATAGATGTTCTTGATTCCAAAGGTAATCGCTATCTTTGGAAAGATTTTGTCGAGAATGTCAACAAAAGAATTTTGGACCTCACCGATTCCGAAGATAAACAACTTGGCGAGTTCTTCATCAAACCCGACGATGGTATGGTGATTTCTAAAGAGCGTTTCCTTGGCAAAGTAATGTTCTATTTGTGGAACGAAGTCTGTAAGGATGAACATAAGAACGGGTCGTTCTTCCAAGCAAAAGATGAAAGTGGTAAAGTGAATTATTTTACTTTCCAAGATCTTTATAGAGACGAGGGCCTTTTGAAACGTTTTATGGATGAACTGTTGAAAAAGGATGCGTAATATGCCTGATTACAAAATTCCTCTTTTGCCCCTTAGCTTTGATTTTGAAAACGTCGCCATATATAAGCAGCTTTCTGCGGCGTCACGCGCTCTCGCAGAGTTGAAAGGTGTTGCCAAAACAATCCCCAATGAAAACATTCTGTTGAACACCTTGGTCCTGCAAGAAGCTAAGGACAGTTCCGAAGTTGAAAATATTGTCACCACGCAAGACGAGGTTTATCAGGCTGATCTAGATCTAGTCGATACAATAACGAAGACCGCTCAAAAGGAGGTTCTTCGTTACCGTGAAGCAATGCACATGGGGTTTAACCTTGTACGTTCGAATCGGTTACTGACCAATGCGGTTATCAAACAGATTCAGCAAGTTCTTGAAGCCAACAAGGCGGGTTTCAGGGCTGTACCAGGAACGGCTTTGAAAAACGGAAGAGGCGAAACGATTTATACACCGCCCCAGTCCAAAGACGAAATTGAACAATTGATGTCGAATTTGGAAAAGTTCATCAACGATCCGGAGCTTTCTAGCCTTGATCCTCTGATTAAGTTACCTATTATACACCACCAGTTTGAAAGTATTCATCCATTTTATGATGGGAATGGCAGAACCGGTCGAATTATCAATATTCTGTATTTGGTCACGAATGGTTTGCTAGATCTTCCCATTTTGTACCTGAGTCGGTATATAAACCATAATAAGGTTCGCTATTACTCTTTGATTCAAGAAATAAGGGACAATGCTCCGAATAACGAAAAAAATTGGGAGGCGTGGATTACCTTCATATTAAAAGGTATTGAAGATACTGCCAATGAGACCGTTGTCCTTGTCGGAAAGATTCGGGACCTGATGCAGGAGTACAAGCAAAAAATACGTACTGCATTTGGTGCAAAGTATAATCATGAATTGTTGAACAATCTGTTTAAGCACCCGTATACGAAGATTGAATATGTATCTCGGGATTTAGAGATTTTTCGCCATACAGCAGCAAAATATCTTGATGAATTGGTAAAAGAAGGTTTGGTCACCAAGCATAAGCATGGGAAAACCAACTATTACATCAATCAGCGACTTTTGGACCTATTTCTTCATCAGGCGGAGATCGGTAAAAACAGCGCCTAAAAAGCCTTTTTAAAGTGAACGTGTATAAAAAAATCGAATTTTTGTACACGATTGCGTGAGTGTGTAGTAAAAAAGCCTTTTTTTATACATAAAAACGGGCCTATGTCTAAAAATTTGGAAAAAATAGACAATTCAGCTAAAAAACAATGATTTTCCTTTTTGAACAGTTTGCCTACTCTTCAGAGTACCTCAAAAAGGTACTCCCGACCGATAAGGAAGGGCGTTTTGCCGGTTTACCGAACGGTTTTGTGCAAAATGACGGCAAACTGGATGGCGTCGGATATCTTTACAACAAGTCTGCAAAGAAAAACGCTGAAAAGGCCGCCGATAACATTGTGTTTGTGTTGCCCAAGGTATTCATGGACGATGCGAAAACGGCTTTTGGCGAAGAGGTGAATGCTGACAAGGATTTTGCCATAGACGCTGCTCCCAAGGAATTCCTTTCGAAGCTTTCTTTATGGGTTTGCTCGTCAATAGATCTGTACCATCAGCAGAATCCTAAAGCCAGGACCGTGGATGTTCCTGAGGTTTTTCGGTTCGGTAGTGCAAAAGAATCTCCTACGCTTATTAATGTGATGAACGCCATGAAGGCGTTTTATGCCGAAAATCAAAATCTGTTTGTCTTTACGGCTAAAAATAAGCATAGTGGCAATAACCGCATAGATTGGCGTCGTACAGTAGCGCATACGCAGCCATTCATGCAAAATGGTGCGCCCATTTACATGGAACTCGAAAACAAGAAAAAGGTTTTCGATTTAGATGATCGTCTTTTGGTGCTTTATTTCTCGGCAATGAACTACATTGAAGAAACCTTCGGTTTCAAAATGCCAAAGTCCGAGTTTTACGCTCCGATTCGTGTGAACGAATTCCGCCGCTTGCTGGGGCATCGTGGACTTGTTGAACTGCGCCGCATAAAGCACAAGTATTTCGCTGATAAGTTCCTGAAGCTTTTCAATATTGTAAAAGCCTTCTTTGAATGGGGCGCGAATTTCAGCGCAAATGATTTCAGCAATGAATACATGCTCACGAACAAGTATAATAACGTGTTCGAATCGATGATTGACAAGCTCGTGGGCGATGACTTGCCGCATTCTATGAACTATTTGAAGGCGCAGAAAGACGGTAAGGTGATAGATCACCTTTACAAAGACCGCCAATTGATTTTTGCCGATGAAGAACAGAAAATCTGGTTTGTGGGCGATAGCAAGTATTATAAAGATGGAAATAAGATAGAAGGTAATTCCATCTACAAACAGTTTACCTACGCGAAGAACATTATCCAGTATAATATTAGCGACTTGTTGGAGAAAGACCAAGATAGGCAAAAGTACCAAGGACTTCGTTATCGTGATGAATTGACTGAAGGTTATAGCGTTACGCCGAACTTTTTTATTCGGGGATTCTTGCCGAGTAGCGAAAAAGATTCCCTAAAAAAAGAAGAGCAGTTCCGGGAATCCTATTTTAGGACTGAATTGACGGATGATCAACTGATTGCAAACGAGGCAGATTCTAGTAATTACCAGTTGGTTGATGATGAAGGAAATGTTATTGGTGACGCCCAGAAGGATAAAAGTCTGTGGGACCTTCGCAATCGCCATTTCAAGAATCGGCTTTTTGATCGTGATACGCTCTTGTTGCAAGTGTACAATGTCAATTTCTTGTACGTGTTGAAAGCATATACATCTAAACGCTCCAGCCTTCGCGATGAGTTCAAGGGGAAGGCCCGTGACATGTTCCGCAGGAACTTCTTGGATTTGCTGAATCGCAAGTATTACTTCTGGGCGTTATATTTGCCGGATTTGGAAAATAAAGAATATCCCAAGAATTTTGAAGATTTTCTTGACCGCAATTTCCGTTCACTTGTAGGCCGTGTTTTCCAACCTGTAGGAACGCCGCTTTGTCTTATTCTTGCTTTGGAGCAAGATGTTGTAAATGAGACGTTAAAACCTAATCAAGAAAACGATTATAAAAAGATTCGTCAAATTGTTGCTAAAGAAAAATGTGAGGTGTTCCAGGTATGGCCCAATGAAATTTGGGATAGTGGTACACCCCAAAAATGGAACGATGACAATCTGAGAAAAGTTTCAGCTCCAGACTTGGCTGTGAAAAAACGTTGATATTCTTTTTTCAACAATAGACGAAAGGCTTTAGGTTGCCTTTTAGAATACTTTGTTTGATAAAGTATTTGAAAATTATGTTGTTTTTTTTATATTTATTGTTTGTTTGAAATGAGGATGGTTGTTTATGAAAGATTTCGATTTGACATATGTAATTTGTTTTTTGCTGGTATTTGGCCCTTTAGAAATATTTTTTTGTTATCTGAAAAGTAGAATACAGCGCGATAAGACGAGAAGATGGGTTGATGAACTTTATGCGCCTAAAGAACCAAAGGCTTTTAATAAAGATTGGCAAGATGACGCTCGGTATTATATATTGATCACACTTCTCATTATCTATTCTTTTTTGGGAAAACATGATATATGGAGTGTTGTGACGATAAACTTGTATTTAATAGTGAATACAATAATCCACCTGTCGAATCGATGGACTCTCGTAATCTCTGCTATTAATAATATCAAAATTGATAGCAATGGCGTACATCTTTATAATACGAAGAACGGCTGGATTAGCATCTATTTAATGAGTATGGAAAAATGGTTTGGTATAAAAATCAAACTCATAAACAATCAGCTGAAAGAGGGAATTGAAGTTTGCGAACGCAATAGACTCGAAGGTCTCTATTATCTTGATAAAATTGACATGAAATTTTCAAGTAACGAGTTTATTAGTGTAGCATCGCAAGCGATTTATTCAAATTTTATTTTTTTACTTCATCTATTGGCCGTTGTTGTCATTAATTCGGTGCTGCTGTTTGATATGGTCAAGTCTGGTGTCATTGCAGAATCTCGTTTTATTGACAACGTAGCGAATATACCCTATGTTATATTACAAGTATTTTCAACGGTTGGGTTTGGAGATGTTTGTGCAGAAACGTCTATGGGAAAATGCTTTTTTATTATTATGTTTATTCAAGTAATTGTAACAATTATATTAGGCGTTGTGTATAAAGATTTTGCGTTAAATATAGTTGTTACTCGCTTTGATGAAATTACAAAAAAGCTTAATGACGCATTTGATGTTCACAAAAAAATATGTATCAATTCAATCCTTACTAAGAAAATGTATTACAATTCATTTGAGGAATTCCAAGAAAAAAAGTTTTTTTTCTCCCGTTCGGTTTTTGATGAATTGAAAGAATGTGTGGAACAAAAAGATTATGGAGAATAGGTTGAATGGGCGAGAAATGAAAGTCGCCTATTGAGGGATGCACTCAATTTCTTTTTTAATATTTTAAAATGTTAAGACTCTCTAGAATTTAGGCGCTTTTACGCCTGATTTGCGTTAGGCCTCCAGCCACTTGCGGCTATGGTCCCCTTCAGGGGAGATAGTAACCCCCTTTGGGGGCGGAGACACGCGTAGCGTGGCTCCGTGAGCGGAGCGAGTATAGCCCGACCCGGCGCGTCGCCGGGGAACGCCTTTGCTACGTTAAGTATATCATCCTTAATCGTTCCAAGTCTTGTTCCTTGTTGAAGTTTGCTCGGAACTGTTCCGGGGCCCAATCGCCAAAGACGTTCTCGGCAAGCAGTTCCTCGTTTTCCATAGAATCTATGAATGCGGAGATGTCCTTGCGAATCTTGGCGTCACAATCAATTTTTGTTTCATCGCTAAGAAGGAGTAGCAAACGGA
>JAEEGJ010011002.1_pt1 | contig 23178 bp, 18 predicted proteins | sample 8958761 | NCBI WGS metagenome assembly JAEEGJ01 (sample SAMN16246546, study PRJNA631951) | gut metagenome | biome: gut microbiome; feature: rumen; material: RS-attached | host: Bos | place: Iran: Karaj | collected 2018-10 | reverse complement strand
CTTTTTTGTTTCCCAAAATATATGAGCCATACGATGGAGGATCCTAAAACCTCACAGACGGTCGCTCGATAAATCTCGCTCTGCGCCATTTCGGTGGAGGAACCTAAAACAACCTGCTGTCGCAACTTGTTTTTTAACGGTTCTTCAATTTTAGGCGAGTTCAAGTCTCCACTCCGGTATCTGAGTTCTTTTACAACTCCGGCGGTAAGGTTGAGCATAACTTGTGGAACTCGATTGCTTCTTCCATGTGATTTCCTTTTATGTCTTTTTCGCCGGCGATGTCGGCTATGGTTCTGGCGACTTTCAGGCAGGAGGCGATGGCTCTTGGGGAGAAGCCGTAACGCAAGGTTGCGGTGTCCAGGAGTTTTCGGCCTTCAGAATCCAGCTGGCAGTGGTCCAGGATTTCTTGGGGGGACAGCAGGGCGTTTTTTTGGCCCTGGCGTTTTCTTTGGGCTTTTATGGCGCGGGCTACGCCGGTGCGGATTTCTTCTGTGGTTGTGAGGCCGGGGCGGTCTTCGGGGGTGCAGGTTTCTTCGGCGTTGTTTTCTACGAAAACTCTCAGGTCTACGCGGTCTAGCAGAGGGGCGGAGAATTTTTTCCAGTACTGGTCTATGGATTTTAGGCTGCACAGGCAGATTTTTGATTTGGAGCCGTAGTTGCCGCAGGGGCAGGGGTTCACGGCCATTAAAAGCTGAAAACGGGCAGGGTACACAGTTGTACGGCCGGCGCGGCTTAGTGAAATTGTTCCGTTTTCAAGCGGAACGCGGAGCATCTGTAAGACTGAAGAGCGGAACTCTGCGGCTTCGTCTAAAAAAAGCACTCCATTGTGGGCCAGTGAGATTTCGCCGGGGCGGCAGTTGGGGCCGCCGCCGCAGATGCCTTCTATGGACGCTGTTTGATGCGGAATTCTGAAAGGTGGAATGCGAATCAAGGGTTCGCTAGGCTTTATCAGACCGGCCAGAGACCAGATTCTTGTAACCGATTGTGCTTCATCAGTTGTGAGTACCGGATTAATGGCCGGGAACTTTTGAATTGCCATAGTTTTTCCACAGCCGGGCGCTCCCAGAGCAATAAGATTATGGCCTCCAGCTGCTGCAATCTGCAGGGCACGTACCAGACGGTACTGGCCTTTTAATTCTGCAAACTCATAGCCAGCCGCTATTTCTGGAAAGTAAATGCCTTCTGTTTCGGTACAGCCGGCAGGGACTTCCGCTTCTCCCCCGGTCGCCGCCCGGCCTGCGTAAAAAGATGAATCACTGAGGGCGCGGAAGGCGTTTTCAAGGGAATCTGCACCGTACACCTGAACGCCTGGAATCTCGCGGGCTTCATCAGCGTTCTGCACAGGAACAATACAGCGCATAATTCCGCTGGCCGCTGCCGTAGAAACCGCTGCGTGCACCCCTTTTACAGCCCGCACCCTTCCGGAAAGCTCCAGCTCACCCATCACCAAAAGCGGCTCGTCAATAAAGCCGCTTGCCCCGTCATCAATCGCTTTCGCGCCAAGTACGCCCAGCGCCACCGGCAAATCAAAGCCCGCGCCTTCCTTCTTCAGATCAGCCGGTGAAAGCGAAATCAACACCCGCTCCCCGGGATACTCAAACCCCGCGTTACGGATAGCCGCCTGCATACGCTCCCGCGACTCTTTCACCGCGCCGTCCGCCAGCCCCACAATATCCGTGGCTGGAATACCTCGTCTCAAATCAACTTCAACAGTAACCAAAGCACCTTCATATCCAAAAGGTGAAAATGAATAAATCTGCATATTACCTCCACCTATAAAGTTGTTTTGATATGCGATTTTAGGAAGTTTTTTTCGAAAAAATGTGAAAAATTTAAATTTTTTTCAAAAATGGGCCTTTAGCACTTGAATATGGAAAAAAAATTTGTATAATTTTGCAGAATTTTTTATCAAATTTCAAAAAAGTGTGCTATATTATATGTAGCGGTATTCTCATCTAAATTAGTCAGACACCGCTAGCAACCGCAAAAAGTAGGAGTTCTTGTGAATAAGCATGATTTTCCAAAAATCCATTTTTACGATCAGGATTTTGTAGACATTTATAATAAGACATGGTCTTGGGTTTCTTCATTATGGATTAACCCCGAAACCGGAGAGCAGGATTCAGAAGGCTTATTTATTTATCCGGAGAAAGACAAACTTGTTATTAACCAGTTTGAATCAATTTTCTCAACATTCTTTCTTGTATATTCAAACAGAAATTTTGATGCGTGTAAAAACATTGACTATTTCTATGAGCGCCAGGAAGCTTCGGGAGCTATCCGCTGGAAGTATGATGTAAAGACTAATCAGCCTGTACTCGACAAAGACAATAAGGAAGGCGTTGGTCTCCCTCTGTTCGCATTTGCTGAATACAATCTCTTCCATAAATCAGCTAACAAAAAGCGCATCAAGGATGTAATGCCAACTCTTCAGAAGTATATGGACTGGCTTGATTCTAAATTCAAAAAGGATAACGGCCTTTATTCAGTTCCTGTAAGTGCTTCTTCAATGACAAATTCACCACGCGAAAAGGTTTACTATCCTGTAGACTTTAACGCTTGTATGGCTATCAACGCATCTTATATGTCTGCTCTTGGTGATATTCTTAATGATAAGGATATCAGCTTCCAGTACCGCAAGATGTATTTCTCTATCAAAACAAAAATCAATTCTTTGATGTGGGATAATGCATCTGGTTTCTACTATGATCTTGATAAGGATGAAAAGCAGGTTAAGGTAAAGACAATTGCTTCTTACTGGACAATGCTTGCTGAAATTCCTAACGCAGACAAGGCTGATCTTCTTGTTGAACATCTGAACAATCCTAAGACTTTTGGAACAGACCATCCGTTCCCAACACTCAGTGTGGATAACCCTAACTTCAGTGAAGAAGGAAACGGCTACTGTGGATCTGTAATGCCAGCATTCAACTTTATGGTAATCAAAGGTCTTGAAAAATATGCTCAGTATGAGTTTGCCCGTGAGTGTGCAATCCGTCACCTTTACTACGTTCTCGAAGGTCTTATGCCTAACGAAAACAAGCAGCCTGGTGACCTCTTTGAAGCATATCTTCCAAATAAAGAAGGCCGTGCAAAAATCAATAAAAAAGACTATGCACGTTCACGTTACCTTCTTACAGCAGGCCTTTCAACAATCGCTTTGATGATTGAAAACGTAATCGGACTTTCCATCAGCCTTCCACGTAAGACTGTAGACTGGATTATTCCGAACCTTGAAATTATGGGTATAGAAAACCTTTCGCTTAAGCGCAACCTCATCACAATTCTGTCGAACAAGAGTTCGCGCGGCTGGGAAATCCAGATGGAAAGCGAAAAGCTCTACTACTTCACAATTAATATCCTCGATCAAAAGAAAAAGACATTGCCGATTCCAAGCGGTAAATGTTCAATGCTTATCGACAAGCTATAATAGGAGGTTAGAATGGCAGCCCCTGAATCAGTAATTGAAATCGGTTCGACAGGGGTTCGCCTCCTTGTAGCCGAATTTTTGCCGGACGGAAAACAGAATATTCTGGACCGTTCGGAAAAGCCCCTCTCTCTTGGAAAAGATGTTTTTACCAGCGGCATAATCAGCCAGGAAACTCAAAATCAGTTAATTCAGATTCTCATACGTTACCGTGAGCAGCTTGCGGGCTGGGGTATTACTCCATCAGAATGTACCTGCGTTGCCCTTAGTGCCTTCCGCGATGCAAAGAACAGTGACCCTATTATGGACCGAATCCTTGTACAGGCCGGTTTCCACGTTCGCATTGTAGACGGTATTGAAGAAAATAAACTGATGTATCTTGCTGTTTCTGAATGTATTAAAAACGAGACGGCGGCTTTTAAGGATGCTGATACTGTAATTCTTATGGTTGGCGGTAGTACAACCGAAATCATGCTGATGTCTGAAGGTAAGATGGCGGGTGTTCACAGTCTTCGTCTTGGAACTGTTCGCATTGACCAGCAGATGAAAAATCAGACCAGCTCTTACAACGATATTCAGCGTTATGTTCAGGAATCAATTTATAACACTAAAGGTTCTCTTGAAAGTGAATTGAACATGAGTGAGGTCCGCCAGTTTATTGCGGTTGGTCCGGATATTACTCTGGCCGCGCTGAACGTTGGCCGCCCAATCTCAACCTTCCTCTGGGAAATTGATAAAGATGATTTTTCTGAATTTGCAAAGGAGATTCAGGGCTACAGTGTTGATGAATGTGTTGCCCGTTTTAAGATTTCCTACAACGAAGCAGAAACTCTTCAGGTTAGTCTTCTTATTTATAATCTCTTCCTTCATCTTACAAAGGCAGAAAAGCTTCTGGCGCCGGAAACAAATATCCGTAACGGTATTCTTTTAAGCCAGCACTCTAGTGAAAACGAAGAGCTTCAGTCAGAATTCAATATGCAGATTACCGCTTCGGCACGTAACCTGCTTCGTAAATATCATGGTGATGAAAATCACGCTGAATGTGTGCGCATGATTGCGGTTAAGCTTTACGACACGCTTACAAACGATTTAGGCTTTAACGAACACGCGCGAACCCTGCTTGAGACAGCAGCGATTCTTCACGACATTGGCGGCTTTATCCGTTATGACAATCACAATCTTCACAGCTCTTACATTATCCGAAATTCAGAGATTTTCGGATTGTCGCGCAAGGACAATACGATTGTTGCAGAGATTGCAAAATATCATAAGGGTAATTCTGTTCCTCAGGATGAAGACAGTTTTCTTATGCTGCCGCGTGCGGACCGCATGACTATTTTAAAGCTTACGGCAATTCTTCGTATTGCAGATGCGCTGGACCGCGGACACATTCAGAAGTTCAGTGATTTTTCTATTAAGATTCAGCAGAACTCGCTTGTAATTCATACAAAGGCTTCCAAAAATACCGTACTGGAAAAAATCGCGCTCAACGAAAAGTCGGGCATGTTTGAATCGGTTTTTGGTTATAAGGTAATTTTGCTGTAAATACGGTGGTTGAGCTTGTCGAAACCACCGCAGACCTCAGGAGGATGTTTATGCAGGAAAGATATTTCAACCGCGAACTCAGCTGGCTTGAGTTTAATGCCCGCGTTTTATTTCAGGGACTCAACAAGGAACTTCCTCTCTTAGAGCGTCTTCAGTTTCTTTCTATTGTTACTTCTAACTTTGATGAATTTTTCCAGGTACGTGTTGCATCCTTAAAGCGTCTGCTTGCAGAAAATCCTGGCTTTGTTGATGTTTCAGGTCTTTCTCCTCAGATGGTGCTCACTTCAATTTCTGCGCGTGCACATCAGATTATCCGTTCTCAGCAGGAATGCCTTATGACAGACATTCTTCCTGAGCTTGCAATTGAAGGTCTTGTTTACGTTACTCCGATGCAGTATACACAGCAGCAGTCTGAATATCTGAACGGTGTTTTTAATTCTGAAATTTTTCCTTTGCTTACTCCGCTTCGTACAGACACTGAAGCGTTTCCTCATATCAAAAATCTTACACGCTATGCTGCCTTTCTTCTTAGCCCGATTAAGGGAATTAAAATGGCCAGCGGTTCTGAAGAGTTCCGCGGAAGTGAAGAAGCTCCGCGAATTGCTCTTGTTGAAATTCCGGAAGGTATTCCGAATATCTACTGGCTTATGGGAACAGGAAGCGGTGGTGTGCATGGCCGCCAGTTTGCACTGCTTCAGGATGTTGTTGCAGCTTTTGGTACAAAGCTTTTTCCTGGTTTTGATGTTGAAGAAACTCTTTTGTTTAAGGTAACCCGAGATGCAGACTTTGCGGTTGATGAGGATGCCGGAAAAAACTTTATTCACGCAATGGAAGATGTTCTGATTCAGAGAAAATCTTCGTTCCCTGTTCAGATGACCTGCAATGGTTCGAGTCAGAAAATTCAGAAGTTTTTGATGGAAAAGCTTGAGCTTGCAGAAGAGGATATTTATAAGGTTGATCAGATTATTAATCCGGGAGATTTGATGGAGCTCCGCGAAGCTGATGAAGGCGGCGCTTTGAGTTTTGAACGATGGGATCATTTTTATCCTGCAGACTTACCGGAAGAAGAGCCTTACTGGGATACTCTCAAACTTCACGACAAGATTCTTCACGTGCCTTACGAAAGTTATGACCCTGTTGTAAAATTTATTTCTGATGCGGCTGATGATGACGATGTACTGGCAATCAAAATGACTTTGTACCGTACCGGCCGTAACTCTCCGATTATTGATGCGCTTGAACGTGCGGCTCAGCGTGGTAAGCAGGTCGTTGTTCTTGTTGAGCTCAAAGCTCGTTTTGATGAAGAGCGAAATATTGCCTGGGCGAACGAACTTGAGCAGGCTGGTGTTACTGTAATTTATGGACTTGTAAATCTTAAGGTTCACGCAAAAATCTTAATGGTAATTCGCCGCGAAAGTGATACAATTCGCCGTTATGTTCATCTTGCTACCGGAAACTACAATACTAAAACTGCAAAGCTTTATTCTGATATTTCTCTGTTCACTGCCAATCCGCAGATTGCAAACGATGCAACTCAGTTCTTTAATCTTGTTACCGGCTATTCAACTTTGCAGAATATGAACTGCCTTTCCATGGCTCCGGTTGCAATGAAGTCTCGTCTTATTGCAATGATTAACCGTGAAATTGAAAGAAGCACTTCTGAAAACCCGGGACTCATTATTGCAAAGATGAACAGCCTTACTCACGAGGAAGTAATTTCTGCTTTGTATAAGGCAAGCCAGGCGGGCGTAAAAGTTCTTTTGAACATCCGCGGAATCTGTATGCTGGTTCCGGGCGTTGAAGGGCTGAGCGAAAATATTAAGGTCGTTTCTATTGTAGACCGCTATCTTGAGCATGCCCGCATTTTCTATTTTCAGAACGGTGGTACTCCGGAGCTTTACTGTTCTTCTGCCGACTGGATGAACCGCAACCTTGACCGCCGAATTGAACTTATGTTCCCGATTCTGGATAAGGCTGCCTTTGATGATGTGAAATCTATTCTCGATACTTACTTTGCCGACAACACAACTGCAATGGAGCTTCAATCAAACGGAAGCTGGGAACCTGTTGTTCGCGGTAAAAAAGATGACGCAGTGCGTGCACAGGAAGTTCTCTATAAAAAATACCGCCAGCTCGAAGAGAAAAAGCCGAAGGGCGAAGAAACCCGCTTTGAGGTTCGCCGAAAATGAAAATTGCAGTCTGCGATGATGAGAACAAAATTGTTGAAGAAATAACTTCGTATATTAAAAAAGATTTTCCAGTGAGCGAGGTTCGCACGTATTCGAATGGGGAGTCTTTTCTGGCAGCTTCTGAGGAGCGGCCGGAAGTTCTTCTGCTAGATATTGATATGCCGGGCATCAACGGAATGGAAGTTGCGGCTGCTTTGACTCGCGAGAAAGTTTCTACGCTGATTGTTTTTGTTACGGCGCATGATGAACTTGTGTACGATAGTTTTAAATATCATCCTTTTGCTTTTGTCCGGAAAAAGTTTCTGGAAGAAGAATTAAAGACTGTTTTGTCTGATTGCGAAAAGCAGCTTGTGAGCCGGAATAAAAATTTTGTTTTTCAGAATGCCTCAAAACTTGTGACTCTCTCTCAAAGTGATATTTTGTATTTTGAGGGTCAGGCAAATTATCTTGCAATTCATACAACTTCAGATGAATATAAAATGCGTTCAACAATGGCGGGCGTTGAGAAGGAACTTGAGGACAGCGACTTTTTGAGAATCCACAAGGGCTTTCTTGTGAATCTGGAACACATTCGGGTTTTGAAAACTGAAGAGCTTGAACTGGATAATGGAACTGTTCTGCCAATCGGGAAATCATATTCTGAGGCGGCAAAGAAGAGTATTTTGAAGTATATGAGGCGGTAGCTGAGGTCTCAAAAAAAGCTGCCGGAACTTTTAAAAATGTTTGGTAATAAAAAAGAAATTGAAGAACTGAATCAGAAAATCCTCGAACTTGAAGCTCAGAATAAAGATTTGAAATATGAGCTGGATTCCTATAAATGGCAGATGGAAGAAATCAACAAGCAGGAAGAGGAAATCAGGCAGCTGCATCAAAATACCAGAAAGCTCAAGCACGACATGCGAAATCATCTTATGGTGATGACCTCTTACATCAACAGCGGTGATTACGAAAATGCCAGAAATTATATTTCAGAAATTCTTGATAAATTGAACGCCGTGCGAAGTTATGTTGAAACCGGAAATCCTCTTTTGAATCATATTCTCAATGATAAGCTTGAAGTGTGCCGTCAGGAAGGAATCGATGTTAAAGCTGATATCGGAAAGGCTTCGTTTGAAAAGATGAAAGGTATTGATTTTTCGGCAGTGTTTTCGAACGCGGTGGATAATGCGATTGAAGCTTCGCGTACTGAAGCCCGAAAAGAAATCGGAATCAGTGTTTATGAGAAAAAAGGCTACGATGTAATTTCTGTGAAAAATCGAATTTCAAAATCTGTGCTTGATGAAAATCCTGAATTAAAGTCTACCAAGGCAGACAGCGAGAAGCACGGCTTTGGCGTTAATCAGATTAAAGAAATTGTTGAGTCTTATTCGGGCATGACAGACTTCTACGAAGAAGACGGCTTTTTCATTGTGAATATGTTTATCCCTAAATAAATACTGTTTGTCCCACACTACTTGTGTCGCGTCTCTTCCCGGAGTATTGTAAATTCCAGAGGATGACCAATGGTTATTTGCGACAAGGTAAATAAGTTTATATTACACGATGTTGATCTTCACATTCCGCAGGGCGTTACGCTTGGAATTATCGGCGCGTCCGGGGCTGGAAAAACTACTTTCCTTAAATTGATTTCGGGGCTGCTTAAGCCGGACGGTGGAGTTGTGAGAAGCTGCCGCAACGATCCGGTGGAAAAGCGGGCGGAGTTTTTGAGGCGGATTTCTGTGCTCTTTGCTGACATTCCTGTTTTTGATGAAAGGCTTTCGATTATTGATTGTCTTGAAGAAATCAGAATTATGTATGGCATGAAGCAGAAAGAATTTGATGAGCGCCTCGACTACATTTCTGAAACTCTGGGTTTTACAGAAAATCTTCTTTCAAAATCAAAACAGTTATCTCTTGGTCAGAAAAGACGTGCAGAGCTTGGACTGACTTTTTTGCGTGATGCTGATTTGTATATTTTTGATGAACCGTGCATTGGTCTGGATCAGTTTGCAAAGTCTGCTTTTTATAAATTGATAGAAGAAAAGAAGCGTGAGGGAAAAACAATTCTTGTAAGCTCTCATGATATGGAGGACATCTCTAAAATTGCAGACCGTGTTCTTCTGCTTGAGAAGGGTGAAGTTGCTTTTTACGGCTCCAAGGAAGAGCTTTATAAAAGACTTGCTCCAATGGAAGAGAGTTTTATTGAGCTGGACGGCAAACTTCCAGACATCTCTGATTTAGAAGTGGACCGTTACGTGGTTGAAAATGACAAGATGATAATTCGTTATAACTCCAATCATGTTTCTTCAAAGGAAGTGCTGGAGAGAATCTGTAAAACCTCCCGGGTAAAGTCTGTGTCTGTGCGCAGAGCGAGCCTGGGTGAAAGTATAAAAAAAATTGAGCGGTGAGGTAGAAAAATGAGCTTTATTGAAGTCCAGAATATCTCAAAGGATTTTAAGGTAAACAAACGAAGCGCTGGTATTCCCGGAATGATTGCAAATATGTTCGTTCCGAAATATGAAATCAAGCACGCGGTAAAGGATTTAAGCTTTACAATTGAGAAGGGCGAGATGGTCGGCTTTATCGGACCGAACGGCGCCGGAAAATCTTCTACAATCAAAATGCTTTCGGGAATCCTCTGTCCGGACTCGGGCTCAATTACAGTAAACGGTTTTGTTCCTTACAAACAGAGAAAATCTTATGTTGGAAAAATCGGTGTTGTGTTTGGACAAAAATCGCAGCTTCAGTGGGACCTTCCTGTAATCGACAGCTTTGAACTGCTGCGTGCCATTTACCGCATCCCCGAAGATAAATACAAAAAGAACCTCGAACGCTTTACAGAAATGCTGGACATGAAGAGCTTTATAAATCAGCCGGTTCGTCAGCTTTCGCTTGGTCAGAGAATGAGGTCTGATATTGTTGCTTCACTTTTGCATTCTCCGGAAATTGTATTTTTTGATGAGCCTACAATTGGTGTGGACATCATCGGTAAGGAGACAATCAGAAACTTTATCCGCGAACTCAACGAGCAGGACAAGGTTACGATGATTTTTACAACTCACGATATGCAGGATATCGAACAGACCTGCAAGAGAATCATAATTATTGATAAGGGCTCTTTGATGTACGATGGCTCGCTTCAGGATATCAGAAGTAAGTACGGAACGGCACGTCGCCTTATTGCAGAGTTTAATGAAGAAGTTGCGGTTGCACCTATCAGTGATGTTGTAATCAATGAACTTGGTGATAGAAAGAAGAGTTTCACTTTTGATAACAATGTTGTGGATGTAAACAAGTTGATGCACGAACTTTTCGGAAATTACAGCGTGCGCGACATCACCGTTGCTGAGCCGGAAATCGAAAGCATCATTCAGAAAATGTATAACGGGGAGGTTTAATAAATGACAATTTCTCCTTATCTGGCCTTTGCGAAAAAAAGTTTTCTTCAAAAAAGTGCGTACCGTCTGGATCACTGGATGGGTATTTTGAATACGATTATCCGTCTTGTAATTTATGTTGAGATTTACAAGGCTTTGTATGGCGGCCGCGAAGCAGTGGACGGAATTACGCTGAGCATGGTAACGACAAACTTTATTCTGTCGCTGGGACTGGAATCCTTTTTTGTTGTAAATGATTTTTATCTTGCAAACAGACTTTATAACGGAAGCATTGCAACTGAGATGCTTTTGCCGGTGACCTTCCATGGAAGAATGCTTGCAGATAATCTTGGAGTTGCGCTCTTCAAACTGATTTTTCATTTTGTACCGGCAATGATTGTTGCTGTGATTTTTATTGGAATTGAGAAACCGGCCAGCGCTGGTGCGTTCGGGCTTTTTCTTTTGAGTACACTGCTTGGCTACGGAGTTCTCTGGAGCATCAGCTTTATGTTTCAGATGTTTTCGTTCTGGCTTATAAATGTGTGGGCCATCATGACAATTAAAAATGTTTTTATAAATGTTTTGTCTGGCTCAATGATTCCGCTTTGGTTTATGCCGGAGATTATGAAAAAGGTTATTGGCTTTACTCCGTTTGAGTCAATTTATTTTACGCCGGTGCAGCTTTATCTTGGAAAACTGAGCAGCGGAGAAATTGCTGCGGGCTTTATTAAGCAGGCGGTGTGGATTGTTGTTCTGTTGATTTGCGGAATGCTCTTGTGGAATAAGGGTAAGAAAAAGCTTGTGGTTCAGGGAGGTTAATATGAAATCAGATGTATTGAGTCTTTCAGCAGTTTATACAAAAATGATTTTCCGTTCCTGGTTTCAGTATCGGGTGGATGCAATTCTGCGCTCGCTTGCAGTTTTTATGCGCGAGGCAACGGGAATCATTGTAATCTATTTTACTCTTTTGAAGTTCGACAGTCTCAACGGCTGGAATATTTATGAGATGCTTTTTCTTTGCAGCCTGATTTATGTAACTTACGGTTTTCTGATTATCTTCTTTACCGGACTTCGTGATTTTGGTGCTACGGTAAGAAGCGGCGGCTTTGACCGATATATTCTGAGACCGCGTGGACTTTTGTTCCAGTTGATTTTCGCAAATGCAGACTGGTTTGCGGCAGTTGGTCAGGGTGGACTTGGAATTGTTCTGTTTATTCTTTCTGCAACAAAAGTTGGAGTAGTGTGGACGCCGCTCAGAGCCTTGTATTATATTCTGACAATTGCGGGTGGAGTTTTGATTCAGGGAGCAATCTTCCTCTTTCTTGCTACGCTGAATATTTATTTGCTTGAGACAAACACACTGAAGGAATTGCTGTACTGGAATACAAAGAAATTTGCCTGTTACCCGATTACAATTTTCCACAAGGCAATTCAGTTCTTTATGACTTTTATTGTCCCGTTTGCCTTTGTAAATTATTTTCCTTCACAGTTTCTGCTGAGGAAGGATGATATGAGAGCGTATCCAGAGATATTCATGTACCTTACGCCGCTTGTGGGACTCGGTATGTATCTGCTGGCCTACGCGTTCTGGCGGTTCAGCATTAAGTATTATAAGAGCTCTGGAAATTAGATTTCTACAGAACCCTGGCGGAGGATTTTTACTTCGCCATTTTCTAAGGCGACCAGCGTTGAAGGCAGAGCGCCTTTTTTGTCTCCGTCTTCTATGATGAGGTCGACTTCGTTCTGGAACTCGGTGGTTATGGCGTTTGTTGTGTCGAGCACTGGCTGGCCGCTGCGGTTTACGCTGGTGCTGAAAACTGGGGCGCCGCATTCGGCAATCACTTTACGGAGCCATTCGTCGCCGGGGCAGCGGAAGGCTACGGTGCGGGATTCTGGGATGGCGGTTTCGGCGAGTGGTGAGTTTTCTTTTATGTGAACTATGATTGTGAGGGCTCCCGGCCATTTTGAAAGGAGAGAGTTTGGGATTATGTCGTCGGTGTAAAGGCGGAGATCTTCAGGTTTTGCGATAAGCTGGATGAGCGGTTTGGTTTCTGCGCGTCCCTTAATCGCACGGATTTTTGCGTCTGTTTCAAAATGTGTGGCCGCAGCTTTGAGATCTACAATTCCGCTGAAGCCGTAAACTGTGTCGGTTGGGATTATTACAATGCCGCCGCACTTCAGTGTGTCAGCGGTGGTTTTGATCGATGCTGAATCAGATTTATTTTTGATAAGGGTTTTCATGTACTTCATCCTCGTGAGTCTTTGTCCATTTATTTCCATCAAACTGATAAACTGCTTCCTCGCAGTTGCCTTTGAGACCGCTGCCCCAGAAGTTATCTGTGCCGTGGCCTTCGAGGTAGCAGATCATTCCGGCAAGGAGTGCACCGTGTGCAACAATCATGATTCGGGAATCTGGCTTTGAGTTCTGAATTGGTTCAATCACTGTCTGAACAAACTTCTTTGTGCGCTCGCAGACCGAGTCAAAAGTTTCTCCTCCCTCCGGCGGAACATAGCGGCCAGGGTCGGTGAAAAAATATTTTCGAGGATGGTCGGTGTTGATCCAGTCATTATAAGGAAGGCCTTCAAGATCACCAAAGCTGATTTCTGTAAGCAGATTGTTTCTGATGATCGGGTAAGTTTTGTGTCCGCGGATAAGGCAAGCAGTTTCATAGGCGCGAATCAGTGGTGAAGAATAAACGCAGTCAAAATCAATGCCGGCCTCGTCAAAACGAAGTCCAAGGGCAGCTGCGAGTTTGCGTCCGTTTTCGTTTAATTCAATATCTTTTGCACCCTGGAATTTTTTTTCAGCATTCCAGTCTGTGGTGCCGTGTCTTACGATGTAAAGTTCCATTTTAGTATCTCAACCTTCTTAAATGTGTAATTCGGCTTACGAGCATATTTTCAATATCTTTAGTCGGCTCAATCTGGAAGCGCATAACTGCTTCTCCAGGCTGGCGCGAAATGCTTAACGGTTTCCCAACAAGCGTAAAGAAATCTTTTCCGTCAGCCGTTGGCATCTGAAGCTCCATCATATCTTCTTCTTTGATTGCGGCTTCAATCAGATGAACCTTTCCGGCAAAATCCATTCCATCCGCTTCGAGAATTTCAGTGCGGATAGAAGCATTCTTCAATTGATTTTCAGAAAGAATAAGGCGGCTAGAGATTCTGTGTTCAAGGCTTTCCTTTTGAGCTTTCTCCATCTCGAGAGTTTTGAGGCTTGCCTTGAGCGCTTTAAGAATTTTGTCTGCTGCTGCAATAGAAGTTTTTTTTGCTTCTGTTTTTGTGCTTGATTCCAGAATTAAAGGACGGCGGCCATCGTGCAAAAGAGGGAAGCTTGTATATTCAGATTTTGTTTCTGAAGTTTTTACATTGCCCATAAAATCAAGCGAGCTTTCTTCAATGAATGTTGATATGTCGGTTCCTGCAGGAAGATTCAAAAGATAAATGCCATCTGCAAGTTTTTCTTTGATATATTTTCTGATGTTTGGATTGTTCTCAGCCAGCGAAATATTATTGTCGCGAACCTTGAGAACATAGCCGTAATAAAGTTTTGCAGAAGAATAAGAGTTATACCACTCTGTAATGTTGATTTTGAGATTTTGTGGAAGTTGATAATTTGAGTAATTTTCCAGAAGTGTAAAGATATCTTCCGGAGATAGGTCATTATCAAAACCTGCAGAAGCAGACTGTCTTGTGATTTCAAATTCTGATACGACGCCGCATTTCTTTACAATCATAAAATCTGTAAGAGGAATGAGTTTGCGAAGTGGAAGGCCCGGCATAAGGGTAACGGTGAAGGTTGAGTCGATGTTGAGGACTTTTGGAAGAGCTTCGTTTTCGTTCAGTGCATGAGCTGCGTTGCTTCGGTTCTGCTCAGCAACCGTGTTACTAGCACTTTTGTATAGCTCAACGCCGTCGGCGGTTTTTCCAATTTTCTGTAAGAGACCGAACTCGAGGGCGCAGTCTATCATACGGTCTAAGAGTTCGGCGTTCTGTTCCGGTTCTGAGCCTGCTTCCTGGCGGGCTGCCGCAAGTATCTGACTGAATCTGCTTTTTTTGACAGCAGTAGTTCCGTCTTCTGTGTGGGTGCCTGCAAGGAATGCAAGACGTAAAATTGTTTCGAGAGAACAGCCGTCAGAAGGAATTGTTGCAAGTGAGTCTATTAACAACTGTGCTTCTTTTTTAAGGCCGTCTTTGCTGAAACGGGAAACTGCTGCGGCACATAAAAGTGCGTATTGCTGAAGTTCTGGGAGTTCGGAAAATTTCTTTAATCGGAGAATATCAATATCATAAGAATTTGCTTTCTCATCTTCATAAACCAGAGAAAGATTTACAAAAGAGGTCATCAAAAGCTGAATGACTTTTTCTCTGCCAGGGAAGATTTCTGAAAGATGCTTCTGATCATTTTTTTTGATTGTGCCGTCAGACTTGCAGGCAATTCCGCGGATTCTTATGTAGGTGATAAAGGCTGTAAGAAAATTCGGTGTGAGTGAAAATACATCTTCGAGTGAAAAGATTTCCGGTTTATATTCCGGGAAGAGTAAAGTTGTGTCCAGATACGGAATCAGATTTTCTTTGAGAAGCGGATTAATCTTAAAATATTCTTTTTCTGTGTACGGAGATTTTTCCTTGTAGATTAAAAGACGTTCTGTAAGATTTATAACCTCTGCGTAGATTTCTGTAATTGGTGTGTCGCCATGGAAAAAGTCTGCAAGAGTTTCCTGAGTTGCATTTGGAATTAAGGAAATCGCTGTGAGAACTTTGATATCAAAAACATCAAGAAGGGTAAGAATGCTTGTGAGGTTCTCTTCCTTTCTGATAAAGCCTGCAAGCTGTTCTGTAAGGCGCTGTTTGTTGTACGGAGTTTTTACTTCTCCAAGATAGAGACGGACTGTATTAAAAAACTGTTTGTCTGGGAGAGAAGAAAAGGCCTCCTTCCAGCTGTTCAAATCATAATCATTCATCTAAGTTGAGCTCTCCGTCGTATCTTACAATTTTGTATTCATAGCCCTGTTCGGCGAGGAACTTCTGGCGGTTTGAACCGAATTCCTCTTCAACAGTGTTGCGGGTAATCAAAGTGAAAAAGCGTGATTTTCTTTCTTTTGGACGAAGGATACGGCCAAGGCGCTGAGCTTCTTCCTGTCGGCTTCCAAAGGTTCCACTTACCTGAATTGCAAGCGAAGCGTCCGGGAGGTCAATTGCAAAGTTGGCAACTTTTGAAACAACGAGCACGCGGATTTTTCCTTCGCGGAAGTCGTTGTAAATGCGGTCGCGTTCTGTATTAGGAGTTTTTCCTGTGATAATAGGGCAGCCGAGTTCTTTCACAATTTCATCGAGCTGCTGCAGGTACTGTCCGATTACAAGAATCTTGTCGTCCGGGAAGTGGTCTATAATCTGCCTAACTACCGGTAGTTTGTCTGGATTCATACTTGCGATTTTGTGTTTTTCGCGGGTACCGGCAACGGCATAATCTATTTCCTGAGCACCAGGTAAATCAATTCGAACTTCAATACATTCTGCACTGGCAATCCAGCGGTCACGTTCAAGTTCTTTCCAAGGAACATCGTAGCGCTTTGGTCCAACAAGGCTGAATACATAACCTTCACAGCCGTCTTCACGAACAAGGGTTGCTGTAAGACCAACACGGCGAACTGCCTGCAAATCTGCAACTACACGGAAAACTGGAGCGGGCAGCATATGAACTTCATCATAAATGATAAGTCCCCATGGGCGTTCGTGGAAAATTGAAAAATGTGGATATGGACCTTCTTTGTCCGGTCTCCAGGTAAGCACCTGATAAGTTGCAACTGTTACCTGTTTAATTGTTTTTGATTCGCCGGAGTATTCAGCAATCTGATCTGCGGTGAGATTTGTTTTATCGAGCAATTCATCTATCCACTGATGAACTGCAGAAATATTTGTCGTAATAATCAGAGTTGAAGTTTTGAGCATGTCCATAATTGTCATGCCGACGATTGTTTTTCCGGCGCCGCATGGAAGTACGATTGTACCAAAGCCTGTGCCGGGACCTCTGTCTCCTACAAGGGCGTGCGCTGCACCTTTCTGATATTCGCGGATTTCCAGCGGACGGCCCGAGCTTGTTGTCTCTCTCAGAGAAACTTCAAGAGGCTCTCCGTCAATTAAGGCAACTTCGTCTTTTACCGGCCAGCCTGCCTGAAGCAAAAGCTGTTTGATGGTTCCGCGGTCTGTAAGTTTGAGAAGGAAGGAATACTGTGGCGCGTCGCTGTCTTCGAGTGTGCTTGTGAGAAGCTTCTTTACAGAATGATTTGCGCCAATCTCCTTAAAAACCGGAAGGCTGTCTGCAACAAGATATAAAAAGTGCTCAACGATTTTTTCAGCAGAGCCTTCTTTTACAGGAACTTCAATATCCGGGCCTGCGATGAGTGTGATTTTTCCAAAGCGGCTTTCTGTTTCTTTGATCCATGCCACAACCGACTGAGGTACATCATAGCGGGCATACTTCTGGAGAACTTCTGCTGCGTCGTCTGCAGAAAAGCCTGCACTTGCAGCGTTCCAGAGAGAAAGGGGAGTAAGCCGGTATGTATGAAGATGTTCAGGAGATTTTTCGAGCTCTGCAAAAGGAATGAGCGCATTTCGGCATTCTTCAGCCAAAGGGGCGTGCACATCAAGCAAAAGCGAGCGGTCGCCCTGAACAATCAGCGGGTTTTCATAATTCATCGCAACCGAGAATTATATCAGAAATCCGTTTTTTATAGAATAAGATTGAAAAAAATAAACAGAATCTTCAGTTCTTTTGATAAACATTTCCTTTTTTGTGAGGGTTAAGTCTATTTTATATATGAGAAAAATAATTTGTATGCGAAGGAGATGATGAATGATTCAGGAACTACTAAAGCCACAGGATTTTATGACATCAATTGAAAATAGAATCATAGAATTAGAAAAGACGTTGAAGTTTGTTCGAAAGAACCAGGGGGAGGTTCCTCCGGGGCATTTAAGGATTTCGCAAAAGAAAACACATGTGGAGTTCTATTACATCACCAAGACGGGGAGTTCACGAGGTAAATATATATCAGTGAAGGAAAAAGCTTTTGCTTCTCAACTTGCACAAAAGGAATATGACAGGCAAATCATAGATTTCGTAAAGAAGGAAATTTATTTATTGAAGAATTGTTTGCATCAAACAGAGAATTTTTCAGAAATTGAGAATTATTATAGAGGCTTATGTTTATCAAGACAGCAGTTGATTAGCCCTGTGACTTTTACAGATGAACAATATCGTGAGCAGTGGCAGAAAATAACCTGGGAAAGAAAGCCGATCGCAGAGGATGCTGTAAAATATTTTACGGCAAATGAAGAATGTGTACGTTCTAAATCTGAAGTGATTATTGCAGATTCTCTTTTTAGGCATGGGGTTCCATATCGTTATGAGTATCCATTGAAATTGAAGGCGGGGAGAGGTATTTGTGACAGGTCTTCGGAACTTACATTTTATCCGGATTTTCTGTGTCTGAATCTGAGGACGCGAAAAGAATTCATATGGGAACATTTTGGAATGATGGATAATGAGGAATATTCAAGCAATGCTGTTGGTAAATTGAATCTATATTCAGAGAATGGAATCCTTCCAGGACGTAATTTGATTATTACGATGGAAGCACAGAATGAACCTTTGAATACAAAAGCGGTGGATAAATTAATTAAAGAGTTTTTGCTGTAAAATTGTGGCGGGATTCCGACAAGAATGGAGAAATAAGGGGATTTGTCGGAAGAATTTGAACGCTGTGATTGTTTTGAAATGAAAATATTCCGACAAAAATCGCAATAATGGTTGTTTTGTCGGAAAAATCTGCGAAAAAGAAGTGTTATAAGATAACAGATTGTATGAAGTCTTTCGAAAATAAAAAAATAATTCCGACAAAGTTGAAGAATATGGCTTTCTTGTCGGAATTATTCTGATTGATAAATTATTTTGAAGTTGTTTTATTCCGACAAAAGTGAGTTATTAGCTACTTTTGTCGGAAAATTGTCCACATTACTTAGTTCAAAGCGAGGTCGCCTTCTTTAATCCAGCCGATTTTGCGGAAAAGAAGACCGAAGGCCCAGCACAGAACGGCAGGGAGAACGATACAGATCATAACGAGGCCGAGCCAGTCTACGAAACCTGGCTGAATTGCAACTGCGCCGTGGCCAACTGCTACTTCACTTGGTTCGAACCAGCCTGTGATTACACCAATCTGGCCTACGAGACCACAGGTTCCCATTCCTGAGCTTACTGCGGCCCCGTTCATTTCCATTTTGAAGAGACAGGTAGCGATTGGGCCGGTAATCATAGAAGTTACGATTGGGGCAATCCATACCTTTGGATTTTTGATGATGTTTGGCATCTGGAGCATTGAAGTTCCGAGACCCTGAGAAAGGATTCCACCCCAGCGGTTTTCGCGGAAGCTGAGAACGGCGAATCCAACCATCTGTGCACAACAGCCTGCAACAGCAGCACCACCAGCCAGTCCTGTAAGACCAAAAGCAGCGCAAATTGCAGCAGAAGAAATAGGCAGAGTCAAAGCAATACCAACTACAGCAGAAACAAGGATACCCATCCAGAACGGATGAAGTTTTGTTGTCCAAACGAGGAATTTACCAACAGAGCTTGCAGCAGCGCCAATGTACTTAGCAGTCAGAACTGTGAGAAGGGCACCAACAAGAATTGTAACTGCTGGAGTTACGATGATGTCTACCTTTGTCTTTTTGCTAACGAGGCAGCCCATTTCTGCTGCGATGATTGCGATGAAAAGAACTGCGAGTGGACCACCTGCACCGCCAGTTACGTTAGCGGCACTTCCAACTGCTGCGAGAGAGAAAAGCACGAGAGCTGGAACTCCCATTGCAAAACCAATACCAATTGCCATTGCAGCTCCGACAACATGTGAGTCTGTTGCGAAGTTTCCAGCGTTTACGAGGAACTGGAAAACAACATTCTGGTTCAGGCGAAGAAGCTGCTGACCTAATGTTTTGATAATTGTACCAATCAACAGGGATGCAAAAAGTCCCTGAGCCATACCTGACATAGCGTCGATTAAGTAACGCTTTGCGTATTTATTCATAGAGATACTCCTAAAAGGTGGTTTCGACAGGCTCAACCACCGGGGTTGTGAGAATAAAAAAATGTGATTTGTGTAGTAAATTACTTGGTAGATGTGATACGCGGTGCGCCGTGGCGTCGCCGGTAATGCAGGACTCTATGGACTCTGTCTGGTTCGTTCATCTCAAACGTAAAATCTTTGAATAAAATATCAGAAAAGTTGACGAGGTTCAATATGTAGAGTATACTATATTTAGGCAACCGGTTGCCTAAAAACTATTTTTTCATATTTGCGGGTTCCTCCTGTATTGTTGTCCTGCAATTTGAGATTATTTGCCGACCTGGGAAAGCCGTATTCCTTAGGTCGGCGTTTTTTTTAGTTTGACATTTTTTTGAGGGTTTTATGGTTACGATTTATGACATCGCCGAAGCTACGGGGTATTCTGCTCCTACAGTTTCAAAGGCACTGAACGGGCTTGGATCATTAAGTGAAAAAACAAGACAGAAAATTCTTGATAAAGCTACAGAACTGGGGTATGAGCCAAACATTACAGCAAGAACCCTTACCACAAAAAAATCAAATCTGATTGGTGTTATTTATGATGATACAGGAATGAACAAGGGGTTCTCTCATCCTCTGTTCTCTCCAATTTTGACAAGTTTCCGCGATAAGGTAGAAGCCGCTGGTTATGATATCATCTTCCTTTCGCGCCATTTCAATATGAGTTATTTTTCGCATGCAAATTTCCGTTGTATCGACGGTATGATTATTATTAATCCTGCGACAAATAATCCGGCTGATTTTGATGACTTTATAAAAGCAAAGCTTCCGAGAGTTTCAACAAACTCGATTTTTAAGGATATCTGTACAGTAATTACAGAAAATGAGCAGGGTGGATTTACGGCTGCAGAGTATTTTATCAAACATGGGCATAAAAAAATTGCCTATATTTCGGCCCCTGTTGACGGTATTTCTTCTGCGCCTACAGAACGCTACGAAGGTTTTAAGACAGCACTCAAACTTCATAATCTGTTTGATGAAGAATTGTATGAAGTATGTTCCAGCTGGGACAAGCAGAGCGCCTACGAAGCTTTTGGTCGTCTCATAAAACGCCGCAAAGACATCACCGCAGTTTTTACGACCAGCGACCAGCTTGCCTTTGGTGTTTACGATTATGCGCACGACCACAATATCAGAATTCCAGAAGATATTTCGGTAATTGGTTTTGATGATGATTTTGCCTCTGAGTATGTAGGCCTTACAACCTTTATTCAAAATTCAACAGAAATTGGTAATATTGCAGCCCAGATGATGCTTGATCAGATTGATGGAAAAACAGTACCAGAGACAATCCGCTGCAAACCTGAGCTTATTGAACGACGCTCGGTAAAAACCATAAAAGGATTTAGATTGTTTTAGCAAAAAGGTTGTAGTAAAATTAACATATTATGGGAAATAAAAGACGTCGTGGTGACAGAAAAGACGGTCGTTTGCTTCGCTCGCTTGAGCCAATGGCCTTCTTTGCTCTGTATATAATGGAAACTCGCAATGATGCGAACAACTATCTTTCAGAAAGTATAGATCTTGAGGCAATAAACCGTTACGTTCATAAAAAACGAAATGAAGGCTTAAAAGATTTTAATGTTATGTATGTTCTTGCTGCAGCCTATGTAAGAACAGTTAGTCAGAAGCCTGGAATCAACAGATTTATAAACGGCTACAGAATTTACGCAAGAAATAATATTGAAGTAAGTCTGATGGTTAAAAAGGAAGTTAAACTGAACTCTCCTGAAACCATGCTGAAATTTACTTTCCAGCCAGAAAATACAATTTCCGAAGTTTACAATGAAATGCATCGTCAGATTGAAGAATATAAGAACAGCACAGAAGACGAGCTGAATGACATGGATGCCTTTCTGAAGTTTATTTTCAGACTGCCACGCTGGGTGCTTCGCGGAATGATGAAGCTTCTTTACTGGCTTGATTTTCATGGATGGATTCCGCTTTCACTTCTTGCAATCAGTCCGTTCCACGGTTCGATGGTAATGTCATCAATGGGCTCGCTTGGAATTTCTTCTGTATATCATCATCTTTATAACTTTGGAAATGTTCCGATGCTTATTACTTTCAGTACAAAGCGTCACGAAAACGAACTGCAGAAAGATGGTTCGGTAATCCGAAAGCATTATCTTGATATTAATTTTACTGTTGATGATAGAATCTGCGACGGTGAATATTATTCAGAAGCACTGCACGAGGTTCGAAAATATCTGAAGAATCCGGAATTGCTGGAAGTTCCGCCGGCAACTGTGGTTCAGGATATTGATTAAAACAAAACCGTGTTCTGCGGTGGTTGCGACCCCTGCGACAGGCTCAGGGACCGCAACCACCGTATTTTCAGTCTACTCACCGTAATCTGGTGGGGTCTCGGCAGCGGCAAGCGCCTGAGCGGCCAGGTCTGAAATATACTGTGCCTCTGCGGCCTTTTCCTTTGTGGTACCGGCAGCGCCCAATGAAAGTTTCTGCAAATCCTTTTTTTCGTTACGCTGTGCGTTCAGGTCGCGGGCCTTCATTAAGATATCTGCGGCTTCCGGTGCTTTTATATGAAGACACTGTGCAACCGCACTTTCTTCGGCAGCGGCAAGATTTTCCAGAGTAAGGAACTGACGCTGCAGCATAAGAGCGCGTTTTTCGCCGACACCCGGCAGTTCAAGGAATATTGATTTTGTATTTTCTTTAGTACGGAGCCTCTGGTTACGGCTTGTGGCAAAACGGTGAGTTTCGTCACGCACACGCTGGAGCAGGCGGAGACCGTCGCTTCTTTTTGGCAGGCAGATTGGTGTACTGTTGCCCGGGCGGTAAATCTCTTCATCGCGTTTTGCAAGACCGGCGACCGGAATATCCAGGCCAAGGGAATTCAAAATCTCTTCAACCGCATTTACCTGACCAATACCACCATCAATCAAAAGCAGGTCTGGCATTTCGGCCTGTTCGTTTAAGAGGCGGGTATAGCGGCGCGAAACTGCTTCCTTCATTGAGGCAAAATCATCTATTAATCCATCTGTAGTTTTAAGGCGGAAGTAGCGGTAATTCTTTTTATCCGGATTACCGTTGTAAAAGCTGATAAGGGATGCAACCGGCCACTTACCACCAATATGCGCAATATCAAAACCTTCAATGCGAACTGGCAGAGTGTCGAGGCCAAGCTTTTCCTTGAGTTCTTCCATGGCAGGGGTGTCACCACGGTCACGAAGGCGGCGGACAATATCTTCTTTTGCGTTGTGCTTTGCCATCTGAAGGGCAGCAACATCGCGCGGTGCATCATGGGACGCAACCATAATTACCTGCGAGGTAGATTTCTTTTCTTCGTGAAGCCAGCGGGCAATGTGATCAAACTCTTCAGTTGCAGGAATAAAAATCTGCGGCGGAATTGTAACTACATCATCATAGAAAACTGCCATAAACTCGGCAATCAAATCATCATCATCATTTAATGACTCGGCGCGGTAATTTTCACGGCCAAGCAGCTTACCGCCACGAACTTTAAGAACAGTAAAACTAACCAGTTCGCCTTCCGAAGCGTACGCAATATAGTC
>JAEEGJ010011000.1_pt1 | contig 23178 bp, 11 predicted proteins | sample 8958761 | NCBI WGS metagenome assembly JAEEGJ01 (sample SAMN16246546, study PRJNA631951) | gut metagenome | biome: gut microbiome; feature: rumen; material: RS-attached | host: Bos | place: Iran: Karaj | collected 2018-10 | reverse complement strand
CTGAACGCGACGGCGATTACGGCCGGGTAGCTGAACTGCGTTACGGTAAGATCCGCGATGCCGAAGCCGCCATCGAGAAAGCCAAAGCTGACCTGCTCAAAGCACAGGGCGACCATCCGCTGATCGACGAAGAGGTCTCCTACCAAGACGTGGCCGAGATCGTGTCACGTTGGACGGGCATCCCGGTGAAGAAGATGATGCAGAGCGAGCGCGAGAAGCTGTTGAACCTGGAGAGCGAGCTGCACAAGCGTGTGGTCGGCCAGGACGAAGCCATCCGTGCCGTCAGCGACGCCATCCGTCGTAGCCGTGCAGGCTTGCAAGATGCCAAACGTCCTATCGGTTCCTTCATCTTCATGGGTACCACCGGTGTGGGTAAGACCGAGCTGGCCAAGGCTTTGGCTGAGTTCCTGTTCGACAACGAGAACAACATGGTGCGTATTGACATGTCCGAATATCAGGAGCGTCACACCGTCTCCCGTTTGATCGGTGCGCCTCCAGGATATGTGGGCTACGAAGAGAGCGGACAACTCACTGAAGCGGTACGGCGCAAGCCGTACTCGGTGATCTTGCTCGATGAAATCGAGAAAGCTCACCCGGATGTTTTCAACATCCTGCTTCAGGTACTCGACGACGGCCGACTCACCGACAACAAAGGTCGTACTGTCGACTTCAAGAACACCATCGTCATCATGACTTCCAACGTGGGCGCCGGCCTGAAAGACCATAACGCCGTGATGGACGCCCTGCGTCAAGTGATGCGACCTGAGTTCCTGAACCGTATCGACGACATCATCATCTTCGAAGACCTCAGCGAAAGCCAGATCGCCGAAGTGGTTAGGATGCAGTTCAACCGCGTGAAGAAGATGCTTGAGGAAAACAACATCAACATCGGCATTACCGACGAAGCCGTTGACCTCATCGCCCGCCAGAGCTACGATCCACAATACGGTGCTCGTCCTGTGAAACGTATGATGCAACGCGAGCTGCTCAACGAACTCTCAAAGATGATCTTGGCTGATGAAGTCGATAAGACCAAGCCAATCACCGTCACCGTCAAAGACGGGAAGTTACATTTTGAAAACTAACTCCTAACACTCTTGGTGGTCACCCAAGTGGATTTGAAGAAAATCAGCAACACGGTGATGATCTCCAAACGGCCGATCAACATGTCGACTGAGAGAATCCACTTGGCCACCGTGGGTAAATCGGCCATAGAAGCGCCTGGGCCTGTGGCTCCCGAGCCCATGCCCAGGTTGCTAAAGCATGTGATGAATGCAATGCTGGCGTCTTCCAGAGTCATTCCCGTGAAGGTCAATGCCAATATATTGACGATGAATAGGATGATAAACAGCGACAAGAAGTTGCAAATGCGCCTGACCGTCACTTCGTCCACATTCTGCCCCGATAGTTTCAATGAATACATGCCCGTGGGATGAACCAGTTCCTTCAATGCGTTTCGGATAAACTTGAAGAGCACGATGACGCGCACCATCTTAATACCGCCACTGGCCGAACCGGCACAGCCACCCACAATCTGCATCAACAGCGTGGGTATCACAAAGAGCAATCCCCACATTTCGTATTGGTAATTACAGCCTGAGAAGCCGGTGTTCGACAACATCGTGACTACATGGAAAAACGAGACGTGGAAAGTATCCTTCGCTCCCTGTGGATAGCTGGCAAGTTGTGCCTCCGTCACGCCATTGATATTCGGTGCCCAATAGAATAAGCCCATGAAAAACAGCGTCATCACAACGATCGAGATCAAATAAACACGGACTTCCTCATTGGTTTTCATAAGATCAAAACGACCTGCTAACAGGAAAAACAGCACGGCAAAATTGATGGATGAAAGAATCATGAAGACCATCGAGACACGTTCGATATAACCTGATTGGTAATAACCGATACTGGCTTGGTGTGTGCTGTATCCGCCCGTGGAAATCGTGGTCATGGCATGGCAAACGGCGTCGAAAAGCGACATTGGTCCCACATAGTACAGCACCGCACACAACATAGTCAGCAAGATATAGATGATCCATAAGATGCGTGAGGTGCCGTGCATGGTAGGCGACAGCTTCTCCACGCTGACACCGGGAGCCTCAGCCGCAAACAAGGTGTTTCTATGCGAACCCCTCGCCACCGACGGAATGAAGGCCAAAGTAAAAACCACGATGCCCAAGCCTCCCAACCATTGCATGATGCTTCGCCAAAACAGGATGCCATGAGGCTGGTCATCCACGTTTTTCATAATCGTTGAGCCCGTAGTGGTAAATCCTGAAATGGTCTCAAAAAAAGCATCCGTGACCGAGTTGATGGATCCACTGAGCATGAAGGGCAACATGCCGAACAGAGAAAACAACACCCACGATAGCGACACGATGACAAAAGTATCATCGCCGTCGAAACTGGTTTTTTGTAATCTGCCAATGATGTACAGCACCAACCCCACCGCTCCAGTGATGCCAGCGCTTATCAGGAAAGCATGGTAGTCATTCTCGCCGTCATGGATGTGATAATGCCATGCCACCAAGGCAGTCAGCAGCATAGCCGCTGTCTCGATGAATAGCAACACTCCAAACAGCCTACTTTTCATGGCATCTAATTACCACTTCTCAGCCCATCCTTCGCCATAGTCGAAGTCGTCGTCCTCATCGTCATCGTCACTCTCCTCTTGGTATGAGTCGTCAGCAAGCGGCTTCACCCACTTTCTGAAATTAGCCGAGGCGATGGCTGTAATCTGGCCGTCCTTCTCGGGCGACACAGCAATGTCGATCTCGTCGCGCGACAGCTCCTTCAGCCAGACGGCGAGTTCCGAAAAACCCATCTCCGTGACTTTGTAATCCGCCCAGTCCTCCACCGCGGCTTTGGCGGCAAGGCTTTCGGATTCCCACACGGGAATATACGAGTTGCCATCAGAGTCTTCCAGCATGGCAAACATGCCGGTCATCGCCTCAAGCAACCACACTTTACGGGTCTCTGATATGGCGTCAAGGAAGGACTCGAGTGTATTCATAATTTATCGTTTTGCGTTTTTATATTGCTGTTGCTGAGCCTTCTGAGCCTCCTCAAGTCTTTGCATGAACTTCGACTTCTTGACAGGCTTTTTCTTGTTTTCCTCGATGGTGGCACGCACTCTATCCTCGTTGATCATCTTACGGAAGATGAACATCTGGAGGAAAGTAATGATGTTAGCCAACATGTAGTAGTAGCTCAAACCGGCTGAATAGCTGTTGAAGATGCCTAAGAACATGATCGGCATGATGTACATCATAACCTTCATGCCTTTCATCTGCGGATTGGCTGAGACGTCCATCTGCTTGTTGTTGACGTAGGTGTAGATGAAAGTAGTGATGGTCATCAATAGGCAGAACAGGCTCACGTGGTCGCCATAGAACGGGATGTTGAATGGTAGATCAAGAATACTGTCGTAAGTTGAAAGGTCCTCTGCCCATAGGAAAGGCTGCTGGCGCAACTCGATGGACGATGGGAAGAAACGGAACACAGCGATGAGGATCGGGAACTGAAGCAACATCGGGATGCAACCTGCTGTAGGACTGGCACCAGCCTGTTTCTGCAAGTTCATGATAGCCTGCTGTTTCTTCATAGCATCCTCTTCCTTGGGATACTTGGCGTTGATGGCTTCCACCTCTGGCTTCAGCACACGCATCACAGCGGTCGACTTATAGGACTTGAAGGCAATCGGGAACAACAACAGCTTGATCATGATGGTCAACAGCAGGATGACGATACCATAGCTCCAGCCGTATGATCCCAGCCAGTTGAACACATAGATGACACCGTAGTTGATCCAACGGATCAGGAAGAAGTTACCCACGTCGATTTGACGCTGCAGGTTCAGGCCGTAACTCTTCAAGGTCTTGAAGTGGTTAGGACCGAAATACATCGACATCGGGAACTCGTTGACATCGGCATTGAAGTCGTATGGGATCTCCACACTCGAAGCCATGGTCTTCAAATACTTGGGATTCTTCTTCCCTTTCTCAGTTCTTACACTGAATTTTGCGCTTGAGAAGCCGTTTTTGGCGACAAGCACATTGCAGAAGAAACGCTCTTTGAACGAGAACCAGTTAATACTGGAATTAATAGTCTCCTCCCCACTCTTGCGGTCGTTGACGCGGTCCACATCCGTCTCGTTCATCGGCTTGTAATACACCGTGGTGTTGATGAAGCGGTCCACATCCTTCTCATGCTGCAACAAGTCGACCTGCCAGTTCAGATCCATGTAATTGGTGTTGTTGGCAATGACATCTTTCAGACCCACTGTGCGCAAGTCAAAATCCAGCATGTAGTTGTCGTCATGAAGTGTGTAAACGAACTCAAGATACTGGTTCTCGTTACGCTGGCCGTTGATGTCGTCGGCATAGGCGCGCATGGCGATCTCATTCCCATTGACGTAAGGCTCAAAATAGAGCTGAGAGGTGTTGATGATGCGGTTGTTCGAGAAGAAAGCAAGTTCGAAGATGGAGGTCTCGGGATCGAAGCTGATCAAGGGCAACGAGTCGTAGGTCCGATAATCTTTCAACTCCACTTGCTTGATGGCGCCGCCTTTGCTGCTGAAGGTGATCTTCTGGAGGTTGGTCTCATAGGTAAACAACTGTTCCTCGCCCATGGCAGCTGAAGCGAAAGCACCAAATTTATCTCTGCTGGCCTGGTAAACTTTCTCTGCGTAAGTCGCTGAGTCCATTGACATAGCGGCTACGATATTGGCGATGGCCTCGCCTTCCTCCTCTTCTGCCTTTGCTTCGGCGAGACGGATGGAATCAAGGATGGCGGCCTCACGGCGTGCCATCATAATGGAGTCCTGAACGTGTTTCTGCTTGGCCAGTTCTTCTTTTGACGGTTGCATCCACCACATCCAGCCAAAAAGGATTGCGGCAATGAGGATAAAACCGAATAGGGATGATTTGTTCATTAAAACTTCGTTTAAAAAAGAGATTTGTGGTGAACGTCATTGCGAGGAGTGAAACGACGAAGCAATCCAACCATAAAAGAACTGGATTGCTTCGCTCCGCTCGCAATGACGTTATCGCCACTGCTTATGAGTTATTTATTAATAATATCTGTAGCTCTTCACCTGACCGATGTGGTGTGCGAGACGGACCACCTGGTTGCTGTAGCCGAACTCGTTGTCGTACCACAGGTAGAGGATCACGGTCTTGCCATCGTTTGAGATCTTGGTAGCCGGAGCGTCGAAGATGCAGGCGCAGCTGTCGCCGATACCGTCGCTGCTGACGAACTCGGTGTTGTTGCTGAAACGGATCTGCTCGATGAGGTTACCCTCAAGGCAAGCGACGCGGAAGGCTTCGTTGACTTCTTCAACGGTGGTCTCACGCTCGAGGTCGAGTGCCAACACTGCCAATGAAACATCGGGTGTAGGAACACGCACGGCGTTGCTGGTGAGTTTGCCCTTCAGCTCAGGCAGTGCCTTAGCAGCAGCTTTGCCAGCGCCAGTCTCGGTGATCACCATGTTCAAGGCTGCGGAACGGCCACGGCGCTCTTTCTTGTGATAGTTGTCCAAGAGGTTCTGGTCGTTGGTGTAGCTGTGGATGGTCTCGATATGGCCCTTGATGATGCCGAAGTGCTTGAGCATGACCTGCAAACCAGGAACGATAGCGTTGGTGGTGCAAGAAGCAGCTGAGAAGATCTGTTCGTGCTCGAGATCGAGTGTGTCTTGGTTGACGCCGTAAACCACATTCGGGATATCGCCCTTACCAGGAGCGGTGAGCAACACTTTGCTGACGCCCTTAGCCTGAAGGTGGCGTGAGAGGTTCTCACGATCACGGAAGGCACCGGTATTGTCGATCAACAGAGCATCGTTGATGCCATATTGTGTGTAGTCGATATCTTCGGGGTTCTTGGCTTCCAAGAAGAGGATCTTCTGACCGTTGACCATCATAGCGTTTTCCTCAATCAGCGGACGGCACACACCGTGGAAATAACGGTGCACTGAGTCGGTGCGGAACAGGTTGATACGCTTGAGGATATCCTCGGGCGAATTCTTACGGGTAACGATGGCGCGGACGCGGAGCGCATCGCCACGGCCAGCCATCTCGGTCATCTCACGGCAAAGGATACGGCCAATACGACCGAAACCGTAAAGGATGACGTCCTGCACCTTGTTGCTGCGCGGGTTGGCGTCGATGATGTAATTGAGTTTGTCGCGGACAAAGGCCGTCACATTGTTATTATACTTCTCTTTCTCATCCGTCCACTCCGAATTGAGTCGACCGAGGTCGATACGAGCGGGAGCCAGGTTCTCGGCAAGGAGGGCCTTGGCGATGAGCAAGGAGTCTTGCACGCGGACGGGCTTGCCCAAGACAGCCTCAGCGCGGAGGTGCTTGTTCAAAATCTTGCCCGAGCCACGGTTGACCAACAGCGAACGCAACATGATGAGTTCCACTGACTTGTCGTACCATAATCTACCAACGATGTTGATAAGTTCGTTGGCGGCTTTTTCGTTTTCATTCCATGCCTTCAAAGAGGTTTCGAAATTGTCATTCATACTTGTAATTTTTATTCTACATAAGGTTTAAGTCGATTCATATTTTTGGCAAAGTTAGGGATAATTTTAATACATTCAACCTAAACTATTATTTTTTTGTATTTTTGCCGAAAAATTAAACATATTGTTATGGATAAAAGCGATTGTTTATACACTTCTTACCTGAATATCCTCAAGGAAGAACTCGTGCCTGCCATGGGCTGCACCGAACCGATTTGCCTGGCCTACGCTGCCGCAAAGGCGCATGAAATTTTGGGCACTATGCCCAAGCGCGTTGAAATCAAGGCCAGCGGCAACATCATCAAGAACGTGAAAAGCGTCATCGTGCCCAACACCAAGGGTATGAAAGGCTTGAAAGCCTCGGTGGCTGCGGGCATCGTGGCCGGCAACCCCAAAAAAGCCTTGGAGGTTATCGCAGAAGTCACCCCTGAGCAGAAAAAAGAAATCGCAGCATTCCTTGACAACACCTTGATGACCATCGTCCCGCTGAATGTCATCGCCCAGCTCGACGTCACGGTCACCTTATATAATGAAGAGCATTCCGCCAGCGTCCGCATTGCGGGCTTCCATACCAACATCGTGAAGATGGAAAAGGACGACCAGGTGCTGTTCGACTCAGGCTATGCCGACTCGGGTGCCACCAAGCTCACCGACCGCAAATGCCTCAATATGAAGAGCATCTATGACTTCGCCAACACGGTCGACATCGAAGACCTCAAGCCCATCATCAAGCCACAAATCGAATGCAACAAGGCCATTTCGATGGAAGGCCTCAACAACAACTGGGGCGCCAACATCGGCAGCACTATCATGAGCTTCGGCACCGATGTGAGAATTAAGGCAAGAGCATGGGCGGCAGCAGGTTCAGATGCAAGGATGAGCGGCTGCGAGATGCCCGTCATCATCAATTCTGGCAGTGGCAACCAAGGCATGACCGTAAGCCTTCCCATCCTCGCCTACGCTGAGGAATACCATATCGACGACGACCGCGTGTATCGCGCCGTAGCCTTGTCGAACCTTGTGGCCATCCATCAAAAGACCGGCATCGGCAGACTTTCAGCCTATTGCGGTGCCGTCAGTGCAGGTTGCGCCTCGGGCTGTGGCATCGCCTACCTCATGGGTGAGCCGCTCTGTATCATCGAGCACACCTTGGAGAATGCCTTGGGCATAGCAGCGGGCATCGTCTGCGACGGTGCCAAGCCTTCCTGTGCAGGCAAAATCGCCCTTTCCGTTGAAGCGGGCATCCTCGGCTATGAGATGAGCAAACAAGACGACAACCTCCTCGGCGGCGACGGCATCATCGGCCGCGACGTGGAAGAAACCATCGACCACATCGGCCGCTTGGGCCGCAATGGCATGAAAGAGACCGACGTGGAGATTCTTAAGATCATGGTGGAATAACCCTCTTTGCTTCACTGTACCTCACGTTTTTTACAGAAAGTTATCAACAATCCGTGTTGAAAAGTTGTTGAAAACTTATTGAATGTCAAAACCTTCCGTCAAGGACAATTTCCTAATTTTGGAACTTATCCCTTAGGGGTGTTTGTTTTGATTAATCAATTAAGTATCAAATAATTAAATTCAACACAATGAAACAAAAACTTACATTAATGTTGACAGCGTTTTTGCTGTTGACGGGAATGCGCTCATGGGGGCAGATGAGGACAGAAGCCTCCATCGACTTTTCCGAACAAGGGTATGAAAATGCGCAGGATATGGACGGAGTCATCATCGACATCGATGAAAATGTCACCGTCGTGTTCAACAAAGCATCCGGAAGCACCAGCCCCAAGTATTACAATTCCGGCACAGCCATCCGTGCCTACGGAGGCAATAATTTCATTGTATCTTCCACTGGAACAATAAGTTCAATCACCCTTACATTTGGTTCGAGCGACGGCTCCAACGTCATCACAACCGAAGTTGGAACTTTTGAATCCCCGACATGGACAGGCAGCGAATCGGAAGTCACTTTCACCATTGGTGGCACTTCCGGCAACCGTCGTATCAAAGCCATCGATGTGGTGTATTCGGCAGGAGGCGCTCCACAACAATATGTGGCTTTGCCTACCTTCAGCCCTGAGGCAGGCGTTTATTTTGAGCCTCAAACCGTCACCATCAACTGTGAGACAGCCGGTGCCACCATCCATTACACCTTGGATGGCAGTACGCCTACTGAAGATAGTCCCGTCTACAGCTCAGCCTTGACCATTGATGAGACGACCACAGTGAAAGCAAAAGCATGGAAAAACGGGTATCAGCCCAGCCCCGTTGCCACTGCCACTTATTCCATCACCAACCTCGTCACCATCGCCGAGGCACGTGCCTTAGCCCTCAATGAATACGCTTTGGTGCAAGGCATCGTGAACTTTATCGACGGACGCAACGTTTACGTCCAAGACGTCACGGGAGGCATTTGTCTTTTCCTCAACAACAATACCGTCCCGTCCGATTTGGCGCTTGGCGACATGGTGCAAGCCTACGGCAAACGCGCCAATTATAATGGCTTGGCCGAACTGAGTGGCATCAATGGCGGCAACAGCGACGAGTTCGACATCCTTTCTTCAGGCAACACTTTGCCCCTTGTGGTAAAGACCATCGCCGAGATTCTCGAAGACGGTGCCGACGCTCTGCAATGCACCCGCGTGAAAATTGAAAGTGCCATCTTGGGTGCCACATCTGGCAACAACACCCCGCTGACCCAAGGCGATGACGAGACCATTATTTATAAGATGCCCACGCTGACAGAAATCGAAGCAGGTGACGAAGTCGATGTTATCGGCGTGGTCGGCTACTTCAACGCACCGCAAATCCGTGTCTCTTCGGCTTCCGATATCGTTTTGAGCGAAGTCCCTGTGGTACCCGATCCAACTTTAAGCATCTCGGTGACTCAACTCAACGACTTCAGGTATATTTTCGGCGCAGGGCCATCTCTTGCCAAGAACTTTACTGTTTCGGGCGCCAATCTCACCTCTTCCATCACCATGACAGCACCACAAGACTTTGAAATCAGCCTCAATCCCGAAAACGGCTATGTCGACAGCGACGAGCTTTCACCTGTTGCAGGCACCTTGTCGGAAACCACCATTTATGTCAGAATGAAGGCTGGCCTCAATCCTGGCAGCTACACAGGAAATCTTTCCATCGTTTCGGGTACGTTGAACCATAGCATCGTGCTCAACGGAATGGTTGACGTCATCCCGTCGTTGCTTACGGTCGAGCCATTGTCGCTTTCCGGCTTTGAATACGAATATGAAGCAGGCGGTCCCTCAGAGATTCAGTTCATCACTGTCGGTGGTGACATGTTGACCCACAACGTCAGCATCCTTCCCTCGGAGAGCTTTGAGGTTTCCACCCAACTCATCGAGATGTTCCAACCCGAAAACCCAGCCATGATTTACATTCCCAATTCGGGTCATTTCTACGGCATCAAGATTTATGTCCGCTTGAAAGCCGGTCTCGAAGTGGGCACCTATAACGAACAAATCGTGGTAGCTTCTGAAGATGCCGACACGGTGTTTGTCAACGTTGCAGGTACGGTCACAGGTGATGCTCCTACACCACCCACTCCGCCCACACCTGGCGACGGCAACTATGTCCGCATCAACGACTTGAGCCAACTTGCCGCAGGCAATTATGTGGTTTTTGCTGCCCGTTTTGACGGCAACGCCACCGATTATTACGCCATGAGCAACAGTTCGTCGGGCAAGCCCACGGGCGTGTTATTCACCTCAGCAACCGCTAACGAAAACGAAGTCCTGCCCGCCTCCATCGTCGATGAAGAAACCAGCTACTACTGGATTGTGGGAGTGACGGACAACGGCTACACCTTCACCAACGCCGCTGGCGAACTCATTGGTTACACCAGCAGCACCAACTTCGCCACAGGCGGCGACAACACCGAGTGGACCATTGAGTTTGGCACAGCTGGCGATGAGGCCATGGTGCCCAACTACGCCGGCTTCCTCATCAGCAACGTGAACAACCCCGTGAGACATTTTGCCTTAAACAGCAACCACAACTTCGGCCCATATCACACCAACAACCTCAACAACAGTGGCTACAACTTCTACCTCGACCTCTTCGTGAAGACTGAAGGCGGCGAACCGCCCGTCCCACCCACTCCCACGGTGGCCACACCTACCTTCACCCCCGAAGCAGGCACCTATTTTGAAGTACAAAGTGTGAGCATCGCCTGCGCTACCGACGGTGCCACGATTTATTATAGCACAATTTCTGAAAACGGTCCTTGGACCGCCTATACAGGAGCCATTACCGTTGACGAGAGCATGACGATTTGGGCATACGCCGAAAAGGAAGGCTACAATGACAGCCCCGTTGCCAGTGCCACATACATCATCCAACTTGGCGTAGTCACCATCTTCAACCAAGACTGGGAAGGCGAGATGAACGGCTGGACCTTCGTCGATGTGGAAGGTGAAATGAGTTGGAACATTGCCACTTACCAAGGCAACCACTACGCCTATGCCAATGGTTACAACCATGGTGCCAACGTTGACTGGTGCATCTCTCCTGTCTTCAACCTCAACGCCATAAGCAACCCCGTGTTGAGTTTCAGAACGGCCAAGAACTACACAGGTCCCGACCTCGAAGTGTTCTTCTCCAACGACTACGACGGCGAAAACCCTGACGAGGCCACATGGATCCCGTTAGCCTGCGCCCTTTCCTCTGGTTCCTGGGCTTGGACTGAATCAGGCAACATCAGTTTGGGTGGCTTTAGTGGGACCAACTGCTACATTGGCTTCAAGTATACCTGTGGAGAAGATAGCGCTGCAGGTTGGGAAGTCGACGACATCTTGCTCGTCGGCATGACCTCTGAGCCAGTCGTCACCGTTACGCCTTTGGCTTTGACGGGATTCACCTACATCGAAGGCAACGGTCCTTCGGCAGAGCAAAGTTTCACCGTCAGCGGCTTTAACCTCAGTGGCAACATTACCATCACTCCTGCCACCGATTTCGATATTTCCGAATCATCGGGGAGCGGGTTTACACAAACGCCCATCGTACTGAACCCTGTCGGTGGCAATGTGGAAGAGACGACAATCTATGTACGCTTGAAAGCCGGTCTTGCCGTTGGCAATTACAACGACGAGGACATCACCATCACTTGCGCCGATGTCGACGACATCGAAGTGACCTGCAGCGGAAACGTCACTGCTCAGCCCGTACCTGGCGACGATTACATCCGCATCAGCGATGTGGACGCCCTTGCCGCTGGCAACCGCGTCATCCTTGCCGCCCGCTTCAACGAGACGGCCGACGCCTACCTCGCCATTGCCAACACCCCGACAAGTGGCAAGCTCACCACCACTGAGTTCACCAGCGAAATGAATGGCAACGATGAAATCATCCCTGCCAGCATCCTTGGTGACGAAGACAGCTATTATTGGACGGTTGACATCACCGCCGACGGCTACACCTTCACCAACGCCAACGGCGACATGATTGGTTACGGCAACAGCGGCACCAACCTCGTGTTGAATGGAGAAAAAACTGTTTGGACTGTCTCCGCTGGTATTTCCGACCCAGAAAGCATGGTGCCTGAGTATTACGGCTTCAATATCATCAATGCCACCACCGACACTCGTGCCATGGCTTTGCGCGTCACCGAAACGGAAAGCCTCGTGAAAGCCTACGCCACCAGCAACATGACCAATAGCGAATACAACTTCTTCCTCGACATCTTCATGCAAGGCGAAGGCGGCTCATGCACTGTGGCTGCCCCGACCTTTACTCCTGCCGGCGGCACCTATTACGAGACCCTGGATGTCACCCTCAGCTGCAACACTGCCGGTGCCACCATCTATTACAGCCTCGACTCCGAGAACGGTCCTTGGGAGGAATACGAAGAAGCCATTACCGTCGACGAGAGCATGACCCTCTGGGCCTACGCCACGAAAGAAGGCTGCAACGACAGCCCCGTCGTCAGTGCAGAATATGTGATCCAAAACGACCTTGTCATCATCTTCAACCAAGACTGGGAAGACAACTGGAACGGTTGGACTGAGGTCTGCGTGGAAGGCGACTCGCTTTGGCGTATCGCTTCATACCAAGGCAATCACTACGCATACGCCAACGGCTACAACCATCCTGCCTCCATCGATTGGCTCATCTCGCCCGCCTTCGACTTGGACAGCTACGAGGATGTGGTGCTGACATTCAGGACTGCAAAGAACTACAACGGTCCCGACCTCGAAGTGTTCTTCTCCAATGATTACGATGGCCAAGACCCGACCACAGCCACATGGGAAGAACTTGAATGCGAACTCTCGCAAGGCGGTTGGAACTGGGTTGAAGCCAGCGTTAACCTTGATGAATTCAGTGGTTCGAACTGCTACATAGGATTCAAGTACACTTGCACCGATGAAGAAGCTGCCGGTTGGGAAGTCGACGACATCATGCTCGTTTCGGGCAGTGCCATTCCCACTCCAAGCCTGACAGCTACACCTAATACTATTAATGGTCTTGATTACATTGAAGGCGAAGGCCCATCAGACTCGCAGACCTACATCTTGACGGGTAACAACCTCGATTGCAGCGAGGTTACCATCCATGTGGAAGGCGAATTCAGAATCTCCTTGGACGAAATTGATTGGACTGCCGACACGACCATGCCCGTCATTGATGGACAAATCGCAGGCCAGACTATTTACGTCCGCATGGTCGAAGGCCTTGAAATGGGTACATACGAAGGTACTATCACCCACAATTGCGGTGAAGCAAGTGCCGAAGTTAGCCTTACTGGTGTCGTCCACAGCGAAAACGTGCCTTCCATATTATGGAACGATTTGCCGCATTATATCCAAGGCAACAATGGTTCCAATAACAACCGCGTACCTGTCGCCACATTCCTATGTCTCCAAAACCTTGAGCCTAACACAACCTACCGTTACACCAACCAATTCGTCGTCAGCGACGATGGCCCCGAAACGGCTGGCGCAGGCAATGTCATCTACGCCAATCTGGATGGTTTCTATCGCAGTACCAGCCCGAGCCTTGGCACTGAAGGTGGCTATGGCGAGTTCACCACCAATTGGGATGGTGTTGCCTATGTATGGTTTGTCAACGAGCCAACAGCCAACGCCCGCTTCACACCTGGCAACCACGTCTATCTGCGCATCCGCCTCAACGATGGTCATGACGGCACCACAGTTGAACACACCTTCACTACAGAAGACTACGCCACCGTAATCAACTTTGGCACTGAACACGATGCCAACCAAGGTACGGCATTTTATGTCAAGAGCAACGAGAGCCCGATGACCTTTGCCCAATTATTTAGCGGATATATGGATCCAGAAAATCCCGACACACGTCCAATTTTCTCCACTATTGTCGAGACTACAGGTGTGGACTTTGGCAGCATCAACCAGTACGCCGACTTCTACAAGGATGAGGTAGCTGGCAAGGATGGCTGGTTTGGCGGCATCCTGCCCAACGACAACGAGTATGGCATCAACAAGATATTGGTTTTCGACATAACGCACTATTGGTTCCAAGATTATTACACTGCCGAGTTTAACGGCCACTGGAACCCCGATGCCAACACTGTCAACCCGACCAACGGCCTCGACGAACCCATCTTCATCGACCTGACCTATGATGGCGTTGAAGAAACGGTTGAGACGAACGTGAAGGTCTGGAGCGCCGACCATGAATTTGTAATCGAAAACGGCGACAATGCGCACTATAGCATGACCGTGTACAACGTGCTCGGTCAGCCCATGATGATGAAACAGATCAACGCAGGCAGCACTGAGCGCATCAGCCACAACCTCGCAAGCGGCATCTATGTCATCAGTTTACAAAACAACCAAAACACAGTTTCAGTGAAAGTAATTGTAAAGTAATAATAGTTAGGTAAGTAATTCTTCCCTTCGGGGAAACGAAAAGTCCGGGAACTGCTCTCGGACTTTTTTAATGTAGTTTCGTCCGCTTAATCAAGTAACTCGTCAAAACCTGGTTGTAGTCCTTATTAATATCGGCCTCCACATAGTCGATTTGGTACTGGTAGCAATGATGCAGCAAAGCCTCCTTGCGCTCAGTCATGATTCTTTTGTAAGTTTCCTGTACCTCAACAGGATTAAGTTTCAGCACATCACCCGACTCCAAATCGACGAAACGGTACGGGCGGTTCTCAAAGTCTAAGTTTTGTTCTAAATTGCTGTCGAAAACATGGAACAAGATGACCTCGTGCTTGTTGTACTTCAGATGCTCCAACGCCTCAAACATCGGCTTGTAGTCGTCAAGGCCATCGAGCATGTCGGTGAAAATCACCACAAGGCTGCGGCGGTGCGTCATCTCAGCAATCTGGTGTAGGCACTGCGGCGTTGAGGTGGTTTTGCGATTGTTTTTGTCGTAAGTGTCAATCAGTTTCTCCAGTTCGGTATAGATTAACTTGTTGTGCACATTGGACGACTTAGCTGGTTCATGGAATGAAATCGTATCGTCAAACAAGTCCAAGCCCACGGCATCGCGCTGGCGGCGCATTAATTCCATCAGCGAGGCGGCGGCATAGATGGAAAAAAAGAGTTTGTTGGGATGCTCGAAGTCAATCTTTTGCCTCACGGGGAAGCACATGCTCGAGCTTTGGTCGATGACCAGTTGGCAGCGCAGGTTGGTCTCCTCCTCGTAGCGCTTCACGAAGAGTTTCTCGGTGCGACCATAGAGTTTCCAGTCGATATGGCGGATGGGCTCGCCTGTGTTGTAAAGGCGATGCTCGGCAAACTCAACAGAAAAACCATGGAAGGGACTCTTGTGTAAACCCGTGATGAATCCCTCCACGATTTGACGTGCCAAGAACTCCAAGCTGCCGAATTGTGTCAGCCGGTTCCTATCGATTGAAAAGTCCAATGGGAATGCTGAATTAGGAATGCTGAATTAGGAATGCTGAATTAGGAATGCTGAATTAGGAATGCAATAATTCCTCATTCAGCATTCAGCATTCAGCATTTTCAAAACAATTTCTCCAGTTTCTCCACAAACACCTTCTTGGGAGCGGCGCCCACGTTCTTGTCGACGGGCTGTCCACCCTTGAAGAAAAGCACGGTGGGGATGTTCATGATGCCGAACTTGCCGGCCGTGCCGGGGCATTCCTCAACGTCGCATTTCACGGCAACCACTTTGCCTGCATATTCTTCCGAGAGTTCTTCGATGATGGGTTCCACTTTCTTGCAAGGGCCGCACCATGTAGCGCCAAAGTCCACCATCACAGGGAGTTCCGATTTCAGGACGACTTCTTCAAAACGGTCGTCAGTCATTTGAATTACTGCCATAGTTTTTAATTCGTTTGATTTATAAAATTGATTCTACTTATTTTCGGATTGCAAAGATACAAATTTTCTTTTTTATCGCAAGTCAAATTCTACAAAAGGCATTTTTTCAAGCAATGGCAACACCTCCTGAGCATTAACACTTCCCTTTGCTGGTGTCAGATTACAGGACTTTTTGCCTAGCGGGTCGAAAAGATGCAATTTATAATGCTGTTTGCCAGGATTATCCTTCAACACCTTGATAAACTCCTCCATGCTTTCCTTATTCATTTCTGCCACATTCAACTTGATGTAAACCGTTTTCGATGTAGATTCCAAAAGCGAGTCAAGCAAGCGCGCCTCCGTAAACCTTACTTCAAGCGTCTGCAACACCACATTCGGGTCTTGTCCCGCCCTCGGGAAAGGTCGGTCCATAATACCAGAAAGCATCACGAACGAATTGACCGTCAACAAATTCCTGCAATTCAGATAATTCTCCTTGAACAAGGCAAACTGCAACGCACCACTTTGGTCTTCAATGGTGAAACGACCGTATGGATTGCCGTTTTTCGCCGTAAACTCTTCTGCCCTAGTAATCTGTCCGCCAAGGCGCACCGGACGCTTCAGGTTCTTCTCCACATCATTCAAGGCATTCTTCAAACCTTCCACATCGCAGTTACAGAAATACTTGATAGGCAGGTGATAGACCTGCATGGGATGCGATGAAATATAGAAGCCCAAGGCTTCCTTCTCCATCTCCAATTCCTTCATCTTCGACCAAGGTTCGCACTCTGGTAACGGGATATTGAAGGTCTCCTCCGTCCCCTCATCGCTACCGAATCCGAAAAGGTCCATTTGGGCAGAGTTCTTCCGCTCGTTGAACGAGGCCACCATACGCATGGCGCGTTCAGAGAAAGGCACTGAGTCATTGGGAGCAATGTTGAACAACATGGCACGGTGGAAGCCCTTGAAGCTGTCGAAGCAACCTGCCATGCCCATGCTTTCCAAAGCCCTGACATTAAGCCCTTTATCTGCCACACGCATCACGAAGTCGCCAAAGTCCTTGAATTTTCCATTGGCTTCACGCTCAGCAACGATGCCCGCCACAGCCGCTTCACCCACGTTCTTGATACCGCCCATGCCATAGCGAATCTCGCCTTTCTCGTTAACTGAGAACTCGTATTCCGATTCATTCACATCGGGACCCAGCACCTCTATCTTCATGCGCTTGCATTCCTCGGTCATGAAGTTGACCTGCTTGATGTCGCCCAACTCGTTGTTAAGCACAGCCGCCATAAATTCAGCGGGATAATGCGCCTTGAGATAAGCTGTTTGGTATGACACCCAGCTATAGCAAGCCGCATGTGACTTGTTGAAGGCGTAGGAAGCGAACTTCTTCCACTCTTCCCAAATCTTCTCCAAGCGTTTTTTCACTTCCTCCTCAGGCAAGTTTTCCGTCTTGGTCAGCTTGGCCACACCTTGTTTCATGAACTTGCCATAAAGTTCCTCCATCTTAGCCAACTGCTTCTTACCCATGGCCTTACGCAAGGTATCGGACTCACCGCGAGTGAAGTCGGCCAGTTCACGCGAAAGCAACATCACCTGCTCCTGATACACGCAAATGCCGTAGGTGTCCTTCAGGTACTTCTCCATGCAGTTGAAGTCGTACTTGATTTCCTGCCTACCCTGCTTACGGGCGATGAAGTCGGGGATGTTGTCCATTGGGCCAGGACGATATAGGGCATTCATAGCGATGATGTCACCAATGACGGAAGGCTGCAGCTCACGCAGGTATTTCTGCATTCCAGGCGATTCAAACTGGAACGTACCAATGGTATTACCCGCTGAATATAATTTATAAGTTTCCTCGTCGTCAATCGGTATGTGGTCGATGTCAATTTCGATGCCGTGCGTTTTCTTGATGTTCTTCAAGGCATCCTTGATCAAGGTCAATGTCTTCAAGCCCAAGAAGTCCATCTTGATGAGGCCGACCGTCTCAATGACATGGCCATCGTATTGGGTTACAACGACATCCTCCTTAGTGTCTTTATCCTTGACAGTACAAACCGGGGCCACATTAGTCAAATCATCTGCACCGATGATAACACCGCAGGCATGGATGCCGATTTGGCGGTTGGTGTCCTCCAACTCCTCGGCGTAGGTCAGCATGGAAGAAATGTTTTTGTCGTCGCCTTCAACCAACTGTTTCAGCTCTGGCACATATTTATAGCAGTTCTTCAGGTTGACCTTAGGCATCTTCTTGGGCACCTCACCTTCAACGGCTTTCACCGCTGCCTCGTCGAAGTTGCGGTCAGGAATAAAGCTCTTGATTTTGTTGACTTCGGGAAGTGGCACTTTCTGCACACGCCCCACATCGGCAATGGCTGATTTGGCTGCCATCGTTCCGTAGGTGATGATGTGCGCCACCTTTTCCTTGCCGTATTTCTTTGTAATCCAATCCAACACGCGTCCACGGCCATCATCATCAAAGTCCACATCGATATCAGGCAAGGAGATTCGGTCTGGGTTGAGGAAACGTTCAAACAGCAAGTCGTATTTCAGTGGGTCCAAGTCCGTAATTTTCAAGCAGTAAGCTACCACTGAACCAGCCGCAGAGCCACGGCCTGGGCCAACCGAGACGCCCAACTCCTCGCGTGCCGCACGAATGTAGTCACTCACGATGAGGAAGTAACCAGGAAAGCCCATGGTCTTCATCACGTGCAACTCAAACTTGATGCGCTCAATCTGATCCTCGGTGAGGTTCTCGCCATAGCGCTCTTTTGCGCCTTCCCAAGTCAGTTTGGCCAAATAGTCTGCTTCGAGCTTGATACGATACAGACGGTTATAGCCACCCAGTTTCTTGACCTTCTTCTCGGCTTCTTCCTGCGACAGCACCACATTACCATGCTCATCGCGGGTAAACTCTTTGAACAAGTCTTCTTCGGTGTATTTTTGTCGATATTCCGCCTCAGTACCAAAGTCCTCAGGAATGGGGAAAATCGGCATGATAGGGTCAGAGTCAATGCTGTAGGTCTCCACCTTGTCAACAATCTCCTGCGTGTTTTCCAGCACCTCGGGATGGTCGGAGAAAATATGGCCCATCTCTTCGGGTGTCTTCAGCCATTCCTGCTTGGTGTAGTGCATACGTGTGGGGTCGTCAAGGTCTTTGCCGGTGCTAAGGCAGATGAGACGGTCGTGTGCCTCGCCATGTTCCTCTTCCACAAAGTGGACATCGTTGGTGGCGATGACCTTCACATCATATTTCTTCGCCAAGTCGAAGATGATTTTGTTCACCTCCTTTTGGCGTTCGTACACCTCGGTGTCCCCACCAGGTTTGTCGGTTTTATGCCGCTGAACTTCAAGGTAATAATCATCACCAAACATATTTTTAAACCATTGGATAGAGGCTTCGGCACCAGCCATATCACCATTCATGATCTTTTGCGGCACCTCGCCAGCAAGGCAGGCGGAGCTGCATATCAGACCTTCGTGGTATTTCTCAAGCAGGTTATGGTCGATACGGGGATTGTAGTAGAATCCCTCCGTGTAGGCGATGGAACTCAGCTTGCAGAGGCTGTGGTAGCCCGTCTTGTTTTTTGCCAGTAAAATAAGGTGCCAGCCACGATCCTGACGGCCGTCGCGTTTGTCGATACTGATAGGAGCGCAGTAGGTTTCAATGCCAAAGATAGGCTTAAAGAACTGCTTGTTCAGTTTTTCTATTTGCTCTTGGGCAGCAATCTTTTCCTCTTCGGTAGACTCAGGCTTCCCGATAATAGCCTGTTGTTCCTTGATGGCATCTTTCACCTTGCCGTTCTCCTTGTTCACGGTATCAGCGAAGTCCTTGATGCCGAACATGTTGCCATGGTCGGTGAGGGCGAGGCTATACATGCCGTTTTTCTTGCATTTGGCCACCAGGTCGGGCACCTTCGACATACCATCGAGCATGGAATAATGCGAGTGGACATGCAAGTGAGTAAAGTGCTGCGGGATATAGTTACCCGTTTCGGGTTCTTCCTCCCCTTTTTCCTCCTCATCAAAGTTCGCCTCCACTTTGATGCCAGCAGGTTGGATCACATCGGGATTGGCCGCCTTGAAGTCATCGATGAACTGGGCATTGACATGAAGGTCAGCCTCATCCAGCACACCGCGACGAATCAGCTCGAGGAAGACGCGGGCTGTGGCCTCCACGTCTGCAGAGGCGTTATGGGCGGAGTCAAAGTCCTCGCCAAACAACAGGTGATGGAACTCACCCAGGCGCGGCAGCTTGAACTTGCCACCTTTGCCGCCGGGGAACTGGCAGAACTCAGCCGTCTTCTCCGTGCAGGTGTCGATGATTTGCCAGCGGCGCAAAGGATTCTCGCGACCGCAACGCAGAAACTCACAGCCCAGCACGTTAAGATCGAAATTGATATTGTGGCCGACAAGGTATTTGGCTTTGGCGGCGGAGATCATAAACAGGTCAAGCACCTCGTTGAGCGGCTTGCCATATTTCATGGCGTGTTCGGTGGAGATACCGTGCACCATTTTTGCATCGATGGGGATGACAAAGCCATCGGGTTGCACAAGATAGTTGTGGTTCTCCACAAAGCGACCTTTTTCGTCATGGATCTGCCAAGCCAGTTGCACCATGCGTGGCCAGTTGTCGAAGTCGGTCAGCGGAGCGTTTTCAATTTTGGGAAGACCAGTGGTCTCTGTATCGAAGACTAAAAACATAATCAGTTGAAAGTTTAGGGTTTAGGGTTTAGAGTTCGAGAGGATTCCACTCTAAATTTCAGCCTTCAAAGATACAAAAATTTGGGTACGGTGTAATAAGATTGGACTATTTCTTTGAGTAATTGTTCCACATCCGTTTCACTATCTCTGCCATTTCCATTCGCAGCCAAAGCGGTTCCAACACTTCAAGCGCGTCGCCGTTCCAGAGGAGTTCTTGCTGGAAATCGAAGGTCGGGCGGACTTGTAGGGTGAAAATGCTATGGTCGTCGTTTCGCTCGGTTTCCTTTTGGCTTGGGTGCAAAGGCAAGGAACGCAGGTAGTTGGCTTGGTTGGCACTTACTTTCAGCTTCACGGTCTCGATGGGGCATTCCTCATCACGAAAGATGCCGAAACAGCCTTTGAAGTAATGCTCCGGACTGAATTTTTTGGGATATTTGAAGGTCTCCTCCGACAGTCGGGCTTCTTGTACGCGATCTAAGGAATAGATTCGGATCTTGTCTTCATAGACGCTGTCGCCCACCATGTACCACCGCTGACGGAACAACTTCACGCAATAGGGCGCCACAGGAAAGGTGTGCTCGCTTTCGCTCCAAAAGCCTTTATAGGTGATTTCCAGCAATCGGTTTTTCTTCATCGCTTCCATGACCGTGGCGAGGAAGTCCTGACCCGAGGGGATGCTTTCCAACAGGATGCGGTCGCTTAGCGACTTGTTTTCCAACAGCGTGTTGTTGACCGACATAGTGCTGAGCAGCCAGCGTTGCAGGCCGTCGTCCTCAAGCACTTCACGGTTCTCGATATAATAGCGGTCGCCGTCGCTCTTGTCGCACATAATGACGAGGCCGAACATATCTTCCACCGCGTTTTTCCATGTGTGGAACGTGCGGCGCGGAATCTCCAGGCCTTCGCTCAAATCGGTATCGAGCCACTTGCGGTTGATTTCCTTTAGCGTGATCTTCTTGGCGTGATAGAGCGTCTCCACGAGCCAGACATATTTGTTGATTTGGTTTTTGGACATGGCTATTAGTTTTTCTGATTGATAAGGTTCACCACCACCTTCACCATTACATCCTTCTCCTCGGGCTTGCTCTCGGCGATCATCAAGGTCAATGCGACCAAGGTGTTGTCGGCTATGCGCTTGCTGCCGTCCTCGCGGTAGAGGATGCCGTTGTTGTTGAGGAACCACAGGAACAGCGTGGCGGCAATGCGTTTGTTGCCATCGCTGAACGAATGGTTTTTGGTGACGAGATACAGCAGCATGGCCGCTTTCTCTTCCACGCTTGGGTATAAGTCTTCACCTCCGAAAGTCTGATAGATTTGACCAATACTGCTTTTGAAAGAGTCGTCTTTCTCATTGCCGAACAGCGAACTGCCGCCGAACTTCTCGCGTAATGCAGCTATGGCTTGCATGGCGTTGTCGTATGTTGCCTGAAACTTCTCCTCTTGGGTGGTTTCTTTTACTCCTAGCCGTTGATAATCGTAATCGTCAAGCGTGTCGAGGGCGTAGGTGTAATCCACAACAATGTCAAACAAGGCTTGGTTTTCGTCATTATTCAACAGCGGTTGGTTTTGCAGCGTCCGACCCACCATTTGCACCAATTGCCGCAGTTCTCCAATCTGGTTTCGGCGAATCTTCTCGTTCACGGCATAGCCTTTCAGCAGATAGTCTTTCAGCACTTTGTTGGCCCACTGGCGGAACTGCACACCACGTTGGCTTTTCACACGATAGCCTACGGAGATGATGACATCGAGGCTATAGAAAGGTACAGGCTTCTTAACGCCAATAACGTGTAAAAAATGCACGTTATTCTCGCGATTCAATTCTCCTTCCTTAAACACATTGATTATGTGCCGCCTTAAATTTGACTCTTCTCTTTGAAATAATACAGCCATCTGACTAGTTGAAAGCCAAACGGTATCATTCTCCAGCCTGACATCAATGGCGGTCTGGCCGTTGTCGGTTTGGTATATGACAATTTGGTTTTCCATAGCGGGTGGTTTTATGCTGCAAAGATAACAAAAAGATTGTGCCAAATTAATGCACAGGCAAAACTTTTGTAAACCAAATTCTTCTTTGAATGGATTGGACATATCTTGTTAGCTCTTTACGAAGCTCCGGTTGCAACGAAGTGTATCGGATGCAGGCTGTAAGCCAATCATGAAAGACTTGGCGATAGGCTTCACCTTTGTATTCGATGAGTGCAGAAGTTTCACTTCGTTGGTCGTTGAGGGTTAAACTAAGCCGATTGCGCTTATGCTTAACGGTGATGCTTCTTCCTTGGTTGTCAACAATCATCAAGTTGGAGCTTACTTGGGCGGATTCGCAATCGAACGGAAATGGTCGTTTTTGCCGTATCACTTCATTGAGGAAAGCATACATGAAGATGCGCCCCATGCCGTGCTCATCCTCGTGACTGAGCAAGCGGGCGATGGTGGCAGTGTTGAATGATTTAGTTACCATCGCTTTTATCTGCATTTCAATCTTTTGAAAAACTCTTTTATTCTTGAGGTTTTCTTTGTTGCTTGTTGTGGCTCCGTCATGGCACGGATTAGGCTTTGGGCTACTTCAGCCAACAGGCCATCGGCCTTTGCGAAGGCTTGGTTTATGGGCAAGTCGCAGTATTGTTCTTTGATGTACTGGTTGTTGAGAAGAAAGAGGGCATCTGTGCT
>JAEEGJ010010999.1_pt1 | contig 23180 bp, 27 predicted proteins | sample 8958761 | NCBI WGS metagenome assembly JAEEGJ01 (sample SAMN16246546, study PRJNA631951) | gut metagenome | biome: gut microbiome; feature: rumen; material: RS-attached | host: Bos | place: Iran: Karaj | collected 2018-10 | reverse complement strand
AGGCAAAGTAAAAGACGCTGACATAGAGTCAGTTGCTGCTCAAAATCTTAAAATGATGGACAATCTGCTGAATATGAGAAAATCTAGTATAACGGAGGATGAAGCAATGCTTTCAAGCGATGGATTATGAATACTTATATAACACAACCATTCTATGCTCTATATTTAAATCAATAACAGGTCAAATATTAATCCACCAAGTTTTCTTCTTTTATTGCTATACTCTATGCTTTATCTGATTGATTTAACATGAAAAATTTATAGTTTTTTAATTAAAAATTCTTGACAATTCGCCGTAGGAGAATAATGACATTACGCTTTTGTTGGATTTTTAGTGCATTTAAAAGCCGTTCTGTCTTGATGTCAAAAAATTATTACACTTTTCTTTCAAGTTATACCTTTTCCTCGCTGCAGCTAAAATGGTAAAAAAAATGGCAGAGCATCATGAAGTCTCAAATGCTCTGCCAATTATTATATTGGAATATGTTATATTCTATGTATTGTTTCTGAACCATTTCCATGGATCGTCGGTGTCACCCCATATATATGTGTAGCTATTAATCATTTTATCGAGTTTATTATTATAAATATCTTGTTCTTTTTGAGTCATATTCATACTAGCTTCACACTGAAAAACTATTTGTTCATCAGGATAAATTCTATAAAGAGTATTTCCTGAGGATCCAGCATGTGTTGTTCTTCCAAGGAAGATTTCTCCTGTGACATTAGATTTGAAAATACCACCGTTATTCGAGCCGTTACAACGCCATACTTGATTTGGATAAGAATGGTTGTTTAAAACTACAAAAGGGCAAAAAGCTTAAGGTTGGAAACAGTGAACAGCTGTTGAATGCATTAATCGGCCTTGATTCAGTAAAAGAAAGTATTCGTAAACTTAAAGCATTTGCATTAGTAAACAAAGAAAACTCCGGGTTTAATTTGCATATGGCTTTTTGTGGGAATCCGGGAACAGGCAAAACGGAGGTTGCGCGAATAATCGCAGGTATTCTCCATGAAAATGGTTTGCTACCTACAGCAAAAGTTGTTGAAACAGATCGAAGTGGTCTTGTCGCTGCCTATGTTGGACAGACTGCCTTGAAAACTATGGAGCGTATAGAAGAAGCAATGGGTGGAGTACTATTCATTGATGAAGCTTATGCATTGACACAGAGTGAAAGCAAAGGTGACTATGGGCACGAAGCTGTAGCAACACTTATAAAGGCAATGGAAGATTATCGCGGAAAATTCTGTGTAATACTTGCAGGTTACAGAAATCCAATTCATGAAATGATTGCATCTAATCCTGGATTCCGTTCAAGAATTCAATTTCACATTGATTTTCCTAATTATGCGCGAAATGAGCTTGGGCAAATTGCATATCTATTTCTAAAAAACAGAGGATATTCAATCAGTAATGAAGCACTTTATAGAGTACTTGATATTACAGATATCAAACGAAAAGAACCGGATTTTGCAAATGCCAGAGAATTACGCAACATACTTGATCAAGTCATAATATCTCAGAATTTGCGATGCCTGGATGCAGAAGACAAAAAATTGGAAATAGTAGATGTTAACAGTTACATCAAGGATGCACATTTAAATCTTCCTACAACTGGTGAAGGCGTTGACAAAAAGATTATGACAGCTGAAGATGAACTTGAAGCATTGATCGGATTATCTGCTGTAAAACGTATGGTAAAGAAAATAAAAGCATATGCTAAACGAAATAAAAGTGATTATGATTTCAATTTGCATATGTGTTTTTACGGAAATCCAGGAACAGGCAAAACAGAGGTTGCAAGGTTGCTTTCAAGAATACTATATGAAGAACATGTACTCCCCGAAGCAAAATTAACAGAAACTGATGCCAATGGATTAATCGGGAAATATGTAGGAGCAACTGCACCTAAGACATTAGCAAAGATCAATGATTCTATGGGTGGTGTGCTCTTTATTGATGAAGCATACAGCTTAACAGAAACAAGTGGTGATGACAACCATTCTGTTGGATATGGCGACGAAGCAATAGCTGTATTAATAAAAGAGATGGAGGATCGTCGTGGACAGTTCTGTGTAATTCTTGCCGGCTATCGTAATAAAATGGAGTCAATGCTTAACAGTAACCCTGGTATGAAATCCAGAATTCAGTTTCAACTTGATTTTCCTGATTACAGTCGGGAAGAATTGTGTGAAATTGCTTCAGTATTCCTCGGCAAGAAAAAATATGAAATCAATGATAATGCATTGCAGCTTGTATTGGATATTTCAGAATATTACCGAAATCGTCAAAATTTCGCTAATGCACGTACAATTAGAAATATTCTTGATCAGGTAATTATGAATCAGAATCTTCGCACAGAAGATGATAAGATGCCTGATAATAGGATCATCCGAAGCGATGTTGAAGATTATATCGCTGATGAGAAAATTGATTTGTCAGATACAGCAGGAAATAAAAGGAAAATTGGTTTTTAACATAGTTACTATGTTATCCATTTTGATCAGAAAAATTAATAACAGGAGGTCAAATGTAATGGGTTTTATAATTGAAGATATAATTAAAACCGAATGATTCAATTAGCAGATATACTGTTAACAACTGATGAAACGAAAAAAATGCTTTGAAGGAGTGATCATATATATGAAAGCAAAATCAGGAAGTAAAAATATCGAGCTCAGAGTATCGACCAATATTAAAAAATTTATAGATCAGGATATCAAACCTGTATTATGTAATGAACCATATCCGACAACACTTGGTTTTGAAACAAAATATGGTACTTTTATTGCTTCAATCCCCGTACGTTATGCTCTGATTCCTTTATTTCTTATAAAAAACAATTATATGAAATTAACTAATTGCGTATGTATTGACGATCATTATATTTCGTGCAACATTGAATATCATGATCTTATGTATAAAAAGCCTAAATATGATGATGAATTTTCAAATCATGTTTTAAGCAGGTTTTATATTCCGGATTGCAGCCTTTCACAGAGATTTTGTGAATATTATTATGATGATTCTGCAAAAGCTCTTTCTTTTCTGAAATACAGATCAGTATTAAACAAAAATACCAACACATATTTTGATTGCTATGCCGCATTAGGGAAAGAGTATTATTTAATCGTAAAAAATGGTAATATATATGGCTTTGACGGTGTAGTAAAAGAAAAACTCACAGGAATAAACAGGAAATATGCAGAATTCTACATTAATCGTTACAGGCAGTGTTATCGCTTGCCTCTAATTGATTTTGAGGAGGTATAATAATGGCAAAATATACACCCGGTAAGGAACCTCAATATCTCAAAAGCAAACTTAAAATTTTCTTTGATAAAATTGATGAATTTTATCCTGATAAAATAATAATAGGTCTTCATAATGATCACAAAAAACTTGGAGAAAAGCTGACAGCTTTATATCGTGAACTTGGATATGAAGACGGTCAGTCTTTTCTTGCAGCATATGGATATACTGTTGTTAAAAAAGCTGTCAGTGCAAGAAAACCCAGAGTTTCCAATAAAGTGGAAAAAAAGGCTCTGCTTATTGAAACAATAAAAAGCAAGCTGACTGATGATATGTTTATTACAAACATACCTGAGCTAAAAAAAGTGTTCCCTGAGTTAAGTCAGGATATTGATAATTCCGGAATAAAAAAACAGGAACTGGCAGATGCCGGAATAATCATAGATGATATAAATATAATCAGAAGCTATCGAAAAAAGCAAAAAGAAAAGATAATCTTCGGATTGAAGGAACAATTGCCTAAAGATCGTATTTTTTTAACTGCTGATATGTTAAGGAAGGAATATCCGGATATTGGAGAACAGTTTAAGGCTGAAAATGTATCTGATGATGATTTAAAGCGGTATGGAATTGTCAGGACATATTTTAGCGTCTCTGAAGCACGAGAATATCTTATTGAAGAATTAAAAAATCAATTGAATGGAAAAAAACTGGAAAGTATTGATGATATTAAAAAGACATTTCCCGATCTCTTAAGTTTAATATCATATTCTATTCTTTCAAAACAGCAATATGAAGAGTTAGGAATAATTGAAATTGATCATAATGATCCTATAAGAGTACGGATGGAAGAAAAACGTGCGAATATAAATTCATTAATTGAAAAGCTTAAAGAAGTTTCAAATGGCAGGAAATTTAAAGAGCTGTCAGAGATCAAAGAAAAATTCCCTGAATTATATTCGCTTACAAGAGAATACAGTTTAACAGCAGATGCGCTTGCAGATGCCGGTATCATTATAAAACAGAATATTACTTATGAAGAATTGTTATATAGGGTACGTATCGGACAAGAGGTTCCGAATTATTATAAAATAACTCAATCTGATTTCGGACTTACTCCTTCTGAATTCAGAGGCTACTATCGGTATTCCTCTCCCGGCGGCAAAATTGGCGATGCATTAAATAGCATAATCAGTGTTCTGAGTGCTGTTCACAATGAAGAAGATGACAGAATAATTGACGAAAACAAGCTATCAGATAATGATATTCAAACCTTGAAGAACGGAGCAGAAGAAATAGGCTATAAATCAGTAAAAGAGCTGCTTGAAGCTTATGGATTCGGCTATTTACCAAAAGAATGATATTAAAAGGAGAAGTATTAACCATGAAATACCCAATCGTTGAAAAGCTTAACATCAGAAATGCCGAATTTGCACAGTTTTTGAAACAGCATCTGCAGCCTTTCAGTACCAGAAGCTATGACGGGAAGCTCTATTTTGAAAATGAATGTGGTGAAGACGATATTTACAACGAAGAAACTGATGAGTATGTATATTACGAAAGTTATTATTATATCAAAGCCACTCTCGGTGACGAGGGTTTAGAACTTGAAATGCAAAATGCTTATGGTACTATCAAACCTGAAGGCATACTCGACAGATGGTTTAAACTTCTATTCTTCGGCGACGTTGATTCGGCTTATTATATAGATACAGAATATGATGAGGAGGAAGATATGGAGTATGAAGATGAGGAAGAATATGATGATGAAGATGAGGAGTATGAAGATGAGAATGATATAGATCCGCAAATGAAAGAAAAATATATAGAATTCATTGCAGTATATGATGCCGTGAAAAAAAAGGTAGGTACTATGAAGACGAGGTTGTCCGTTGATGTTCCAGATGAGCCTTTTTTATGCTGGTGTGATACTGAAGCACTTTTTCGCTTTGATGATGAATTCAAGGATATGATCAATGAGTACTATTGCCGCAGGTCCTACAGCAGTGCAGAAGTCCATTCGGCTGATTTTGCCTCAGCTTTAGAGAAATATTTTCGTGAAAACGGAAATAGTAAAGGAAATTATTATACGCTTAATACTGATGACGGATTCTATGCTGTGATGATCAAAGACGATATAGTTTATAGTACTGCTGAAGCAAGTTATTCAGATATAAAGAGGTATTTTGGCTTCCTTGATGATAATGCTCTTGATCTGCTTGATGACGCTGATTACACAGAGTGTATTCATGAAAAGTGTTCTGATGATGACGAAGAACTCGGATACTATTAATCAAGCACAGATAAAGAGAATAAAAAACCAGTGCGTTACGGGAATTTCCTTCTGGCGATTCAATGCTTTTCAGAGTGCGAAATAATCATCCAAAAATGAATACATAATAGGATGGTCGCCGTCATTTGGCGGCCATTTTTTTCAAAAAAATTATCTATTGACATATTTAATCTGAAATGATATAATAACAGCAGAACATATATTCTGTTTTGCTGTTGGAGGCGATCTATATGTGTATGTCCTTAAGAATTGAGCCAAGAGAACTGGCTGAAATTCTCATAAAAGTGAGAAAAATGTCCTTAGCACAGGAGATGTCGGTTAAACTTGGTAAAAGCCTTATAATGTCCGGCGACTTATTCCCAGCGGATATTGCCCCAGTTCTTGCACCGGATAAGTATGGAAATTTGGCTACATTTCCTATGGCGTGGGGATTTACGCATAAGGCTGCACCTAAACCGCTTGCCAACTGCCGCTTAGAGACTGCTGACAGCAAGCCTTTGTGGCGGGATTCTTGGTATAGGAGAAGGTGTGTTATCCCTGCCTCTTGGTATTATGAATGGGGATATCCTGTATATGATAACGACAGCCTCAGTATGATAGAGCATCGCAATACAAAGAAGGTCAAATTCGCCATACAGACCGAAGGCTCTGATAGAACATATATCGCAGGACTATACCGATATGAGGAACATGGAGGTATGCAAGTACCTATGTTCTCAATACTTACGCGAGAAGCTGTAGGCAGTGTAAAGGATATCCATGACCGTATGCCGCTTATACTGGATAAGGATAATGTATTGGACTGGATACGCCCTAACGGAGATCCAAGCACCATAGTTGAAAAGGCACTGTCCAATATGGTATTCGAGAGAGCATTTGAGTATCCTCGGTTTCCACCTGAGATCATTACAGCATAGAATAAAAAATCAGCCGCACTTCGGGGGCGGCAACGCATGAAAGAATATATGTCGCTACAAAAAATGAAGCAATAATCGAAAAAGTGAAAGGAGAATTAGCATGGGACTATATGAAGGAATAAAAGACGCAATCGGAATAGCACAAAAGGCTGATAACATCGAGCTATATAAACAACTCATTGATTTAAGCTCACAGGCCTTGGATATGCAAACAGAAATAGCAAAACTACGCGAAGAGAATTCAGAATTACAAAAATCAAAAGGAACTGAGCAAAGACTGGTTAGGCATGAACAGCCCTATTTAACATTGGAAGGAGATAATCCAAAAGTGTGCTACTGCGCTGTATGTTGGGGTAAAGACGAGAAAATGATTCAGATGGACAGAATCAACTGGGATAAAGGTCAAATAAAGCTATATTGCAAAGTTTGTGAGAATCACTGCATTGAATGTTGTGAGTAATTGATAACTGGATTCCATGAAAAATACGGAGCATACAAAACAACACTTACCACTTATACCACTTTTTTCATGCAAAAGATTTTTATGGAACAAAAAAAGTCCTCACAGCCAAAAACTGTGAGAGCCTTATTGCTTTAATCAGATAAGATAATTAATAGTATATTTCAAAAATGTAATGTTATGTAAGTTTCAACGAAGGACAAATAACGTTCCATGATGTATAATAAAATCATAGAAACGGGGTTAACCCGAATGAATATAATCTTTTATGCTGAAGGGAAGTATTTATCATGAAAAAGTCAGAAATCATCGTATTTACAATTTATAAGGTTATATATGTTATGTGCGCTATCGGAGCTGTTTATAACTATATTATGGACTTCATCAGCCCAACAGCTACCTATTGCAGCTTATCTTCAAATGGCTTTGTTTCACTTATTGCTATGACAGGTGTACTTGCTCTTATCTTGCAAAAAGAGCGTGAAGCAAAACAAAAATAAACTTCAAAACTGACAGCTGTTTATACCGTTCAATGCCACGGCTACACGAAGTATTTTACCACTTATACCACTTTTTTCACGCAAACTTTTTTCTGGAACAAAAAATCTCACAGCTTGTATGGTGAGATTCTTAATGATTTACCAAATATCGCTGATACGATTAACGCAAGTGATTACTTTTTCCTAATATTTTCCTAATAAACTCTTACATTTTTCTTTTTGAAAAATTCAGAACAATAATGACTATTCAGCGAAATCAAGCCATTTCAGGAACTTGATGAAACCTCTCAATTATACCGAAATCTCGACGATTTCGGATTGTGGTCCCGAAGACCGTGGAGCATACAAAATCCGGAATAAGTAAGAAGGCAGCCATACTGCCTTTGTATTATATGCTGTTTTTCTCAAGTTTGAGCAATGCTTTCTTTTTATCCAGTCCGCCTGCGTAGCCAGTCAGATCTCCGTCCGCTCCGACTACTCTATGACATGGAACGATTATTGATATGGGATTATGTCCCACAGCACCGCCGATTGCCTGAGCTGACATACGTTCAATTCCTCGCTGCTCCGCGATGATACGCGCTATCTCACCATAGGTCATAGTTTGTCCGTAAGGTATCGTCAGAAGTATATCATAAACAGCCTTGCGGAAGGGCGTTGTATGAAGACTTATCAGCGGAGTAAAATCGGGAACTTTCCCATTGAAATAGGTATCGAGCCATTTGCAGGTCTGAGTGAATACTGGTAACTCTGATTCGTTGCTTTTCTCAATAAGATCGTGTGGATATAATTTCTGCTCGTCGAACCATAAGCCTGTCAGTGCTTCTCCATCGCTGTAGAGAGTCATTCCGCCGAGAGGAGAGGTATAGTGAAATATATTATTCATGGTATTTGTTTTGTTGACCTGATATTTCTATCAGTTCGTCCATTGTGAACTCTTTATATCTGTTTGCAGAAAATACGGAATCCGTTGTATCGGGTATATTCTTCATAACTTTTTTCAAATCAATTTCCCGAGGCAATGATAAAAAGTTCCCTTCTTCATCTTCCGACTTTATTGCACAGAAGATAAACTCTCCGTTTTCAATATCGAACTCAAAATAATCTGAAACCTCAGTTGGTTCAACATCTAACAATTCAGATTGTTTCTCAACAAATGTTTCATAAATCAGTTCCTTTAAGGCTTTTTCGCTTATTTTTATAAGTCTGACTTTATTCTTATCCATATTACACTCCAATCATAGCTTTAGCGCATACTTTGAATTTTCTTAGCCTATCATTCCAATAAAGCTGTATTATCATGCCTGATATTTGATCTGAAAATAATCAAGATAAGCCTTGAAGCGGTCCTGTGTGGTCAGTACGGTATCCGTCAGCCAGCCGCGTTCCTGTTCCCAGTTCTTGAGTCCGCGATAGTAGAACATCTTCAAATCGTCGGATATTATAAACGGAACTATACTATGGCGCAGGCACTCCTTCAGCATAATAAGCCTGCCAACTCTGCCGTTGCCGTCCTGGAACGGATGTATAGCTTCAAACTGATAGTGGAAATCTATAATATCTTCAAGAGATACGTTTTTCAGGTTGCTGTACTTTGATATGAGCTTCTTCATTCGTGCTGGTACTTCATCGGGAGCGGCAGTAATCTCTCCGCCAACTTCGTTAGCAAACTTCTTATATTTGCCTACAGCAAACCAATCTTTCCTGCTGTCAGCTGTGCCTGTTTTCAGTATCTTGTGAAGTTCTTTGATAAAGGCTTCTGTAAGCGGCTTATCAGCGTTTTCGATAACATAGTCTATGCAGCGGAAGTGATTGACCGTCTCAACAATATCATCAACGTTAACGGCCTCATTTTCAAAACCTAAGGTATTGGTCTCGAAGATATAGCGTGTCTGGTCGTGCGTGAGCTTGCTTCCCTCAATATGGTTTGAGTTATAGGTAAGCTCTATCTGGAGCTTATGATATATGCCGCCGTGCTGGTTACTGCTTTTCTGCTCTCGGAGTATTTCAAGCAAAGTTTCAGGACGTTTCAGCTTGCGGCGTTCAGGTCTTTTGGCATCGGCAGGAATTTTCCATGTTTTGCCGATAAGAACAGCTCCTTCGATTCGTCTCTCCGCACAGTAGTTGCGGACTGTACGCTCGGATATTCCCCATAATTCAGCCATTTCAGCTACGCTTTTGTATTCCATACTACCACCTCCGTAAATCCATTATAACATATTATCGGCAAGAAATCAACAGAAATTCAAAGAAAATCTTGCCGATAAAAATATACCACAGGTTTACTTGACATTTCCATATTGACGTGATATAATGAGTTCACTGAAAGGGAAAGTTCCCGAAATTCTAACTAATGAAAGGGTGAAAACAATGAACACTATCATGAACAACGCTATGTCTGCATACATTTGTGCTTTTGATTTCCAGCAGTCAAGCTATTTCTTCCAGCAGGAAGATAATGGCTCAGTTTTGCTGCGCACAGATCAGAAAAGTACTTGTTCAGTTGCCCTGACAGGGTGAGCAGAGATAGTGTTGCATTGTTGACCATCTTCTGATAGAACAGAGCCGTCTGTGTGCAGTATGGAAACTCACACAGGCGGTTTTTATTATTCTATTCAGAAAGGTGGTTATTTTTATGCCCATAGCAGCTCCGACTATCGATATGATAGCAACAGGCGCTAACATCAGAGCATTGATAAAAGGCAAAGGACTCAAGGTGACTGATGTACAAACAGTATTCGGCTTCAACACGCCGCAAGCAATATTCAAATGGATGAGAGGAGACGCTATGCCCTCCATCGATAACATGGTCATACTGGCGCATATACTTGATGTGCCTATTGATAAGATCATAATAACCAATTAAAACTCCCGCCCATGTCGGGCGGGGAATAATTCCGTTTCGTCTAATGGCAGGACGCCTGATTCTGACACAGGTAATGGGAGTTCGACTCTCTCAACGGGAATACATTTCCGTTTCGTCTAATGGTAGGATATCTGCTTCTGACGCAGAAGATGTAAGTTCAATTCTTTCAGCGGGAACCAATACGACTGTGTAGCCAAGTGGAAAGGCAGCGGACTGCAACTCCGTCAGCGCAGGTTCGACTCCTGTCACAGTCTCTGTATTTGCTTCTGTAGCTCAGTTGGTAGAGCGCAGGTCCGAAGAACCTGGCGTCGCAAGTTCAACTCTTGCCGGAGGCACCATTCCGTTTCGTCTAATGGGCAGGACATCGGTCTTTGACTCCGATAATGGAAGTTCGAGCCTTCCAACGGGAACCAAGAAAAACTATGAAAGGAAATGATAACAATGAGCAGAAAATTAGCAAGTATACAAAGAATATGGAATTTAGAACCTATTGAAGGCGCTGACAGGATAGAACTGGCGTATGTTCTCGGCTGGCAGTGCGTAGTTAATAAGGGACAGTTCAAGCCTATGGATTTAGCCGTATATTTTGAGATAGACAGCTTTCTTCCAATACGTCCCGAGTATGAATTCATGAGGGCTTCCAGCTACAAGAACACCGAGATCATGGGCGAGGGCTTCCGTCTGAAAACTCAGAAATTCCGAGGACAGGTATCGCAGGGACTACTGCTGCCAATAAGCCAGTTCACAGAAATACTTACTGATATCGAGCTTGGTGCAGATGTAACAGAGATACTCAGCGTTCGCAAGTGGGAAATAGAGGAACGTGCTACTTCGGGCGGTACTGTCATAGGCAACCTTCCGAGAAGCATTCCTAAAACTGATGAAACAAGAGTACAGGCTGAGCCCGAACTCATAAAGGAGTTCGCTGGACTGGAATACTACATCAGCACTAAAATGGACGGCAGTTCCCATTCGATAAGCATAGATGAGGACGGTATCCATGTTACAGGTCATAACTATGAGTACAAGGACGACGGCAACAGCGATTTCTATAAACTGGTCAACGAGCGCGGATATAAGGAAAAAATCAAAGCATTTGCGGAAAAAGAGGGCTTGAAAGAGTTCACTGTACAGGGAGAACTTTGCGCTCCCGGCATACAGCAGAACCGTCTGAAGCTCAAAAGGCCTGAGTGGTATGTTTTTACTGTAATGGAAAACGGCAAGCGTGCCGGACTTGAAAGAATGCTTGAAATATGCAAGGAACTTGATTTTACGACTGTTCCGATAGAAGAGGTTGATACCAATCTGCCAGCGAAATATCCGACAGTAGAAGCTTTGCTTGAACGAGCAGACGGCAACTACCCTAATGGGGGTAAAAAAGAAGGTATAGTCATACGTCCGACAGAGCCTGTATTCAGCAGCAATATCGGCGCTGAACTGAGCATGAAGGTAGTAAGCAACAGGTATCTGCTGAAAAACGATGGCTGAAATGAAAGCTTTACCACTTATACCACTTTTTTCACGCAAACTTTTTTTATGGAACAAAAAAAGCTCTCACAGCCGAAAACTGTGAGAGCCTTATTGTTTTATTCAGATAAACACATTAACGTGAATATCACGCCAGCTTAGTATTCTGCGCTTAGTAGACTTTGCGTAAAGGTATTCTTTAGCATCGTCCAGATTCAGCGTAAAATAGCCAATCTGAGTATATTTCCGAATTGCTTCTTTTCGCTTATTGCAGCCTGTACTGTGGATAGTGTGGCAATCAAACTTCAATTCATTAAAAGCTATATTTCGCTGAAAATTTGATAGAGCAAATACTCTCCATTGTCAGCAGTTATAATCGTATGTTACAAAAACAGGATTTGATATGAGAGGCAGCCATTACGGCTGCCTTCAGTATTGTCATTTGCCTATTAACTTTAATATCTCCGCAGGCTTAAGAGTTTTACCGGATGAAACGAGTTTCTCATTGACAACGAGCGCAGGCATTGACATAGCACCGTACTCCATTATCTTCTGCAAGTCAGTGACATACTCGACCTCGATGCCCATACCCTCAACTGCTTTGACAGTGTTATCGTAGAGCAGATGACAGGCTTTACAGCCCGAACCGAGCACCTTAATACAGCAGATACCATCAACAGACTCACCGCAGCAAGTCGAGGTTATTTCGCTTGCAGTCTGCTCTCCGCCGCAACAGCAGCAAGAAGTTTCCGCTTTCTTTTCTTCCTTTTTCTTACCAAACAATGCCATGACAAATCCCTCCTAAATAATATAATTTTGAATGATATTGAAGAAGTATCCCACAAGGATAATTCCGACCGTACATATAGCGATGAAAATGCCTAACAGCTTGGGCTTTATCGCTTTTTTCAACATTATCATTGACGGGAGCGAAAGCGTAATTACGCCCATCATAAATGCGAGAACTACGCCGAGCTTTGCCCCCTTAGCGACCAGCGCTTCAGCAATGGGGATACAGCCGAATATATCGGCGTACATCGGTATGCCGCAAATTGCAGCTATGATAACTCCGAAGGGGTTTCCTGTACCAAGAACTTTAACTACCCATTTATCGGGTATCCAGTTGTGGATAAAAGCTCCGATTCCTACGCCGACTATGACGTATGGAAAGACCTTCTTTGCCGTTCCGACTACCTGCTCCCACGCATATTTCATTCGATCGCGCTTTGTCAGCTCATTCTGAGGAGTATCTATGCCCTTACCGTTTCGTATAAATTCTTCCACCTGATCTTCAAGATGCAGCTTTTCAATAAGCGTTCCGCCTGCAACCGCTATAACAAGTCCGACTAATACATAGATTATAGCGACTTTCCAGCCGAATATACTCATCAGCAGGACAAGTGAGCCCAAGTCCACCATTGGTGATGAGATAAGAAACGAGAACGTCACTCCAAGTGGAAGTCCTGCGCTTGTGAATCCCATAAATAGCGGTATCGAGGAACAGGAGCAGAATGGCGTGACTGTACCGAGTAAAGCGGCAATACAGTTTGCACCAATACCGTGGAATCTGCCCAGTATCTTTTTCGTTCTTTCGGGCGGGAAATAACTCTGTATATAGGTTATCACGAAAATAAGAACACCAAGCAGCACCATAATTTTTATCGTATCATAGATGAAGAATTGCAGACTGCCGCCCAGCTTGCTTTCGGTATCAAGTCCGCAGGAGTTCAGCAATGAGCCGATAAGCCTGTTCAGCCATTTCATGCCGAATACTTCGTCCTGTATGAAGTCCCACACGCTTAAACCTCACTCCCCAGCATCTCCGTCAGTATCTCAGCCGCTGTCCTTACCATTTCAGGACAGAGTGTTTTGAACAGACCATTTGAACGTGCAAAGATCTTACCCTCCTCAGTTCTGAGGTCGCAGCCGAGAATGTCCCGGCAAATGTATGAATTCTTGCGTTTCTCGAACTCGTCAAGGAACATAACTGCCATAGATCCACTTTTGGCACGACTTTCATTGTCGTTAAGGTCGAACTGACCGTACTTCATACCAAGAACCATTAGAGCTCCAGTACAAGCTCCGCAGACCTCGCCCTTGCCCATTCCTCCACCGAAGCATGAACCTATCTGCAAAGCCTGCTTTTCGGTAATACCGAACCGCTCTGCAAACGCCGCAAATAAAGCCTGCGAACACTTATAGCCATTTTCATAATACTGAACTGCCTTTGAAACATTATCCATTTTCTTTTCCTCCGATAGTTATATTTAGATATATCAATTTGATGATACTATTTTAAGCCGTATGGTCATACGGCTTATTTATCACAACAATTACACTCGTTTTCAGTTACTGCCGTGATCTCTTTCAGGCAGTCCATAGCGATCTTAGCACCTTCCTGCGAGATAGAGTAGTGCATCCACTTGCCCTCTTTTCTGCCGACCACAAGTCCGCTGTCGCAGAGTACCTTCATATGGTGAGAGAGCGTTGGCTGACTCAAGTTTAGCTCTTCAAGAAGGTGGCAGGCACAAAGTTCACCGTTTTGCAGAAGTCTGAATATCTGCACTCTGTTTTCATCGCACAGCGCTTTGAATATCACAGTGATCTGCTTGTTTGATAGCTCCACGTTCTCACCTCACATTGAAAATTTTCTATATTATATCACACTCATAGAAAAATGTCAATATGTTTTTGCAAGCAATACTTCTATTTATCTTGACATCGAACAATAATAGTGCTATAATGCAATAAGAATATAAAGGGAATGATGTTCTCCCTTGGGAAACCAAAACCGCTTACAAAGCTGATGACGTCTGCATTTACGCAGATGCCGTCAGCTTTTTTATTTTGTCCGGAGGTCATATTTATGTTGTTATCACTTGCAATCATTTTTCTTGTCGGTCTGTCTGCTGCTGCGATCTTTGAGAAGATTGGCCTGCCACGTATCATTGGTATGCTTGGCGTCGGTATCGCAGTTAGTCCCTATTTGCTTGATCTGCTCGATCCGTCCATGCTCGGAATATCGTCAGAGCTTCGACAGATCGCGCTCATCATCATACTTGTGAAAGCTGGACTGTCGCTGAATCTGTCCGATCTGAAGAAAGTTGGTAGACCTGCGGTGATGATGTCGTTTGTTCCTGCCTGCTGTGAGATCGTCGGGTATGTACTGTTCGCTCCTCTTCTACTTGGAGTGAACCATATCGAAGCTGCTGTTATGGGGGCGGTACTTAGTGCGGTATCTCCTGCGGTGGTAGTCCCACGAATGGTGAAGTTGATTGAAGAAAAATGCGGTACGCAGAAAAGTATACCCCAGATGATACTTTCAGGAGCGTCATGTGATGATATTTTTGTCATCGTACTGTTCTCGACGTTCGTAACGATGGCTCAGGGAGGCTCGGCAAAGGCTACCGATTTCCTGAATATCCCAATATCGATAGTACTCGGCGTTCTGCTCGGTGCGGCAGTCGGATTTGCGGTATTCTTTCTTTTTGAAAAGGCGTATCAGCATAGCCATAAAATCAGAAACAGCACAAAGGCTATTATTCTGCTCGGCACTTCATTTTTGCTTATGAGCATTGAAACTCTTGCTAAGCCCTATGTTGCGGTATCTGGACTGCTTGCTGTGGTCGCTATGGCTTGTGTAGTGAAACTGAAAGCTGACAAAAGCGTTTCCGTTCGGTTGTCTGAGAAGTTCGGTAAACTGTGGATCGGTGCGGAAGTCTTATTGTTCGTGCTGGTAGGTGCTGCTGTTGACGTACGCTATACGCTGACGGCAGGAGTTATGGCTGTACTGATGATATTCATAGCTCTCACATTTCGTGCTGTCGGCGTATGTCTGTGTATGCTCGGTACAGAGCTTACAGCTAAAGAAAGGCTTTTCTGCGTGATAGCATATCTCCCGAAAGCAACGGTACAGGCTGCTATCGGCTCGGTGCCGCTGTCGCTCGGTCTGTCCTGCGGAAAGATCGTGCTGTCTGTTGCAGTACTTGCGATACTGATTACCGCTCCACTTGGCGCAATCGGTATAGACAGAACTCATAAAGCATTGATAGGTGGTGAAAACTAATGAAAGAGCTTGTATTCGACGAACTTATAACTTTGAAAGGACGGCGTACCTGCTACATCGCTGATCCTGAGGGAAATCTGATTGAGATCGGTTCATTCAACAAACCGTTTGAACGCTGAATGTTTTCTTGAACACTTTTTTGTCCCCGCTTTTACGCGGGGATTAGCTATTTTACGACATATTCAGTACACAAAAGAGATTGACATTCTATTCCTGTTAGAGTATAATTGACATATATCAAATAGAATTGTACACGATAGGAGTTATGGAAAAATGGAACATAAGGGAACAAAGCACCTTGAAACTGAGCATCTGATTCTGAGAAGATTCACTCTTGAGGACGCCGAAGCTATGTATGAGAACTGGGCACACGATGACGAAGTTACGAAGTTCTTGTCCTGGCCTACTCACCCGAATATCGAGGTCACCAGATACGTTCTAGGTGACTGGGTAAGTCATTATTCCGATGATGACTTCTATCAGTGGGCTATCGTACCTAAGGAATGCGACGGCAAGCCTGTTGGCTCTATAGGTGTTGTAAAGGTCTTTAATGATATCTCGGCGGTACAGATAGGTTACTGCTTAGGCAGAAAATGGTGGCATCAGGGTATAACAAGTGAAGCACTTAATACCATTATCGGATTTTTCTTTAATGAGGTGGGCATGGAACGTATCGAGGCCATTCACGACACCCGCAACCCAAATTCCGGCGGCGTGATGAAAAAGTGCGGCATGAAGCACGAAGGCACCTTGAGAAGAGCCTTCAAAGGCAATCAGGGCATAGGCGATTCCGAGATGTACAGCATACTGAAAATTGAACGCTGACATATCAAATTGAATTGTATATAATAGGATTTCAAAAAAATTGCTCTAAAGAACATTTTTACGGAGGGCTGAAAATGAAGGTGTTGTTATTCCTTGCAAAAGGCTTTGAAACAATGGAAGCGAGTGTTTTTGTTGATATAATGGGCTGGGCGGGCATCGAAGTCGTTACCTGCGCTCTACAAAAGACTAACACAAGCACTTTCGGAGTATCAGTCAATCCTGATATCCTGCTGAATGATGTTTGCATCGATGATTATGATTCACTTGCTATCCCCGGTGGTTTTGAGGAATACGGCTTCTATGATGACGCTTTTTCGGAGCAGGCAGTAAGCCTTATAAAAGAATTTAATGATTGTGGCAAGATGATAGCCACGATATGCGTCGCTGCATTGGCACTCGGAAACAGTGGCATACTGAAAGGCAAAAGAGCTACAACCTATCACCTGAACAATGGGCATCGTCAAAAGCAGCTCGCTAAGTACGGCGCAATAGTCGTGAACGAGCCTGTTGTCAGGACGGATAATATCATAACCTCATATTGTCCACAGACCGGACCTGAAGTTGCATTCATGTTACTTGAAGAACTGGTTGGAACAGAGAAAATGCTGGAAACAAAGATTGCTATGGGATTCTGATACCTGTCCCCAAAAGGAGTATTATATGAGTTATTATGTTTATGATGATAAGAAGATCTATTACTACGAAACAGGCTCAGGACATCCATTGCTATTACTTCACGGCAATACTGCTTCTTCAAAAATGTTTGCACAGATAGCGGAAGAATACAGCAAATCGTTCAAGGTGATTCTTATTGATTTTTTAGGCCATGGACTGTCTGACAGATTGGAAATATTCCCCTCAGACTTATGGTTTTATGAAGCACAGCAAGTAATAGCATTTCTTAGATTTAAGCAGTATACCGATGTAAATATTATTGGCAGCAGCGGCGGAGCTATTGTTGCATTAAATGTTGCTCTTGAAGCTCCTGTCCTTGTAAAAAAAGTGATCGCTGACAGCTTTGAAGGAGAAAAGGCTGATGAAGCATTTACGAAAAATCTGCTTGCAGACCGTGAGAAAGCTAAAAATGATCCAAATTCACAAGGCTTTTATGCGTATATGCACGGTCAGGACTGGGAGCAGAAAGTTGATAATGATACCGATGCAATCATACGACACCAAAAAGAAATCGGAGCATTTTTTCATAAGCCTCTGGAAGAACTGCGGTGTGAACTTCTCCTTACAGGAAGTAAAGAAGATAGTTTTATGAATAGCATTTCAGATGACTACTATGAACGTGTTTATGGAGATATCCTCAAAATGATCCCTAAAGGAAGCATGCACCTTTTCCCTAAAGGCGATCATCCTGCTATGATAAGTAATTTCAAAGAGTTTTATGAGCGGAGCATAGAGTATTTATCGAATTAGAAAGCATCACCTGTTGAATATAAAAGCAGCCGCAATAGGCTACCTTTCAATTTGTTCGTGCATCTGATTTATCTGCTTCTTCGACCAATTGAAGATAAGGTCTGACAGTCTTTCAAAATCAGATACTCCGCTGTTTTTTATCTGTATATAAGCGGAGATAATATCCTTTTCGCTGCCTTCAACTTTGCTGAAAAGCTCCTGTAAACGTGCGCTATATTCTCCTGACCGCAGATACCAGAGTGCCTGTATCACAAAGGAGGCGGATTTGTACAATCCTTTCAGTATTGCAGGATCTTTCTCATATATCAGATTATGAACGCAGGAGTGATAAATATTGCAGACTCCTATTTTGATTGAGCGCCTGATATCATCATCAGTTATCGAAGGAACAATATCATCAAGAGTTCCTATTATCGGCTTCGTATCATGGTAAAACTGGAACAGATCAGAGACATCCCAGTTTCTGAGATCGTCTGCATCAGAAAGAAATCCACAGAATAATTCCCTGTACGGAAGGGCGTCAAGCATTGTTCGGTAACGTCTTACATCTTCACACGAAAGATTATCGAGAATAACAACGAAATCAATATCGCTGCTTTCTGTTGCTTCTCCGCGTGCGTAGCTACCCTGCAAGCCAACGAAACATATCCTGTCAGGAAACGTATTTTTCAAGGCTGAGATATATTTATCTATAAAAGAAGCTGTATCTATCATGTTTTTCTCCTGAACCATATATTTTTATTATTAATGATTGGATAAAAAGTCCTGACAGCCGATACTATCAGGACTTTTTTCGCAGGAAGCTGTCAATGACCTTTATGCTTATCCCTGCGCTTTTGCTGTTTAAGCTCAAACTGACGCTGCTTTTCGGCTTCACGCTGCTCTTTTGTGAGCTGCTTGCGTTCGGTCTTCATTTGCTCCTGCATTAGCTTCAGCGCTTGCTGCGACTTTGTGCCGATACCTGCGATACTGAGCTGCTTTCGCGCATTGCGCTGCCGCCGTTTGGGATTCTCGGCAGTCTGCTTTGTTTTTGCCTTAACAGCCGGACTGAACTTCAACTTGTAGTAACGCCTCAGCACATAATCCCAGACTTCGCTGTCCTTGGGTTCTGCGCCGAATGTGACCTTAGCCGCTGAGAGTTTGCCGTTTTCAGACCGCTCAAATACTCCCACCCAGAAAGGCGCGTCGAAAAATACCGTAAGCATACCGTTCGTTTTGTCCATATCTTTCCCTCCTAAGAATACTATGGACAAAGAACGGACAACCCGGAGGGGCAGGTTACTTACCCTATATTCACAGGACGGCCGGGCTACCTACCGGCTCTAGCATACCCGAAGGTATACGTTGCGTTTTTATCTTTGTCATCTGATCGCACTGCTGTGCTGTATATATCATAACACATCAGCATGTTTTGGTCAAGACTATGTGTTGACGGAATCTCACCTTTCGGTTATAATAAAAATAAGCATAAACATAGTATCAGAATTACATGACGGCAGATTCAGGAGATACGCTGTAAATGGCGTAATATCGCATATGTTACGATTCGTGTCACTGCTGTGACGATACGGTTCTTTACTTTTTTCAGTCCCCGTGTTACCATGAGATCAGTCGAAAGGAAATCATCTGAAAGGAACACGGAATTATGAAAAAGAATGAAAAGAACATATTGATCACAGGCATGATAATGCTAGTACTGTTTGCAGTCTGGACTGTACTGATACAGACAGTTGATGTTCAGGCAGTGGGACAGAACGGAACGGACATCGGGTTTGCAGGTCTGAACGTGTGGTTCCATAAAATGACAGGCGTTCATATGTGGGTGTATACTGTCACCGACTGGCTTGGACTTGTGCCGATCTTTATCTGTATGATATTCGGAGTTGTCGGTCTTGTCCAGCTCATAAAGCGGAGAAGTCTTCTTAAAGTTGATAAGGATATTATCCTGCTTGGTATTTACTATATCCTTGTGATATTCGGTTATCTCATATTTGAGATGATACCTATAAACTACCGGCCGATACTTATAGAAGGACGTATGGAGGCTTCTTACCCGTCTTCAACAACGCTCCTTGTTATGAGCGTAATGCCTAAGTTGGCTTTTCAGGTGCATCGCAGGATAAGGAATACTAAAGTCAGATACGGTATTTATGTGTTTACGGTCTTATTCACGGCGTTTATGGTGGTGGGACGAACTGTTGCAGGAGTACACTGGCTGACGGATATAGCAGGCTCTGTTATGCTGAGCTCAGGACTGTACCTCATTTATCAGGGCGCTGTTCAGCTCACTGACAAAAATAACTAACGGAGAAATGAAAATGGAATTTCATGAGAAATTGCAGGAATTAAGGAAGAAAAAAGGCTTAACTCAGGAAGAACTTGCAAAGGAGCTCTATGTATCCCGTACAGCGATCTCTAAATGGGAATCGGGAAAGGGTTATCCTAATATTGATTCACTGAAAGAGATATCAAAGTTCTTTTCCGTGACTATAGATGAGCTGCTGTCATCGGAAGAACTCATTACCGCGGCAAAAGACGAGAACCGCTCAAATATCGGGAAAATGATAGACCTGCTGATAGGGATAGTAGATATAATGAGTATAATGCTTATTCTTCTGCCGCTCTATCCTAAAAAGGCAGGGGAGACAGTTTCGGCAGTTGCCCTGTATGATTACACGCATATATCGTTCGGTATAAGCTGTGTATGCTGGGGACTGTTTGCTGCACTCATAATCATCGGTGCAGTGAAGGTGTTTATGAATTACAGAAGCATTGAAAAGGGCAGAAGTACTGTTACAGGCGCATCGCTTGTACTGAATATTATCGCGGTTTTGTTCCTGACCATGGCAAGGATACCCTATGCGGCAACAGTAGCGTTTCTGCTGCTTATAATAAAGGGAATAATGCTTTTAAAAGTCCCGAAAAGCGAGCACTGAACAGATAGGAGAGACAAATGAAATTAGAGAACTTACCGCCTGTATATGAGGCGTATAGCGCAGAATATCCTGATCTTACAGTGTGCCGTATAGTTTTGCAGGAAAAAGAGCTTTACCATGTCATACATAAAGACGGGATGATGCAGGCACAGGTATCGGGCAAATTCAGATACGACGTCAAAACTGTATCTGATTTCCCTGCCGTAGGCGATTATGTTATGGCTGATATAACTGGCGGAGACAGAGCAGTGATACACAATGTTCTTCCGAGAACAAGCGTATTTATCCGTAAAGCTGCGGGAAAATCAAATACTGAACAGGTCGTTGCTGCAAATATAGATACAGTATTCCAGTGTATGTCCCTCAACAATGATTTCAATATCAGGCGTATCGAAAGATATCTGACTGCTGCATGGGACAGCGGTGCTGTTCCTGTTGTTCTTTTGACGAAAACTGACCTTTGTGATGAAGTCACCGCAAAGATCGCTCAGATAGAAAGTGTTGCAGTCGGAGTTGATATCATTACGACATCAGTCGCTGAACCTGACGGTTACAGTCAGATCACGCCGTATCTGAAAGCTGGAAAGACTCTTGCTTTTGTAGGCTCGTCAGGTGTAGGCAAATCGACGCTTATCAATCACCTTCTGGGAGATGACAGGCTTGATACGAATGGACTACGTAACGATGACAAGGGCAGACATACCACTACTCACCGTGAACTGTTTATGCTTCCAGGCGGCGCTATGGTCATTGATACGCCTGGTATGCGTGAAATGGGAATGTGGGACAGCAGCGAAGGACTTTCGGCTGCATTTGAAGATATCGAGGAACTTTCAGCAAAGTGTCGCTTCAAGAACTGTACTCACAAATCTGAACCTGGATGTGCAGTACAGGCTGCTATCAAAAATGGTGAACTTTCAGAGGAGCGGCTGTCATCTTATGAAAAGCTGAAAATTGAAAATGCTTATTCTGAAGATGCTGAAGGATATTTGGCTGCCAAAGAAGAAAAATTCAAAATGATAGCCAAGTATAATAAATCACATCATAAAAAGTAAGACGAACAATAGGGTAGAGAGGTTAATATCTCTCTACCCTATTGTGTGTTTTTCTCAAGTTTCAGTAACTTGATTTTCTTGTCAAGTCCACCTGCATAACCAGTCAGAGTACCGTCTGCTCCGACTATCCTGTGACATGGAATGATCAACGAGATAGGGTTATGTCCAACTGCACCGCCGACAGCTTGAGCTGATATACGGTCAACTCCTTGTTGCTCTGCTAGGATATGGGCTATCTCTCCGTAAGTTTTAGTTTTCCCGTAAGGTATTGATAGAAGAATATCGTATACAGCCTTTCGGAACGGCGTTGTTTGCATACTTATCGGCGGAGTGAAGCTTGGCTCTTTTCCACTAAAATAAATATCGAGCCATTTGCAGCCCTGAGTGAATATTGGCAGCTCTGATTCGTTGCTTTCCTCAATTAGTTTATGGGGAAAGTATTTCTGTCCTTCGAACCATAAGCCTGTCAGTGCTTCGCCGTCACTGGAGAGAGTCATTCCGCCGAGAGGAGAGGTATAGTGAAATATATTATTCATGGTATTTGTTTTGTTGACTTGATATTTCTATCAGTTCGTCCATTGTGTACTCTTTATATCTATTTGCAGAAAACACGGAATCCGTTGTATCGGGTATATTCTTCATGACTTTTTTCAAATCAATTTCCCGAGGCAATGATAAAAAGTTCCCTTCTTCATCTTCCGACTTAATAGCACAGAAAATAAACTCGCCGTTTTCAAGATCAAACTCAAAATAATCTGAAACCTCAGTTGCTTCAACATCTTAAAATACAGATTGTTTCTCAACAAATGCTTCATAAATCAGTTCCTTTAAGGCTTTTTCGCTTATCTTTATGAGTCTGACTTTATTCTTATCCATATTATACACTCCAATCATAGCTTAAGCGTTTATTGCAGACCTTCTTCGACGATCTTTATGTTAAAGACAAATTCGCAAATATCATGCCTGATATTTGATCTGAAAATAATCAAGATAAGCCTTGAAACGGTCCTGTGCAGTCAGTACGGTATCCGTCAGCCAGCCGCGTTCCTGTTCCCAGTTCTTGAGTCCGCGATAGTAGATCATCTTCAGATCATCGGATATTATAAACGGAACTATG
>JAEEGJ010010995.1_pt1 | contig 23192 bp, 16 predicted proteins | sample 8958761 | NCBI WGS metagenome assembly JAEEGJ01 (sample SAMN16246546, study PRJNA631951) | gut metagenome | biome: gut microbiome; feature: rumen; material: RS-attached | host: Bos | place: Iran: Karaj | collected 2018-10 | reverse complement strand
AGCCCTTGCCTGTCCTGAACATGGGGTGGTTCAACGAGCCTGCCACGCGTGGCATGCTCATGCACACCAAGGTCTTTGGTAACTATGACGGACCGGAAGAGGTGGTAAGTCGTAATGCCTGTTACACAGAGATTAACGTGACTTCAAACTATGCCGAGACAGATACCATTACCGTCAAGGTGGTGGATGCACAGGGTGCTCCCCTGAAGGATGCCAAGGTGGACTTCCGCCTGTATAACTATGCTGAGTTCTATACTTTGGTCTCTAAATCTTCTGATACAGAGGGCCTGACTTGGTTAGGATGCGGCAAGGGCGATCTGCTGGTATGGGCAAGCAAGAACGGACACTTCGGATTCGAGAAGGCCAGCGTGGGTAAGCAGGATACGGTAACGGTGGTGGTTGACAAGGATGATAGCTACACCGCCTCGCTCGACCTCGACCTGGTACCCCCTCCCTCAAAGGAGTCTGTTCCTGAGCTTACAGATACACAGGTTCGTAAAAACAAGGAACGTCTCCAGCGTGAGGACAGTCTGCGTAACGACTATATGAAGAAGACCTTCAGCAAAGAGGAAGGCCTGCGTGAAGCACGCCAGAACTGGCAGGTGATAAAGGAATTCCAGTCGCACAAGTACGGTTGGGAGGTGATAGCCACTCTGCGTCAGAAAGATCTCTGTGATGTTACGACCGAGGTGCTTGCCGATGCTGCCGATAATACCCTGGTATCCGACTCCCGTCTCTGGCAGCAGTATATTCTGGCTCCCCGTATCAGCAGCGAGATGCTGACCCCATACCGTCAGGTTTTGGGCAAGGCCTTTGCCGGAATGGATGCCGCAGCCATTGCCCAGTGGGTTAGGGATAGCATCAGCATAGACAATACACGCAATCCCCAGAAGCTCTGCATGAGTCCTATTGGCGTATTTCGCCATCGTACCACCGATGCCCACAGCAGGGAAATTTTCTTTGTGGCTGCCTGCCGTAGCGTAGGTATCCCCGCCCGTATTGATGAGGTGACAGGGAAAGTGCAGGTTGTGGAGCAAGGAGCAAGGGGCAGGGAGCAAGAGGAATGGCAGGATGTGCTCTTCAACTCAAAAGAACTCCCCCTAAAGGAGGCTGGGGGGGCCTTGTCTCTTACCTATAATGATTTTGCTATCAAGGAGAATCCCTCTTATTATTCACAGTTCAGCCTGTCGCGACTGCAGAACGGTACACTTACCTTGCAGGAGTTCCCGGAGGAGGCTACTTGGAAGGATACTTTTGCCCAAGGTGTGCGTATGGATGCCGGGCAGTACCTTTTGGTTTCAGGAACACGTATGGCGGACGGCAGTGTGCTGGCACATCTGGACTTCTTCGGTCTGAAGGCCGGTGCTGTACAGAAACAAACACTCAGGTTGCGTGACAATGCCGACGAGCTGCGTGTAATAGGCAATTTCAACTGTGAAAATTACTTCACCAACTATAAGGGTGTGCACAAGACCCTCCTCGAGAGTAATGGACGCGGTTACTATGTTGTAGCCTTGATTCGCGACAACCACGAGCCTAGCACACATATCTTGCATGAATGCGAGGAGGCCAATATCTACCTCTCGCAGTGGCCCCATCTGTTTATAATGCTCTTCCCTACATGGGAGGAGTTCCAGTCGTTCCGTTCACATCGTCAGGATTTCGACCGCCTGCCCGACAACTTCATCTTCGGAGTTGCCGACCCCGAGACCATAGAGGCTATGCACATTCAGGAACTGACACACGGCAGTCAGGAATTGCCCATTCTTCTTATGGGCGATACCTTCAATCGCGTGGTGTGGTTCCAGCAGGGTTATACTATAGGTATTGTAGATCAGATAATGAGTGTTATCCGACAGTTGATGATACACGAGAAATAACATCATGTACCATCACGGCATCGGTATAGCCGTTCTTCCTAAGGGAGCCATGGAGTTCTGTGGCTCCCGTTTCTTTTATGATTCGGGCTGCATTCTGGGGAGTGACGCCTGCTCCGGGCATGATGCGCAGTTTGCTTCCTCTTACGCCGCTGCCTTCTCTCGGTTCCAAGGTCTTGGTCTCGGCTACCAGCTTCTTCAGTAGTGGAATGCCTTCCTCGGCAGTGGGAGCCTGACCGCTGGTGAGCAGACGGTCGCACCCCAAGGCATGAATCTCAAGCAGCGCCTCCTCAGGATTGCGGCATACATCAAAAGCACGGTGGAAGGTAATATGCATCTTGTTGCCTGCAGCCTCTACCATGCGGTGGCAGGCCTGTATGTCGATATCGCCTTCGGGTGTCAGAGCCCCAATCACTACGCCTTTTGCTCCTAGCTTGCGGGCCATCTTTATGTCGTAGATCATACAGTCCACCTCGTCCTCGGAATACACGAAGTCGCCCTCCCGGGGTCGGATAAGAACATGTACGTCTATGCCGCTGTTCACAGCCAGCTGAATCATACCGGCAGAAGGGGTAATCCCGTCTACATTAAGGGCTTGGCACAATTCTATTCTGTGTGCTCCGCCAGCTATGGCAGCACGAAGGCTATGCGGATCGGCACAGCATATCTCTAACTTAAAATTCATGCGCTTTTCTTTATTTTGACTGCAAATTTAACATTTTTATATGAGAATTGCCGTATCTTTGCACAAAATTTGATGTAAATGAATACTAAAGAGATACAAATAAAGGATTATAACTATCCGTTGCCCGACGAACGGATAGCTAAATTCCCCCTCTCAGAACGCGACAGCAGCAAACTGCTGGTGTACAAAAGCGGAGAGGTTATGGAAGATACCTTCCGTTCTCTGCCCCAGTATCTTCCCAAAGGGGCGCTCATGGTCTTTAATAACACCAAGGTGATTCGTGCTCGTTTGCATTTCCGCAAACTATCCACACAGCAAGGGGTGCAGGGTGCCCTTATTGAGGTGTTCCTGTTGGAACCGGCTTCTCCTATTGAGTATCAGGAGAACTTCATTGCTACTTCCGAGTGCTCTTGGTACTGTCTGGTTGGAAACTCCAAGAAGTGGAAGGAGGGCTTGCTCTATGGCCAGTTCCATATTGACGGCACCGCCTATACCATCACTGCAGAGCGTGTGGCTCCCCACGGCACCAGTTACGAGGTGCGTTTTCGTTGGGAGGGCGGCTTTGCTTTCTCTGAAGTCTTAGAGGCGTTGGGTGAACTGCCTATTCCTCCGTATCTGAACCGTAAGACAGAGGAGAGTGATCTCCGCACCTATCAGACCGTGTATTCCAAGATTAAGGGCTCTGTGGCTGCTCCTACGGCAGGTTTGCATTTTACTGAGCGTGTGCTGGCCGATCTGGATGTGCATGGCATAGAGCGTGAGGAGCTGACCCTTCATGTGGGTGCCGGCACCTTCAAGCCCGTCAAGAGCGAGGAGATTGGCGACCACGAGATGCACACCGAGCATATTGCCGTCCGCCTGCAGACCATCCAGAAGCTCATTGCCCACGATGGCAAGGCCATTGCTGTCGGTACCACCAGTGTCCGCACCCTTGAAAGCCTTTACTATATGGGTATCAGGGCTCAGCAGCTGATGCAGGAAGGCAAGGATACCGGTGATGCCGAGGAATTGCACGTTCATCAGTGGATGCCGTATGAGGTAATTCAAAATTCAAAATTCAAAATTCAAAATTCGGTTCAAGTGTTACATTTTTTGCTTGATTACATGCAAAAGCATCATCTGGATGTGCTGCATAGCAGTACGCAGATTATCATTGCACCGGGCTATAAGTTCCATATTGTGCAGATGATGGTGACCAACTTCCATCAGCCCCAGAGTACGCTGCTTCTTCTGGTCAGTGCCTTTGTGAATGGCAACTGGCGTAAGATTTATGATTTTGCCTTGAGTCACGATTTCCGTTTCCTCAGTTATGGCGACAGTTCGCTTCTCATTCCATGATAGCAGTAGGTAAAGATAATAGTCAGGAGATGTTCCCCGTTGTAGACGAGGAGGGTAACATCCTATCAGCTGCCACCCGTGGCGAGTGTCATAGCGGCAGTATGTTGCTGCACCCCGTAGTGCACCTTCATGTCTTTAATTCGGAGGGTCAGTTGTACCTGCAGAAAAGACCCGACTGGAAGGATATCCAGCCGGGTAAATGGGATACCGCCGTTGGCGGGCATGTGGATTTAGGCGAGAGCATTCACGAGGCTCTCCGTCGTGAGGTGCGTGAGGAGTTGGGTGTTACCGATTTCGAACCGCAGCAACTACCTCATTATGTCTTTCAGTCCGATCGTGAGCGTGAACTGGTCTTTCCCTTCCGCACCACCTATGACGGTGATGTCAAGCCCAGTGCCGAGACAGATGGCGGCAAGTTCTGGTCCATCTCAGAGATAGAAGCCTCCTTGGGAAAGGGTGTCTTTACCCCCAATTTCGAGAGCGAATACCAAAAGGTTATCAAGGGTTAGCCGTTACCACACAGTCTAACGGATTGCCCTCTACTATGGCATTCACATAGCGGCCGGGTAGCTTGGTGAAGCTCACCGTACTCCTGTCCAGCATTCCTTTCAGTTCCGTACGTCCTTGTGCTACTGCATGTTCGTTGTAGTAGTTCCATATTTCAATGGTCAGACCGTCTGCATAGGTGTTGCGCAGGAGGGTCAGTGCTTCAGCTGTAATGCCTTCCGTCTTTATGCGTATGCCTGTTGCCTCATAACTTACTGTGGCAACAACTACATGTCCGTCGATGTCATATTCTATGCGGTCAGGCGTTGGACTGTGTAGTTCTACATCCTGTTTGTGAGAGAGGACAACCTCCATATCGTCAGCCTGACAATAGTATTCCGGCGTTACAGGGATAAAGAGCTCAATATCTACGGTGTCACGTATATGGATTGACAATTTGGTGAAGATATAGTCATTCTCGTCGCGCTCGGCATTCATGCTCAGGTTTATCTCCACCTCGCCCTTGCGTAAGCTGGGATCTTCTGGACTGACAGGACCAGTAGTACCCTCATGCAAATCGGTATCAACCTGTTCTCCACTAACCGGCTGGGCAGGGCTGACTTTCACAATCCAGTCGTCAAACACCCAGTCGCGTTCCACATCCTGATTTTTGTTGTAGGGATTGGCATCTGTACCGTGGGCATAGAAATCAAAGCCGATGTAGTAGGAACCGTCAATCTTCAGGATAATGTACTCGTAGTGGTACTTGTTGTCCAGCTTGTTGAAGTAAGCAAACTGCTCATCTCTGCCGTCGGTACCCACATTCTTCACTAGCATAGTGCCGTAGTACTCCTGGTGGGTAACATCGTCGGTATAGTTGGTGGTGTTGTTACCGTTGTTGAAGTTCCAGATGAACTCATACTGTCCCTCATACTCTGTGGTCTTCTCCTCGTAGGGCCACCAGCTGATGACTTCGGTCTTCAGGTTATTGAAGACAGAAAGCATATCCATGCAGTCCGACCCAAGGCCGATGTTGCTGTCATAACCGTCTTTATAGGTGGTCTGTCCTTTGTACACCTGTTGTACCCAGAAGTTCTTCCAGGTCACCGAGACCGAATTCTTGGCTCCCTCACGCACTTTGCCAAATTCCTCGGCAACCTTAGCCCGTTCCTCATCGGAAACATTCGTGGGTCGTTGCCACGTCTGGTACCAGATATTACCACTGGCATCGTTGGCACGTGTTCCCATTGTTGAGCCAATTAGGTTGGTGCCGGAATAGAAGATGAAGTCAGAAGACTGGATAAGGTTGAAGTCGGGTTTGTCGACAGGTCCGACCTCACCACCTGAATACGTTTCTGAACACGCAGTAAGCATAAGTCCCATCCCAATGGTGATGGAAAAAGCGAGTCTTGATATAGTTTTCTTCAATTTCATGGTGTTAAATAGAGTGGGGAGGACGTTTTCTCCCCAATATGTTAGTTAGTATAGGTATTTATTTCCTCAAAAGTAGGAAGAAATAACAAATCCGCAACTTTTCGCCTTGAAAAATTGCGGATAAGTATGCTGTCTGCCAAATAGGGATGTCAATTTTACTTAATATCCACCTCCACGGGACAGTGGTCGGAGCCAAGGATGTCCGTATGAATCTTGGCGTCTGTTACCTGAGGGAAGAGGCGGTTGGAGACTAGCCAGTAGTCAATACGCCACCCTGTGTTCTTGGTGCGGGCTTGGAAGCGGTAGCTCCACCAGGAATAGACATCTTTTACATCTGGGTTCAGGGTGCGCCACGTGTCTGTGAAACCTGCTGCCAGCAGCTCGGTGAACTTCTGGCGTTCCTCATCCGTAAAGCCTGCATTCATGTGATTGGTCTTGGGATTCTTCAGGTCTATCTCCTGATGCGCTACATTCATATCGCCGCATACCAGTACGGGCTTCTTGGCATCTAACGAGAGCAGATAAGCACGGAAGTCATCTTCCCACTGCATGCGGTAGTCCAGTCGCTTCAGTCCATCCTGACTATTGGGTGTATAGACGCACACCATGTAGAAGTCGGGCATCTCAAGTGTGATGACACGTCCCTCGTGGTCGTGCTCCTCTATGCCTATGCCGTAGGTCACGTTCAGAGGCTGGTGTTTGGTAAAGACGGCCGTGCCTGAATAGCCTTTCTTTTCGGCATAGTTCCAATATGACTGGTAACCGGGGAACTGCAAGTCCAGTTGTCCCTCTTGCATCTTTGTCTCCTGTAGGCAGAAGAAGTCGGCATCCAGCTGCTCGAATACTTCCTTGAAGTTTTTGCCTACTACGGCTCTCAGGCCGTTTACGTTCCAACTTATGAATTTCATCTTTTAAGGTATTTATCAGTTCTCTTTATTTACATTCTTTATTTACATAAAGTGGTGGCAGGACCCATGTAGGAACGCTTCATGCCGCCCAGATCGATGACAATCTTCTGCAGCATCGTGCCGGGATCCTGGCAGGTGATGCGAACGGTGTGCTTGCCAGGTTTCTTTACATAAAGTGTGCACTTGTTGATGCGGGCGTTCCGCTGCACACTCTCGTACCATCCCTGGGCATATTCCCATGAGTTAGTGGCGCAGTGCATGAGCAATCCGTCGTCGATGCGTACCCCGTACTGGTTCTCTATGTTGGTGCGCTCGTGTCCTGCGAAGCCGCGATCCACACTGGTGGTGAAGGTAGGCATCACATAGGTATATACATCCACCATACCCTGTTCCCAGGTGTAGAAGTCGTATTCCAGATAGGGAGCATTACGGGCCCGGCTGTTCTGACGGGGTACCACAGGGTCGCCCATCATGATGATGGTGTCTTCGCAACCCAGGTTAGGAACCTCTATCATCTTGGTCACCTGATTCTCGTTCTTACGCATGAATCCGGCCGCAGGGATGGATATCACGCCATTGTCCTCCACATAGAGTCCCTTCAGTTCCTCTATGGATGGAGTGGCAGGGTTGAAGGCACTTACCATTACCGTCTGCTCTGTGCCATTGTTGTCTCTGAGAGTGATGAGGCCCGCTTCCTCCTCGCCTTGCGGAACCTTGTTCCAGTCCACGCTGACCGTTAAGCGCTGCTGCAAAGGGGTACTGCCCTTTGTCTGGCTCAGCTGAATCCATTCCTTGCTGGCCTTTGCTTCCCAGTTAAGTGTTCCCTGCCCCTGATTGTATACATCTATATAATAGGTGCGGGTGGGAAGGTATTTGCTGAACGTGGGCAGTACCTGTATGGCACGTGGACCACGAGTTCCGTATTCCCCCTCGGCTATCACGCCCAGTTTGGCATTGGGGGCGAGTGTGGCATCACGCAGTTCCGGCTTCTCGAAGTAAGAGGCTGTCACACCTTGGGTCATGCTCATGATATGCTCCCATTTGCCGTTCTCCAGGCTGTTGTAACCTTTGGTAATAATCTGCAGCGAGTCGTAGCATTGTAGAGCCTCTGCTTTCATTTGGGCGGTAGCGGCACGGTTCTGAAGGGCATACCAGCGGTTCATCTGTCCGCCTATGGTCATGCGGTTCATCAGCTCACAACCCTTCACAGGATAGTAAACAGATTGGTAGAAGCAACTGCGTTTCCCGGCAGGCATCTTAGCTAGCATGTCCTCGGCAATGGCACCAATGCGACGGTATTCTGCCAGACGTTGCTCGGCCTCGTTGTAGTTAGTCAGCGAGAACTCGGTATCCGTCTTCTGCTCGCGTGCATGATCGTCGCTGGCCCATTCCTGTCCCCATCCCATACATTCGGGACGACGCTGGAAGGCCAGATGGTAGAAGGTGCGGAAGATATCCTTATACACCTCCTTGTTCTCATTGCCTAACAGGTTGCAGGTCCATTCTGTACGATAGTCGGCACAGCGGTTATAGTCGAAGCTGTCTATATCGTATGCCATAGCCAGGAAGAGATCCACGGCAAACTCACACGATTTGATGTCGCCGGCATTGAGCAGCCAGATCCGGTCGGCAGTCAGGTCGTAGGCCTTCTTCAGCTCCTCGTACATGTGGTTGGGCGACTGAGTGTTCATCCACAGATGGTCGTGCGGACGACCCAGGTAGGAGACGTGATAGTACACACCGCTGCGCCCCGATCGTTTCTGCTCTTCTGGACTGGAGAGACGCTTCATATAGCCGTAGTTGTCATCTGGCCAGATGATGGTGACATCGTCGGGCAGCTTCAAACCTTTATCGTACACATCCAACACCTCTTTGTAGGGAGTAAAGGCTTGCGGAATGGTCTCGGGTGTCTTGCCGGTAGCCTTGGCCACCATCTGACGCTGAGCCTCCAGGGCTGCCTGCATGGTGTTCTTGCGTTCTGTCATATCGTTACCGCCGGCCATTGCCACATCGTGTAAGCCACGTAGTGCCAGTGTATAGACGTTCTCGAAAGGTGCCAGTTCCAGGGCACGGGCGTTCAGTACACTGTCCACGCCTTTGCGGTTGTTGATGTAGTCCCATGCCCCGTATTTCTCCTTGTTCCATTCGCTGGCTGTGTTCAGCAGCAGAGGCTCGCAATGACTGGAGCCCACGACAATGGCAAAGGTATCTGCTACAAGTCGGTTCTCGGGTACTTGATGAAAGGCCAACGAAGCCTCGTGCATGGCAGGGCACAGATAGTTGGCATTCAGGCGGAGCAGCAGCTCGCATACGGCGGCATAGGTGCGTGGACCGAAGTTGCCTCTGTCCTTCTCGTAGTTACGCTTGGCCCAGCGCAGCAGGCCCCAGTCCTCGTCGTTGATGAAAACACCACGATAGCGGACACTGGGTGTGCGTGAGGTAAAGCTGTTCACCTGCAACAGGCATGTGGAATGTTGGGGAGTGGGGGCATCCAGCCACCAGCGCCAGGGGCTTACCCCTATGGCCCTGCTGATGGATAGCACACCGTAGGCAGTACCCCGACGGTCGCTACCTGCCACCACGATAGCCTTCTTGACACCTTTCACGGGATTCTTCACCAATGCCACATGGTAGCGTTCCCAGGCACCTGTAAGACCTGTGGTATCAATCTTGCCAGCCTTCACCAGTTGGTCTATGCTTTCACTTTGTCCGATGGTTCCTGCGATGATGGCGTAGGTGGCTCCTGTAGTTCCCTCCTGCACCTTCAGCTGTGTGCCGGTGGCGCAAGCCACATCCTCGGCCAGCATCTTGGCGCTGCGCTCCACCACCAGGGCATCACCCTTATCGTAGCAGATAACAGCCTTTTCCTTCCCGTTTACCAGAGGGAAGGTATTTCCCGTTACCTTGTTTGTTATTTTTACCTGTGCTGTCAATTGCAGCGAAAAAGCAGCCAAGAGGCCAAAAACAATGCTTTTCTTCATAATGCGATCTTTATTTCTGCCGCAAAGATATGAAAAAAAACTACACACAGCCAACATATGCTACACTTTTTTAACAATAAACAAAGGTTGGGTTGTATATTTTTGTCAAGGAGTAATAAGAAAGAACCCGCATTCCGAATGTCAGAATGCGGGCCTGTGATACCTTAGAAGTTAAGTTTTGTCATTATCTGTACCTTGTGGTTGGTAATCCAGTGAAGGTCGGTCTCTGCCAGTCCGTTAGAGGCCTTGAGATTCTTACCGTACTGAGCCGATGTGATCTCGTACTCGGCACCCAGCTGGAACTTGCCCCAGGTGAACAGAACAGTGGGGGAGAGGCGCCACAGGCGGTTCATGTTGGTAAAGCTGTTCTTGCTGAAGTAGAAGCCCTGGATGTCGCCAGCTGCGTTGGTAGCCAGAGCATCTTTGGTGCCGAAGTTGCGCACGTAGCCTGCAAAGAGGATACCTTTCACCTGCTTTCCATAGGTCAGAGATACCCAGGATGATGAGTTGCGTGTAGGGGTATATTCCCATGAGCCGTCCTCGTTGATGCGACTGATTCCATAGCCGCCGTTCAGGTTCATGTGTTCGCCTGCCTCGGCAAAGACGGTCTTGGCCTTCAGACTGAAGTCCTTGTGCTTGTACTGCAGGTACAGGAAGGGCGAGAAGGTTGTTATGCGGTCGCTGACCTTAACCTTCACCTCCTGACCCTGATTGTTCAGAACGCTTCCTGTATGACGGGGTGCTATGCTCAGCAGATCTACTCCGGCCCTGAGTAATACGTTGGTGTTGGGGTGATAGGAGAGACCCAGGTAGCATTCGGGGGTATAGGCATACTTGATGTAGTTGGCCGATGCGCCCTCGGGGCCTGTTGATGTGTACTGCATCTGCCAGAGAGCAGAGGCTGTAAGGGTAAAGTATTTACCCAGCTGAGCATCCATCTTAATCTGAGGTGTTCTGCTGAAGGGGTTGAAGGGAGCGCCTGTGTTCAGTGAGATAACATCGGGCATGTCGGCAGCCAGAGGATGCCATGCCTGACCCAGCTGCAAGTTTATGCGTGCAAGGGCATCGCCGCTTATGTGCAGACTATCCCAGGTAAGGGTCATGTAGGCTTGTCTCAGACGCATCTGGGCTGTTCCTGTGCTACCTGTCAGACCGGCATAGAAGTCGGCCTCAATCTTACCTCCGAAGCTGGTCTTACCCCAGCGGTAGTCCTTGATGTCCAGTCCCAGACGTGTTGTCAGCGACAGGAAGCGCATGGTGGTCTGTGCGTTCAGATCCTCGCGCTCGACGCCTGAAGCAGCAGCTTCGGCCTCGGTTTGGTTCCACAGATTGTCCTTGGGCAGATAATTGAACAAGTCACCTGTTCCGGCCACATTCTCTCGCGTATCCACAGAGAAGTAGTTGCGTATGAAGCCATAGGGCTTGAAGTGGCTGTTTATATGTTCCTTTACTTTCTCGTTTTTAGCTTCTTGCGCCTGTACGGCCCCCATGCAGGTAAATGCCATCAGGCTGCAGATAAGAATTCTTTTCATTGTCTTGTATCTTGTTAAATATTATCTTCAGAATGGGAATAAGAGCAGCACCGTATATGAGATGATCAGACCTATCGCACCTACTATGATGCCCACCAGTGTCATGTCATGTGTCTTGATCAACCCCGTTGAGCTGGCAATAGCATTGGGTGGGGTAGAGATGGGAAACAGCATGGCAAACGAGGTAGAAGCTGCTACACAAACCAACAGTGTTGTAATACCGCCATAGACAGCCAGATTGTCGGCCATGGCCGTTCCTACTACGGCAAGTATGGGTACCAGCAGGTTGGCGGCCGATGAGTTGGCGATGAAGTTAGACAGCAGGTAACCCAGCATACCTGCTATTATCAGCACAGCTATAGCTGACCATTGTGCAAAGGGGAAGGACTCCACCAGTGCAGCTGCCAATCCAGTCTTGTTCAGCGCTGTTCCCAAGGCGAAACCACCGGCTACCATCCATAGTACATGCCAGTCTATCTTGGCAAAGTCGGCTCTCTTGAAGATGCCTGTCAGGGCAAATACGCCGAAGGGAACCAGTGCCACCACGTTGGCGTTAATGTGAGTCAGTTCACCTGTCATCCACAGCAGGATGGTAAGCAGGAAGGTAATGGTAACGGTCCAGTATTTGATGTCCTTCTTGCACTCTCCCTCAATATTAATCTCTATGGATTTAGCCTTGAAGGGGAACAGGTGCATCAGCAATTGCCATGAAAACAGCAGCATGACAATCACCACGGGAACCATGCGGATCATCCATTTGTCAAAGCCTATTTCTATGCCCAACTGACCTAACTGTCCAATGGCAATGGAGTTGGGAGGTGTACCGATGGGAGTTCCCATACCGCCTATGTTGGCAGCGATGGGGATGGCCATAGCCAGACTGGTTCGTCCGCCGCCGTTCTCGGGCAGGGTTCTGATGACGGGGGCCAGGAAGGCCAGCATCATAGCTGCCGTAGCTGTATTGGACATAAACATAGACAGGGTGCCGATGACCGTCAGGAATCCCAGCAGAACATATTTGGGCTTGGTGCCGAAGGGGCGCAGCATGACGCGTGCCAGGAAGACGTCCAGTCCGACCTTGCTGGCTGTGATGGCCAGTACGAATCCGCCCAGGAAGAGCATGATAACGGGGTCGGCAAAGGCAGCCATCAGCAGTCGGTATTCCACCAGATTGCCTTGGGCCTCATTGGTAAAGCCTTGGTCAGAGACTGCCAGCAGCAGCGCCACTATCGAGGTTACTGAAGTAGCCCATGCCGGAATCAGTTCAAACATCCACATAAGGGCGGCGTAGCAGAAGATGGCAATGGTTCTTTGCTGTACAACCGTCAGGTTGTCAATACCAAAGAAAGATGTGGGTGCGAACCACATAAACAAAACTAATACCACTACCAAGGGTGCAAGTACATAGTACTTAAAATTGAAACATGTTTTCATTGTTATAATAGTTAATGTATAAAGATTGCCTTCTCCATGTCTCCACAGAGGTGGGGGTATGACATTAACCATCAGCGCACACTTGGTGTCTACGCACATACCAGCACAGGCTTGCCATTTTTGCAGCCTTACTCTCTATACAGGTCCCAGTCACCCCTCCTCGGGAGTCTACCTCTGAGCATTCGTCTGTTGGCAGGTCTTCTGACTTTCCCATTCGTTCTTTCCAGAGTCTTCCCGCAAGTTTTTCTCTTTGAGGGCATTTGCGAAACGCTTCTCGGTCAGCTCTCTTCTTGCAGTGACGTGGTTCTGGAAGCACTATCCAATCATACTGATGGCATTGGGATTACAGCAGCGGGACTGTTCGGGACTTACACCCGATTCCCTTTTGATTTCGCTTTCACGAAAACCAACACACGTTGTATCTTGTTTTTCCATAAAATCACGCAAAAATAACATGTTTTTTGTTTTTAAGCAAATATAACGTTTAGAAAAGATGTCTATGCTGGATTATTTCTTATTTTTGCGAAGGAAAACATTAACTGATTAAACCGCCTATTGTAATCATTGTTTAATATATGAAACACTTGCATTTACTACTTCTGTTCTTCCTCAGCTATTCGCCTTCAGCTGTTGGCTGTATGTATGCCCAGGCCGTTGGTACACAGACCATTGCCCACCGTGGCGACTGGATGCCTGAGGGCTCTGCCCAGAACTCGCGTGCCTCGCTTCAGCGGGCTCTCGACCTTGGCATCTTCGGTTCCGAGATTGATATCTGGTTAACCCGCGACGGACATATTATGGTCAATCACGACCGTACCTTTCAGGGCATCACTCCCGAGGATACTACCTTTGCTGCCTGCAAGAAAATTCGCCTGAAAAACGGAGAACGCATGCCCCAGCTAAAGGACTTGCTCAAGATTCTAAAGAAGAGCAAAAGTCCTACACGCTTGGTGGTCGAGGTCAAGAGCCATAGCCTTCCGCAACGGAGTCGTGACTGTGCAGCCGCTGCCGTTGCTGTTATCCGCAAATACGGAGTAGAAGACCGTGTGCTCTATATCTCCTTCTCTATAGAGGCGTGCGAGACCATTCATCAGTTGGCTCCCAAGGCAGATGTAGCCTATCTCTCCGGCAACCGTGCTCCCAAGGAGTTGCATGACATGGGATTGACGGGTATCGACTACAACATAAAAGTCTTCCGCCAGCATCCTGAGTGGGTGGCAGAGGCTCATGCCCTGGGTATGAATGTCAATGTGTGGACGGTGGATGAGGCTGAGGATATTCAGGCCATGCAGCAGTTGGGCGTTGACTATATCACCACCAACAAACCCAAGCTGTGCGAAGAGCTCATTAACCCCTAACCGCTAACCAAAAATCCCCCTGCATTTCTCAACGCAGAGGGATTGTAGGCGCCAATTATTTACCTTAAAACTAACTATAAACCAAATGTTGTTATTTCATTTGATCTAACAGACGGGCTAAGCCTTCCAGTTCGCGTGGATCAGCGTTTACATCAAGGAGGTTGCCGTCTCTGTCAATGAGCTTGTAGGTGGGGAAAGCGTTCACCTTGAGGAAATGCTCTATGGCACTCTGTTGTTCTTTTGGTAGATTGTAATGGACTACGTTATCGCCTGTAACATTGTATTCCTTGATGACGTTTTTCCATCCTTCGTCGGGGCTATCATTGGCCAGGTAGAGATAGACGAGGTCATAGTCCTTCAGGCGCTCGTATTCCTCCTGACTGTGTGAGAGAGCTTCCTTGCAAGGACTGCACCATGTACCCCAGATATCCAACAGGATAATTTTACCTTTGTAAGGCTCTATTATCTTACGCAGGAGCTGCTCACCGTCGCTCATGTTGGCCACATCCTCGTTGGATTTGAGGTTCGCAGACTTGGAGATGTCCTTTTGCTGTATGGCAAGGTACTTGTCGTTGAGCGTCTCAACGGTGGTAAGAGCGGATGGAATCTGTATTTCCTCTTTGGCATAGGATAGCACGGCGGGGCTGAGAGCGGAACGTGAGCCGTCAATCTGACCGTAGAGCAGACAGGCGAGGCAGAGGTCGCGCAGTTGTCGGTCCGTGCCGATGGAGTCCATGTAGTTCAGATACCTCTGATATCTGTAGGTTTGCAGAAGGTCCGTGTGTTTCTGGGCCATTGCTGAGATGGTTGCTACCAGTGGGCTTTCGTTAAACTGCTTGGCGATGCGCTGGCGGTCTTCATCCGTCTGGGCGGCATTGATTTCATCCATCACTTGCTCTAATGCTGTTTCGTATTGTTCCAGATTACTCTTCTCCTCAGCGGTCAATACAATCTTTCCTTCCCGTTCGTAGCGCTTGAGGACAAGCGAGATATCATCATTTCCGCGAGCATCCATAATTTGATACAAGTAGCTAATTTTCCTGTTGACAAAATCGCGATAAAGCGTATAGGGCTTCGGTGCTTTTAGCCAGAATTCCTGAGTCACGTAGTCCATGTAATTCTGTGGTAATGAAGTGTAGAACCGGGCTGTCATCATCGAAGAGAACTGCAGGTTTTGGTGGTAGCCCTTTACATAATCCAGATAACGCTCTGAAAGGTTGGGATGGGCACCGAGGAGCTGTCGCAATTCTTCGGTCTGCTTGTTCCTGATGCTGTCCGCCTGAGTCCAGTGTACCATAGCATCAATCTTAACCTCTTCGTCATAGTTTATTCTCACTTGGTCCCATGAATGTGGGTGCGTCAGCAGTTCGTTCTGCAGGCGCACATCGTTGCCCATCCATAGCTTCTGTCCTGTCTTGAAGTCGTTCAGGAGGAAGTAGGTCTTACCGGGCTCCAGCACACTGCTTACGGTAGTGCGGCCCCAGTCGACGAAAACTTGTGAGGAGTTAAGCAGCGACATCTTGAAGCAGAAGCGCCCCAGAGAGTCCATCTTGGCGTATGCGCCCTCTTCTCTTGTCTTGAAGAAGTCATTGAGGGCTACCGAGAATTCGCGGCTTCTTTGCCAAGCCCAGTCGGGCATGTCCTTCAGCCATCCCACTATGGTCACACTATCCGTTGGGTCGTAGCCGCTATCCACAAAGCCCTTCCTGCTGTCCTTGGTGGGATAATCAGGCAGGGTGCTTGAGGTAATAGCCTCATACTCACCCTTCTTGCCGTCGATTGTGATATTGCGCAGTCCATGCTTCAGGTTTCCTACGTTAACGGTTACTTCCTTGCCATTGTTCTCCAAAACAAAGGTATATTTGTCCCCTTTTTGTTGCTTCTGCTTGTAGTTCCAAAACTGGCAGTTATAGATAGCAAAGTTATCAAAAAAGCCGATTTCCCAATCGCCAGTCTCTATGTTACGCCAGTTGCTGGAATACAAGTTCTCTTCACTTGCATCCTTTGTCCTTGGGAGTTTCTCGCGGATAGCTTTCTTGTCGAAGAATTGGGCAGCGGCACCGGGACTGATAACACGGATGTCAATCAATGGGGGAACAACAGTGTTGTCGCTCATGACATTCATAACATGATCATTTGCACCGCCTCCCCAAGGATTACGGATGGCATAAAGGGCACCCTTGCGCTGGGGAGGAAGGAACGAATGCCCGTGCTTGGCTATTGTCTTGTGTCCGTCCAGTGGGATATCGGAATTCAGGAAACCACCGTTCACCATCATGCCGTGTTCCAGACAAACGTTTACCATACGCGCCAAATCCTTGCTTTCCAAACGGCCTGGCTGAATACAGAAACTTCTGCCATCGCCCGTGAACATAGGCGTAATCATCTCGGCATTGCATCCGCTGATGGTATTGATGTGGTTATATACCTTGATCCACTTCATGGCGGCTTTCTCCATGATGGAAATCCAGTTGTAACTGTCGTCTGCTCCTACACAGAATATAGGGTAACCACTATCCCGAACTGGGAACCGGTTGCTGACACATACCACGATGGGTTTGCCATCGGGGTCAAACATATCCACGCGGAACGAATCTGCTGCCTCCTTGTGAATGATGGATTTGATGAAGTCGGGGTACAGGAAAGCCATATCAGCCAGCACCGACATAGCGTTACAATCGTCAACGCCCTTCTGGTGAACATCGGCCAATACGGGCTTTCCGTGAGGGAAGAGATTGATGTCGAATGACTTTATCTGTTCAGGCACATCCTCGAAGACCTCCTTTGTGCTTTGCAGCCAAGCCATGTCTTCTTTCGATGGCTGAAGGTGGAACAGGAAATTCCTTCCCATAGGCGTATGGCTGCTATAGGTAATGTCTGTGACGGCGGGCAGCAGGTCGTCCAACTCCCCGTTGCAGAAGCCCTTCTTGCTTCCCACCGAGGTAGGCAGCATAAAAAGTTCAGGCTGGGAATACTGAACGAAGAAGGCACGCGTCAACCCATCATTGCCTTGCGTCAGCAATACTTCACCATTGCATTCAACAATCCTGAAGTGGTTATTATTATGTAACGGCTCCTTCAAGAGCAATACAGAGTCCTGCAATGTACATTCCCGCTTGAAATCGCCGGTCATGGCATATTTCCACTCCAGATGTGTAGAGTCGGTAAGCAGCAGTTGCTCCACGGGTGCTGCTCCTGCGGGGTTCGTGCCGATAAAGCGTGGGAACCAATGGTTCTGATATTCGCCAAATCGATACAGGATCAGTGGCTTGCCAATAAACTCACTCCAATTTGTGGCGCTTGCGGTCAGAAAGGAAGTGACCGCCAACAAAGCGATGATTAATGTCTTTTTCATCGTGTGTTATACCTAAATTTATATAATATCTTAGTGTGTTGTTTTATTCTTCTATTTCCTCAGCATTGACGTTAATGCTATCTGGCATCTGGTAGTTTCCGGCAAGGCTGAGAATCAGGGGCGAATTGGGGAAGTTGCCATATACCTTGATGGAGTAGGAGAAGGGGCCTTCCTCACCTTCTGCAGGATGAAGCATGGCGCGGATGGCAAGATACTTTCCAGGTTCCGTATCGGTTGGCAGAGTCATGTGTGTTTTCTTGGAGATCTTATGTTCCTTCGCTTTGCCTTCTTCGTACTTTGTCCATTGAACGTGGTATTCTTTTTCTACCGTTTGGGTCCCACGAGGGTAGACGAGTTCCACGCGGTCGCAGGAGGGTATCACGCTGTCGATGCACAGATCTTCAGTTCCGGTGTTCTGTATCACCCATTCTCTGCCCTTCGAGTAGTTGGGTTTATTCATTACGGTGTCAATGTCGCACTCGGTTTTACTTATCATTGTGATTTCTGTTCCTGTTTCCTCACCGGACTCATAGGAGATGAAGCCGCAACTGTTGAGCAGGCTGGCACAAACCAGCACTGCTACTGTTGATAATGTTTCTTTTTTCATTGTGTGTTTATTTAACTTCTTGCTCTTCAGTCTTTACTACTTTTACTTCGCGAATCTTTACTTGTTCAGAGCATTCGTGTGCCTTAATGATGATCTTGAACTTGCCGGCATCCACATGGGGGAGGGCAGTCCAATGATATACCCAGTCCTCTTCATCTACGGAGAAATGATGCCAGGAGGCTTCGTCTTCTCTCCCTATGTTAGGGAACATCATCTGGTATTTACGTACTTCGTCGTAACCAATAGTATTGATATGAAGGCCTTCCTCTGATGGATGCAACACAGCTTCTTTCTCTATGCCGCCGTCCATATAGCTGAAGGTATAGGTAAGACCTGCATCGTCCCCTTCCGTCAATGACATGAACTGATAGGCGCCTTCCTCGGGCAAATCTACTTCTTTTTCGAATACGGCTGTATAGGTGATGTCATTGTAGCTGTCCGGTTCCAGACGGATGGCATAGCGGGGAAGACCTCCGAAACCAGTACGGTTGTTGGCTAAATCCTCGTCAAGGTTGGTGTGTGTCTTTAGCGTCCAGCCTATTGATGACAGTTTTTTCTGGTTTTGGCTGATTTCCGTTTCGTACCACTCTTTATGTTCCCATTCGGAAATCTTAATGCCTGTTCCTGTTAAACCGGCAATCCCAAGTCCAATCGCTAAAATCCATACTATAACAAGGGTTGTTATTACGGAGGAAGGAAGCTTCTTGCCGCCATGTAGTAAGCGTATGATGCCGAAGACGGGAAGTACCATTACTATAAACCCGCAAATCAGGGTTGTAAGGAGCAATGGCTGGCATGTGGCGACAAAGGAGGAGAACTCTGGGAAAAACGGCAATCCGCCTAATAACCCCAGTATCATAGATGTGCTGATTCCTGCAACAATGATTATGCCAATAAGCAGGCCTATGGAAAAAAGGATAAAGGGAAACAGTACTATTATCCCGATAGCAACTACCAGTACCTTCAGGCAACCGCCGGCATAATTACTCTGGTCGCGTTGTTGTGCAATAGGACGCTGTGATTCGTCCATTACCTGCTGAGCCAGGTTCTGCGGATTGATAGGCTTACCCTTCATGCGCAAGCGGTCTTCGGGGGCCCAGGCTACGGGCATTAAGATAGATAATACGATATATGCGATGATGAGGGCAAATCCCCAGAACTGGATATGGAAGAAGAGATGATGACCTGGCAACCACCATAGCAGATTGAAGGTGGAGCCCACAAAGGATAGCAGTATGATAGCAACATAACCTATGCGCCACCATAGTACATCACCCCCGAAGTATGCGGCAAAGCCGGAGAGCACGCCGCTCACCTTCTTGTCGTAGGGATCACGATAGAGGCGTTTGCCCTCTCTTCCATTCATGAAAGGAGAAGCAGAAGAATTCTCATTTCCATTGGATTTCCCCTCGCCCACGGGAGAAGGGTCAGAGGAGAGGTCGTCTGCACCATCCATCTCCTCGGGTTTTCCCAGTCGCTGGATAATATCCGTTACATGGTCTATATTGATAGCTTCTATGCCCTGTGCTTTCACTTCATCCAGCAATTCAGCGATGCGAGCCTCAATGTCGTCTGCTATTTCCTCACCTCCTTCACGGGAGCGGAAGTAATTGCGGAGCGACTGCTCGTAGGTAGAGAGCATTTCGTAAGCATCCTCGTCAATAGGGAAGAGACGTCCGCATAGGTTGATTGTAATATTCTTTTTCATTGTTTTAAATAGTTTACGGTGTTAGAAATCTCGTTCCAGGCAAGGTCCAGTTCTGTAAGGAATCCTTGTCCCTCGGCAGTTAGGCAGTAATACTTACGAGGCGGCCCCTGCGTGCTCTCCTGCCATTCATAGGCGAGCAGGCCATCCTTCTTCAGGCGCGTCAGCAGCGGGTAGAGCGTTCCCTCGACCACCAGCAGGTTAGCTTCCTTCAGCTGCTGGATGATGTCCGACGCATAAGCCGCCTGCCGCTTCAGGAGCAGGAGTATGCAGTACTCCAGCATTCCCTTGCGCATCTGCGATTTAGCATTGTTAATGTCCATAATATAAAGGTATTAGTATTGATAGGGAGCTCTGGGAGCCAAAAGCCATAAAACCAGGTATGCCATCAGTCCGAAGCCGAAGCCGAAGAAGGCTGCAAGGAATGCTACACGTACCAGCAGAGGGTCAATATCGAAGTACTCTGCTAAGCCGCCACATACGCCGCCAATCTTCTTGTCTGTGTTAGACAAATAGAAACGTTTGTTGTTCATAATACTTTTGTTTTTTAAAGGATATTTTTTAGTTTTCTGCTGCAAATTAATGGAGAAATATAATACCTTGCAATACATAGTACCTGAAAAATATACAAAAGAAACATTATTTAACAATTGAAGGTGCCAAAATGGGGAATAGGAGCCAGAAGGATACAAAAAAAGAGTGCTCTGAAAAGGGCACTCTCTAATATTGAGATTTATTCTTATTTTTATTCTGCTTCAGCAGCTTTAAAGTTCTCAAGATCTTCTACGGTGAAGTTCTTGATATAAGCAGACTTACCATAGACATCTTCCTCGGTCATGCGAACATATACGTTGGCACTCTTCTCGAAGAGCTCGGGAGCCTTGCTGGCGTCGCGGATGATGAGCAGAGACATCACGAGCTCGGCAGTCATATCGTACAGACGACGAGCCAGGAAGTCCTGTGCATCCTGGTTCTCCAGAGCCTTCACATTAGCAAGAGCCTCCTCGTAAACTGGGATGAGCGTCTTCACTCTGTTCAGGAGTTGACAGTTGACAGTTGACAGTTGAGAGTAATCTTCTACCATTGCCTTGATGTTGTTCAGCATCGTGCCGTTGGTGATGTAGCGGATGGCAGCTACAACCTGCAGCTGTGTTGTACCCTCGTAGATAGAGAAGATACGTGCATCGCGGAACAAACGCTGGCTCTTGTACTCCATGATGAAACCTGAACCGCCATGTATGCTGATAGCATCGTAAGCGTTTTGGTTGGCGTACTCAGAGTTCATACCCTTAGCAAGTGGCGTGAAGGCATCAGCCAGACGCTGGTACTTCTTCAACTCCTGCTTCTCCTCGGGCTCCAACTTGCGGTCGCGCTCGATGTCCTCAAGAGCCTTGTAGATATCTACGTAGCAAGCTGTCTCATACAGCAGTGAACGACCAGCGTCCAACTTAGCCTTCATGCGAGAGAGCATATCGTAAACAGCGGGGAAGTTGATGATCTTGTCACCAAACTGCTGACGCTCCTTAGCGTAAGCCAGACCCTCGTTGTAAGCCTCCTGCTCTACACCTACACTCTGTGCGGCGATACCCAGACGGGCACCGTTCATCAGAGCCATCACATACTTGATAAGTCCCAGACGAGTGCTTCCGCAGAGCTCTGCCTTAGCGTTCTTATAGGTCAGCTCACAGGTTGGTGAACCATGGATACCCAACTTGTGCTCGATGTGACGAACATTCACGCCACCCTGACGCTTGTCGTAGATGAACATTGACAGACCACGTCCGTCCTTGGTGCCTTCCTCAGAACGAGCCAGCACGAGGTGGATGTCGCTATCACCATTGGTGATGAAACGCTTCACACCATTCAGACGCCAGCAGTTCTCCTTCTCATCGAAGGTTGCCTTCAGCATCACACGCTGCAGGTCAGAACCAGCATCAGGCTCTGTGAGGTCCATACTCATACCCTCACCAGCGCAAACGCGTGGGATGTACTTCTGGCGCTGCTCCTCTGAACCGAACTCATAGAGCGTGTCGATACACGACTGCAGGCTCCAGATGTTCTGGAAACCAGCATCAGCAGCTGAGATCATCTCAGAGAGCATAGAGAATACTGCGTTAGGCAGGTTCAGACCGCCGTAACGACGAGGCATTGAAACACCCCAGAGGCCAGCCTTGCGGGTAGCGTCGAGGTTCTCGTAGGTCTTAGAGGCGTAGATCATACGGCCGTTCTCGAGGTGTGGACCTTCCAGGTCAACGCTCTCAGAGTTTGGCTCGATGATGTTAGCAGCCACGTCGCCAGTGATGTCGAGAATCTGCTTGTAGTTCTCGATGGCGTCGCCCAAATCCACTGGGGCGTAGTCATATTCCTTTGCATCAGCAAAGCCTTTTTCCTTCAGCTCGACGATACGAGCCATCAGAGGATGATTCAGATAGAATCCAATCTCTGGGTGGTCACTATAATAGTTTGCCATGATTTATTTCGAATTTTGCTTGTAATACTTAATGAGCTTTGGAACTACCTCTTCGACTGTGCCTACGATGACGTAGTCGGCAATGCGGTTGATAGGAGCATCAGGATCGCTGTTCACAGAGATGATGATACCAGAATCCTGCATACCAGCGATGTGCTGAATCTGACCAGAGATACCGCAGGCGATGTAAACCTTTGGATGAACGGTAACACCCGTCTGTCCAATCTGACGATCGTGGTCGAGCCAGCCTGCATCAACAGCAGCACGGCTACCGCCAACCTCACCATGAAGCACCTTAGCCAACTGGAACAGCATGTCGAAGTTCTCCTTAGAGCCCATACCGTAACCACCGGCAACAACGATAGGCGCACCCTTCAGGTTGTGCTTGGCAGCCTCTACGTGGTGGTCGAGTACCTTCACTACGAAAGCCTCAGGGCTAACATATTTGCTTACCTCAGGATAAACAACCTCTTTCTTGCAAGCACCATCATAGATAGCCTTCTGCATCACGCCAGAGCGAACAGTAGCCATCTGTGGACGGTGGTCAGGGTTAACGATGGTAGCTACGATGTTACCACCAAAGGCAGGACGAATCTGATAGAGCAGATTCTCGTAAACCTTGCCCTCTTTCTTATCCTCGTAAGAACCAATCTCCAGCTCTGTGCAGTCAGCTGTCAGACCAGAGGTCAGTGAAGAACTTACACGTGGACCCAGGTCACGACCAATAACAGTAGCGCCCATCAGACAGATCTGAGGCTGCTCCTCTTTGAAGAGGTTCACCAGAATGTCTGTGTGAGGAGCTGAGGTGTAAGGGAACAGGTCCTTAGCGTCGAAAACAAACAGCTTGTCAACACCATAAGGCAGAATCTGATCCTCCACCTTATCCTTGATGCCTGTACCAGCCACTACAGCGTGGAGCTCAACACCCAGTTCATTGGCGAGCTTGCGACCCTTGGTCAGCAGCTCCTGAGATACTTCCTGTACCTGAGTACCTTCTATCTCGCAATATACAAATACATTAT
>JAEEGJ010010993.1_pt1 | contig 23197 bp, 24 predicted proteins | sample 8958761 | NCBI WGS metagenome assembly JAEEGJ01 (sample SAMN16246546, study PRJNA631951) | gut metagenome | biome: gut microbiome; feature: rumen; material: RS-attached | host: Bos | place: Iran: Karaj | collected 2018-10 | reverse complement strand
GGATTGATAGTTCTGTTAAGAAAGACACTTTAGCTTTTATGTCTGTAGATAAAACGCAATTTCCTTCTACAAAAAGCGTGATTAATGTATTACAAGAACATAATAAAGTAAAATTTAAGCCTTATTATGAAACTAAGGAATTTAAACGTAAAACACACATCAATGAAATGGTTGAATGGTTTCTAGACAGATATGAAGACCCTGCAAATATGTGTCCTTATTGCGGAAAAGATGGTGGATATCAATACATATATGGCGGACCATATAATGCATATGAAGAACTTGATTGCAATTTTGGATCTATCTATTCTGAAGATGAAATTCAAGAAGCTGTAAAAGAGGTTGAAAAAAGTGGAACAATAGAATGGTCAGCAATTCCAAAAGAAGATTGGACTAACTGACGATTTAAATAATAAACAATTAACTATTGTTCAATTCATTATAAGAATCATCGATTATCTTTTTTATTTTTTCAAAGAGATGAGCTTTTAATTCAGATGCCTCATCTTCATAAATTAAAGTATCTTGTGTGGGCAGAAAAAGTTTGTATATATCAATATCAAGAGCATCTGCTATTTTTGCCAGGTTTGTATCACTAGTCCAAACTCTACAACTTTCTATACTTGCAATAGTTTGAAAATTTATCCCAGTTAGCTTTGATAAATCTGTTTGAGTATAATGTTTAATTTTTCTATATCTTTTAATATTTGAAGAAATTCTTCTTTTTACATCATCTGCTACCATAACTATAAAAAATAATACAAATAAATTAAAATTTTAGTAACCAAAATACTAATTTTGTTGTATAATATATTATATAATAAAAGACAAAAAAAAGGTATTACAAAAATGGCCGATGAAAACAAAAATCTTACCCCAGTCTGGATAGCCTATGTAGACGGCAAACGTCTCTCTACCGATTACGAAGGTGCTTTAAGAAAAATATATATAAATGACAGATTAGATTTTATCGGTACTGCAAGCTTACTGTTTGATATTTCAGCCGTAGATTTTGATAATGATGATACTTTTGTTTTAGGTAGTGAAGTCTCAATTCATCTTGGATATAAAGATGATGTTGAAGAAGTATTTGTTGGTGAAGTTACAGAATTTGCCCCCCGCTTTGAAGAATATAATGCTCCTTCCATGGAAGTTAAAATACAAACAAAACTTAATGAATTAAAAAAAGGTCATAAATGTAAATCATTTGAAAACAAAACACCAGCAAGTATCATTAAAGATATTGTTTCAAAATATGATTTAAAACCTGATGTAGAAGATTTTGGGCCAGAAAATATTTATACCGAACAGTATAATTTCACAGACTATGATTATATAACTTATCTTGCAGATAAATATGGAAAATTTATTTATTGTTACAATAATACCGTATATGTAAAAACCGAAATATCACCAACAAATGATGATGTTGTTCTTGAATGGGGAAAAACATTAATCAGTGCCAGAACTGAAATGGATATAAAGAAACAACTTTCTGCGGTAACTGCAACCGGCTGGGATGTAATGAAATGCGAAGGCTTTACAGCTACAGCAACTATGAAAGATGTGGCTCTGAAAATTGGCGGTGACTATTGCTGGGAAGATAATTCTAGAGGATATGATCCGCGTAAAGTTGAGCAGCTTAGTTCTGAAGATTTTGCAGATGAAACTGATGCAATGGATGTTGCCAAAGCTGTTATTTTAAAAAGATCTTTACAGTTTCAAACCTGTGAAGCAAAGACTGAAGGGAACTATCATATAAGACCTGGAAACAGAATCACTATAAAATACTTAGGAAAAGAAAGCGATGGTGAATACTTAGTTTCATCTGTAGAACATACCTTTAATGTTCAGGAAGGCTATTTTACAACATGCCATTTAAAAAGAAACTTTTGTGAAATAAGTAATAAGTCTGGAAATGTAAGTTCAATAGATAAAGAACGTGCAGAAAATCAAACTGCACAATCTGAATCAAAAGTAATTTCTACTGGCGGTGGAAGCCAGACAGACGAACAAAATAATTCAGAAGAAACTAACGATAAAGAAAAGAATCCTGCAATTTCAAATCCACACTGGGAAGATACAAACGGACAGACAATTACAAAAGCTCTTGTTGGCGATGAAGTTTATCTATGTGCTGACGTTACGGACATTGACGATGGTGCTACAGCTAAAATCAAAATCATTGAAAAAGACGATGACGGTAATAATGATGATATTGAGTCTGTATCTGGTAAAGTACAGGATAGTAAAATCAAAGCTAAGTGGAAAGTTATTTATACAGAAGATGATGACGACTCTAACAGCCAGCAGGAAAAAGAAGAAAAAGGTTTCACCTTGCCAGAATATGTGTTTACTGTTGAATGTGATGAAGTGGCGAGTGAAGAGTCTGGTAAATTGGATGTTAGAACTAATTTTGTTTGTAAATTAATGTTTAACAACACTGTACTTAAAAATTATCCATATACAATTATTTTGGCAGATAATAGTAAAATATGTGGAGAAACAGATGAAGCAGGATTCATCATTGAAAATGAATTACCTATTGGACCAGTACATATAGTTTATTAAAAATAATTAAGGAATTATAAATGAGTAAAGATAATATTGCTACATTAGACTTCACATTACGAGGAATAGATTCATTATCCTATAAATGGATAAAAGAAGAACGGGGAAAGCCAGTTTATAATACAACTGGTGTTAATATATTTGCTATAGGAGATTATTTATACAACTGTTTATATTATAATAAACTCTTTGGTTTTGATTCAGCAAAAAAAATTTATACGCAATTGCTTGCATTAAACAAAAATATAACTAATGAAAGTATAATACACTATGATCAATTGATTAAAATTCCTTTACAATGTAAACAAATAACGATATCAAAAAAAAATGCATCAAATGTTTACGATATTGCAGTATTAATAGGTAAACAGGAATTATATTCTGGTAAACTTATTAATCAAATACTAACACAAAAAGAAATACAAGAGTATGTGACTAATTTATTTCATATATTATACGATGTACGAGAAAAAAAAGAAGTAGCTGGAAAAACATACAATGCAATAATCAGTAAACCGTTTATATATTTTAATGATAAAACAGAGTTATCTTTTTATTATCCTTGTATGAATACAATTGTTACAAAACAAGTAATAAATTCAAATAAACAAACAGAATTAACGTTACAAAGTGGAAAAAAAGAAGAAGAAATAAGTGATTTTTATAAAATAAAGAGTAAAACAAAATACTTCGTTTTACATACCGCTCATTATGAAGGAAAAACTACAAAAGAATGGGCTGAAAAATACAAAGGAAAAGATGCAGGTGTTGCAACAGGTTATATTTGGGGGGATGGTAGCGTTACTTGGTTACCGAACAAATCATTAGAAGAAGAATTTGGTGCTACAAAGCAAGAATATGAACAAAAAACAACAACACCTATTAATCAAATTCTAGGTTCAATGATTCATATAGAAATGAATTATGACTGTCGGAACAATGGTCATCCTGCTGAAATTCAATATAAACAATTAGCTCAAATTTATTACAATATTTATAAAAAAAATGGACGAAAACTCATTATAGTATCACATAATGAAGTTGATCGTGGTATTACAATGTATAAAGGTAAAAAAAATCCAGGACATACTGATCCATGGAATTTTGATTTACAAAAATTTTATAATATTTTAAGAGATACATATGATATTACTATAATTGAAGGTGTAGATGGTTTAACTATTGAAAGATTTAAGCAAGTTGCTAAATCAACTAATAAAATACATTGGCCACCTGTTTTAAAAGGACCTGTTGAAAATGATTAAAAAACTTCAAATATTTTGTGTTATTTTATTTATGTCTGTTACAAAACTCTCTGCTACATCATATGATGGATTATTTGATGTAAAAATCAATGATTGGTATTTTTCTATTCAATGGGGGTTAGATGCAGATTTAGATTATTTGACAGAAAAAACAACTTACTATAAAATTTTGAGTTTAATTAATAATAATTATGAGTTTTTCGAAAATCTAACTGACAGTTTAGTTTTTGATGTAAGTAGTCAATCTGATGAGATAAACTATTATTTAAATGAAAATGAAGCGGTAGCTTTAAGTTTTAATAATAAATTTGAATTTATAGACTGCATTTATAAACAATTATTGGTACAATATAATTTGAAAGAAACATCTAATTTTTTTTATTTATATTCATTAAGAGTTCCAATAGAAGATGATGATGTTTATAAATTCCAAGCTCAAATTAATTTTAATTCATTTACTGAAATCAAAGATGGTTTTTACATATATTACTTTTTAGATTTAACACAAATGCAGAGAATAAATCAAAAAAAATATAAGATGTTTAAACAAAAAATAACAATTAAATAATTTGGAAATTAATTGAATGTAATTCACTGTCAAAAAAATGAGGCATAATGAAAAAAAATAAAATAATTAGCATATTCTTTCTATTATTTGTTTTTCAAAACATATATGCACAAACTGAAAAAATAATTATTGATAAAGAGAGTGAATATTATTTACAAATAGATAAAGATAATTGTCTAAAAATTATTATTTCGGATTCTTCTAATAAAACTTCAAAAATTATAAATTTTTATAAAAACAATGGCGATAATTCATTTTTATATATTGGTTCAATGGAATCAATATCATTAGAAATGGGAGATTATGGTGAAGGATTACAATTTATATATAAAAGCAATAATTTTATTGTAATACAACAAAGTTTTGGAATAGGCAGAAATCTTATAATTTCGAGATTGTATTTAGATTTTGAAAATGAGAATACTATTAAATTAATAAAATATACAGAGGAACATATTAACAGATTTGACAAAGATAAAGATTTTACGGAAATTGAATATGAAATTCCAAATAATATTTATTTAAATGATATTACAAGTGATTTTGTTTATAATTTACATCAAAGCAAGAATCAATAAAAACTGATTTCCCCCGTGCCCCCAAGAGCGGCTGGCGCCTTTTATCCGCACTGAGAGTAAAGCGGTGCCGGAACAGGAGTTTTGCTAGAAAACAAAATATGTGCTCTAAAGAGCGTGTTTGAATCGAATTGATTTCAAATGCGCTCTTTGATTTTTGTGTTTTTAGTGTTTATACAATGTCGTTGAATTATGTTGAATTGCTTATATTTTTATAAGTTCTCTTAGAGCGCGTTTTCATAAGAAATTAAAATAAATTTTATACGTAATATGTAATATATCTTAAAATCACATATGCTCTGCATATGTGCTCTTTACAGTAAACGACAGCAGATTAAATTTTTTGAAAAGATTTTAGACCGCTGCGCGCGCTCCCCCCGCAGTTTTTATTTTAATGCGGCCATGACCGGATTTTCCTTTTTGAAAATCTCGATTTGTTCAGGAGTCAGTTTATCAGGATAATCAGTCCAGAAGTTAAAGATTGTTTTCTGATCGAAACTGAAAAGATATGGACCTTCCTGTCCTGGAGTTTCAACCTTCCAGATTTTCTCGTCTTTTGAGTTTTTGTAAAAATCGTGGCCGTTCTTGTATTCGTTGATACCTTCTTCGTATTCATCACTCATGATTTTATTATACATCGGTTTTCTGAAAATCGGTAGACGCGGAGCGAAGACTGCTTTTCAAACTCAAGCGTCTGCGAAGCAGGCGCAAACTTTTGAAAGCTGTCTGAGCGGAGGCTGGAAGATAAAGTTTCCGGGAGGAAGATCATCACGTTGTCCGCCGCAGGCGGACTGGGAAGAGAGATTTTTATTTTGGAAGATGAAACTCGGAAGAAGCAGTCTTGCTTCAAACTCAAGGGCGCGAAGCGGCCATAACTTTTGGCAAGTCTGCTTCTGGAGCTGGAAGATTCATCGGCCCGCTGAGCGGCGGGAGCGCACGGACGCGCGACCAGAGCGACACTTGTAGGAGCGTTTCCTGAGTGGAGAATAAATGTATCACTGTAAGAGGCGGCAACATGGACGTTGCCGCCTTGCTGATGGAGCGCAGGCACTAGCGGTGCCTGTGCGACTGAAGCAATTCTCCCATACGAAAGAAGTTCTCGAAAAGCCGCCACTGTAGAACCAACTGAGCATCTTAAAACTGCGGGACAACTGCAATGTTGAGCAAAAGGTTTGCCCCCTAATTCCCCCCGAGAGCGGTTCAATAGCATTCCTTAATTTTTGGAAAGGGGGTGTTGGGGGGGTGCCCCGCGGCAGGGGGGAAGGGGGAAAACCTTTTGCGTGCCCGCTTGTTTTAGTTGCGACCTGAACTCGAGGCACTTTCATTTTTAGAACCGATATTTAGAACTCGATGCATTTGGCGGCTTATACAAAAAGATGACCCATACAACAAAGGCCCGCGTGCGGAAACAGGCAGATGCACAAAGCGGAGGGTCCGCGAAGCGGTACCGTAGCGACTGCAGCTGACTGTGCTTTCATTGCTTACCTGCGAGCTTGGACAAAGGCCACCTTGCGAGCCCGCTAGTAAATGCAAACAGTGTGTGAACGAATGAAGCGCAACGAAGTGAAGCTGAATGAGTGAACACTCTGTTTGCTACCTTTCTTCACCGACGCACGCTTCCTAATGAACAAGAAATGTAGTGAGCGGAAACGGTACGAAGTACGGTTGGAGCGAACGGCTCTAACCGATACCTTTTTATTTATGCGCTCAAAATATTGTCCCAGGTTACCTGCATAATGTTTCGCATATTCTGAAGCTTCTCTTGTGTCTCGTGATCTGAATAATGCTTTGACATTGCTTCTGTCTTGTGGCCCATAACTGCCTGGACTGTTTTGAGGTCTGCTCTCTGACTTAAGATTGTTGCGCAGAAATGTCTGAGGCTGTGGAATACGATGTTTCTTTCTTTGCGCTGTTCCTCGCTTACACCGATTTTCTCTAAAGCTTCGTAAAGCCCGTCCACATAGTATGACGGCCAGTAAGGCTGTTCCGGTTTTACAGGTGAGAAGAATACATAGCTTAAATCGCTGAACAAAGGATTTTGTTTTGCCATTACATAAATCTGAGTTAATGTCTGATGGTCGATTGGCAGGTCTCTGATGTCTGCATTCTTAGGACACTTTAAGCCGTCTGTATCGTTCCAGCTGTGGCGTACATGAATTATGTCTGCATCCAGATCCAAATCGCAGACACGCAGTCCGCTGATTTCTCCGGCTCTCAAGCCACAGAATGCACCAAGCTTAAATGCCAGCTTATAGACTTCGTTGCTCCATTCGATTTGGAGTAATTGTTTTACTTCGCTTTCTGTTGGGATACCACGCTCAAGCTCGTCCGGATTAAAGCGCTCTATGCCAGCCATTGGATTGACTGCGATTTTTTTATTCTCGTAAAGATAGCGGTAAACTCTACTGCCGCAATTTATGGCCTTATTGACTGTTCCGCCTTTCAAGCCTTTTTCTGTATGCAGGTAGAAAAAGAAATCGTCTAAAGCTGTGCGGTCCAGTTCTTCCAAAGTGATTTCGTTTCCGAAGTATGGCTGCCAGTAATTTCGTACAAGGCTGAGCATATTGTCTGTGTGGCGTCTTGTCATGTTGTGGCCGTGTGCAAGATAACGCTGGATGAATTCTGATTTGTCGTAGTCCCAGAAGTTGAGCATGTATTCTGAAAGTGGGATGCCTTTTGTTTGAGGTTTTGCAGCTGCAACTTTTGCAGGCTTTTTGATTTCTGCAGGAGCCGGAGTTTCTTGTGTTTGTGGGATTATGATTTGCTGAGGAGTAGAGAGGCTGTACTTCTGGTAAAGCATATTGATTAAAGTCTGAGCTTCTTCCTGGGAAAGCCTTTCACAAATGTCTTTTAGATTTAGCGGATTGTCTGTGCTTGTGGCCGAGAAGTTTCTTGAATTACTTCTGGTTTGTGGAGCTCCTGACTCAATCCATTTTTGCGCAATGATTGTTGCCTGGATTTTGTCTTTGGTGTGAGTGCTTTTGTCTGTGCCTTTCTTTCCGCTGATTGGGTCAACGAAAACCGCATTGTAATAGCCGGAACTGTTCTTGTAGAGATAGAACTGACGCATAAAACCTCCTCAGAATAACTGAAGTTTGACCACAAGAGGCTTTGTGTCTTTCTGAAATGATTTCTGAAACTTTTACTGAAATCATTACTGAAATCCACACCTTTTGTGGAGATTCTATCGCCCGTTCCAGAAAGGTAGGGAAGATAAAATTGTTATACAAAATCGCCTAAATGCTAGTAATAACAGGATTTAGGCACAAAAAAAGCTCATCCTACGATGAGCTATTAAAGTTGAGACTGACACGATTCGAACGTGCGACCCCCACCTCCGCAGGGTGATGCTCTAATCCAGCTGAGCTACAATCTCAGACTTTGTATAACTCAGAAACACTCAGTTATACTGTATCTAAATGTATATTATTACATTTTAACGATTTATGCAACTGATTTGTTTTGAATGTTTTTGAGTGGTTTTGAGTGATTTAATTTTTTACTGAAATCGTTACTGAAATCCCTTCTGAAATGATTTCGAGGATAAATTTTGGGCGAAGATTCCGACCCCCACCCCTAACGGGTGATTTTTCACCCATCAGAGGTGGGGGTCTTGTATTATCTCCGTTTGGTTAACAGATGTTTGCAGATACTTAATTATAATTAACGAAAGCATAGCACAAATTAACACATAGGAAATGTGAAGCGGATTTATTATTGAGCCATAACGAAAAGCGTTGTGGCTTTTTTATTTAACACAAAAAAGGAGCTTGTATGACGGACACAGAAGATAAAAATCTGGATTTGCTTTCGGTTGAGGAAGCGGCTGCTTACCTGAAGTTTAGCACTGCCTTTCTCTACAAGCTTTGCAAAGAGAATAAGATTCCGCATGTGAATTATGCGAGACACATTCTTTTTCGTAAGTCTGATTTGTATAACTGGCTTGGTTCGATGGTGACTTATGACAATTCAAAAATGGAGGCGTGATTATGAGTGACAGCAAAGTGATTGAAATTAAGAAGGCTGTGAACGAGGCGCACAAATACCTTGAAGAGACGGCTTTGGAAAAACAGCACGGTGACATCGTGGTGACTATTACGATGTTTCGTGGAGAGCCGGTAAAGCTTACTACAAGCTTTTGTGAACATTTGGCAAAGAGACGGACGACCAGTCTGGTCGTGGAGAAATAAACCAGCAGGCAGGAGGTGATACAGGTGGGAGATAAGGACACTGTTAAGACCGCAGACAGTGAACTTAATAAAGGCAGTGAGCCGGTAAAGTCTTGGGAGAAAAAATTAGACGATGAGTCTCCCAAGGCTTTTAAGGCTTTCTGTCTTTTCCGTTCCATGGGCTACAAACGAAGCATTAAGGCCTGTATGGAGTTGAACGGAATTGAGCCTAAGAAGTATGGCTCCTGGGCGCGTTATGCTCGCCTCTACCGTTGGAATGAGAGAGCTGCTGAATACGACGCATACATTGCAAAGGAGACTGAAAGAGAGATTCTGGCTGAACGTGTTGAACGACGTAAACGCCAGATGGAAATGTTGAACGGTTTTGATGAGCTTGTTCAAAAAAGAATTAAGACTTTGAAGCCGGAAGATTTGAATGCAGACGGAGCGATGGATTTGCTTGAGCGTTCTGCAAAGCTGGACTCGTTTATTACGGGTGCAGACAAGGAAGCGGCAAAGCAGCCGGTACAGGGTGAGCTTGCTATAAGCTTTGTGGATTCGTTTAAGGACTTATGACCACAGAAGTTTTTAAGCCGACTAAGGTGCAGAAAAAAGCTCTGGAGCTTTTGAGTTCTGGAGCAAAACATATTCTGCTTTTTGGCGGTTCGCGTTCTGGTAAAACTACTGTTCTTGTAATGGCGATTATCTTTCGTGCCTGCAGGTACCCGGGTAGCCGCCATTTGATTTGTCGCTTTAGGGCGAAGGATGCGAGGAGTTCTGTTCTTCACGAAACTTTGATTCCGTGGCTGAACAAAACTGTTGGTGCAAAAAATTATAAAGCGAACGTACACGATGGTTTGATTACCTTGTGGAACGGAAGCGAAATTTGGATTGGCGGACTTGGTGACAAGGAACAGGTAGACCGCATTCTTGGACACGAGTATGTGACTATCTATTTCAACGAAGTGAGCCAGATCTCCTACTCCGCTATTACTACTGCCTACAGCCGATTAGCGATGAAAGTCGAAGGCTGCAAGAATAAGTTTTTTTATGACTGTAACCCGTGTTCGCCAATGCACTGGGCTTACAAAGTTTTCATCAGAAAGATTGAACCTCGGACTGATGAGAAATTGCAGAAGCCGGAGCTTTACGCAAGTGAAGTTTTGAATCCGATGGATAACGCTGAGAACCTTGATGAAGATTACATCAGCGACATCCTTGATAACATGCCGGAAAAACAGCGGGCCCGATTCCGCGACGGTCTTTGGGTAAAACCTGAAGGAAGTGTTTACGAGAAGTTTGAAGAATCTATGATTCTGACTCGGGACCAGCTGCCGGAAGAGTTTGACCGTTTTACAGGCGGCCAGGATTTTGGACTTCATATTGCAGCTGTGAAAGTTGGCTGGGTTGGAGAGACGGTTTATGTTGTTGCTGATTTTGGTGGCTTCAACATTACAACAAAAACCAGCGTGGAACAGCAGCAGGCAAAGAACTGGTATGACGATTGCTTTGTTACTTACTGCGACCCGGCTGGTGGCGAGCGAATACAGGAAGTGCCTGGAGGAGTAAAAGCAAATAACTCTGTGGATGCAGGGATTGATTACATAATTGCAAAAATTGAACGAGGACAGTTTTTTGTTTGTAAGGACTGCACCGGCGTTCTTGGTGAAATATGGGATTACTCTCGGGATGAGAATAATCAGATTGTAAAAGTGAATGACCACTACATGGATGCGATGCGTTATGCCATTTTCAGTGCAGCGACTTCCGGGGTGGTATTAGCGTGAGGATTTACCGATAAACTATATGGGACTTTTTAAGAGGAACCAGAAAGAAAAAAAGTTACGAAGCTTTTCTGAGATAAATAACGAAACTGTTGCAGATGACTTTTCTGTTCGCGAAAAGAAGACCTGCACGGATCCTTATTTACAGCATGCGTGGGTTTCGGTTTGTATTGATATTCTCACAAGAAATGTTGCGCGGGCTGAATTTGAAATTAAGAAAAACGGAAAGAAAGTAAACGATTCTAAGCTGGCACAGCTTTTTAACTACCCTAATAAAAGTCTATGCAGGTTTGATTTATGGAAGCAGACCTGCGCCTGGTGGAGCCTCGACGGTGAGGCGTTCTGGTGGTTTGGCGAAGACTACTGCTGCGGCATTCCGACTGAGATTTATATTTTAAATCCAAGGAACATGCAGCACGTTGTTGTAGACGGAAAGATTACCAAGTGGGTTTATACAGAAGGTGGAACGGGGAAACCTTGTATAATCCTTCCTGATGAAATAATCCACTTTAAGGACTGGAATCCGTGGAATGAATATCGCGGGGTTAGCCCTTTGGTAAGCTTGGGTCTTGAAGTCGAACAGGATTTGCTCGCTGCCAAACAGAACTCCGGACTTTTAAGAGAAGGTGGTGTACCTAAGGGGCTGTTAAAAACTGACCAGATTCTTACAGAAGCAGAAGCTGAAATCTTAGCGAGAACTTGGGACTCAAAATATGGTCACGGTATGAAAAATCGTGTGGCCGTATTGGGTAAAGGTACAGAATACCAGCCTCTCACATTTAGTCCCGACGTTCTGAAGCTTTACGATATGAAGAAGTGGAACCTGTATACACTGCTTGCGAAGTATGGCATTCCGCCTAGAGTAGCGAACATACAGGATTCTAAAAGTTCCCTTAGTGGTACCGACACAGACAGCCAGCACAGAGCGTTCTGGAACTTTACTCTAATTCCTTTATTAAAAAACTTTGAGCAGATACTCGAAGTGCAATTCTTTCGTCGTTTCAATCTTTCAGAAACCGGCGAATTCAATCTAAATAATATTCCTGAATTACAAGAATCTGAGGATGCCCAGAGCAACAGGGATATTGCAGAAATCAATGCTGGTCTTAAGACAATCAATGATGTTTTAAGACAACGAGGAGAAAAGGAAAAACCTTGGGGCGACTGCTGGTATAAGCCCACATCCTTAACAGCATACGACTCTGCCCCATCACAATAAGAGGGTTAAAAAATGGTTAAAGTGATTGTAGGTATGACTGACGATTATACCAAAAAACTGACTATGGAATGTGTGTCTAAGGCCCTGCCTAAGGCACAGCTTATTGACGGCTCTAGTGATATGGAGATTTTTTATCATTTACAAAAGGCTGAAGATGAAATCATTGTAATTTTCGACAGATTCTTTTTAAGCTACATTTTGAAATTTAAGCTGATTTACTTGAAGGCGATGAACAATCGGATGAAGATTGTGTTTTGTGAGAGAGGAAGCTGTATCAGAGAATTTGGATTGCGTCTTTACGAGCTAGGAGTAGACGGGTTTATCTGCGACATTGAACACGAAGACCTTTTTGTTGCAAAGCTTAAGAAGGTCGAAAACGGAGATAAATGTTTTCCTGATGAGATGAAAGATTCTGACGGGTATCTGCAGGTTAATTCTGACAGAAAAGGCTGTGTTGAAATTACCTGTGCAGAATTTACTGTGGGACTTTATTTGGGCAAAGGCTTTACGAATAAAGAAATCAGCAGGATTACAGGATTCTCAATTAACGCAGTTAGAAATCACGCACACTGGTTGAAGAAGAAAATCGGTTTTAAGTGTTTGAATGACTTAACGGTTTTGAATCAGCGCTATGCTCATTTGGATATAAGGAGTTGGCATCTTGGTAATTAAAATTGATGGTATTGAAAACAAGGAATTTGGAAAAGACAAAAATCTTTTCTTGAAGTTCCTTAAGGAGAACACGAGCTCTGGAAAAGTGAGTGCCCAGGTTGAGGTGTTCAAGGCTGTGGATGTGCAGAAGGATTCTTTCCATTGGGTAATGAGTACCTTTGATACGGACCGTGACTTTGAGAAAGTGGATCCGTGCGGATGGGATTTGAAAAACTATCTTGCTAATCCTGTTGTGCTTTGGAGCCACGACTATAGTATTCCGGCCATTGGCATTGTTAAAAATGTTTCGGCTGAAAAGCAGCTCGAAGGCGATATTGTCTTTAACGACAAGGAGTTTGACGAGTTTGGCTGGAGCATTGGAGAGCGTGTAAAAGCCGGAGTTCTGCGCTGCGGTTCTGTGGGCTTTCGTGTTGATGAATGTGAGTTCCTGGAAGCTCAGGACCGCGACTGTGATTTGATTTACAGAAAGCAGGAGCTTCTGGAGTTCAGTATTTGTTGTGTACCTTCGAATCCGTTTGCGATTCATGTACCACAAAAGAAACTGGAAATTGAAAGAATTATTCAGGAGGATGATTCTTCATTTTATGAAAAGGTTTGTTCAGGCTTGAAAGCCAGAGCATAAATAAAAAAAACAGAGCTGCCTGCAATTGAGACCTGGAGACAGCCCTGATTCAAGACCAACTTGGAGGTTTATCTTGAACGAAGTAATTGTATCTTTGCAGCAGAAACTTAGCAATATGAAAAGCTTGGTTCCAACTGAAGCTGCAACACCGGAACAGATTTCAAAATACTTTAATGAGACAGAAGAACTCATTGACGGAATTTTGAAAATGGCAGACAGTCAGCAGACTGCCTCTACTACAGAGCTTGAAGGAATCAGAGAATCAGTTAAGGAGCTTCGTAACCTTCTTAAAAAGACTGATTCAGAAATGAAGCCTTTGACTTACCGTGATGTTTGTTACAATCTTGGTAAAGCTTTGTGCGCAGCCTGGAACAAGGATGCCGAAACTCTTGGGGCTTTGAAGTTCTGCCCGAATATCAGAGCTGAAAAATGGAACAATCCAAAAGACTTTAAGTGGGAAGCCGGAAAAGGCTTTGTTCCACAGAAGGCCGTTCTTGGTGAGCCAATCGGAAACCTGGCAAACAATGACCAGTATCTTATCAATCCGATTTACGAAGAGACCATCATGCAGGAAGCTGCAAAGCAGTCTGTAATGATGAATCTTGTTACCCACCGCCCGATGAATGGACCTTCAATCTTCATCCCGGAAAGAGACCGCGGCGGAATTGAATTGAAATGGCTGACTTCCTACGGTCAGAAAATCGACGCTACAAAATCAAACATGCCGACAAGAACAGAGCTCAAAGCTTACACACTTGCAGGCTATGTTCCATTCTTCGACGAGTTCGGCGAAGATGTTTTTGTAGACCTTGGAAAGATGTTCCTGGAAGACTTCACCGAAGCCTACGGCCAGGAGTTTGACCGCCAGTGTTTGATTGCCGATGATGACCCATTCACAGGGGCTATCAATATGGCACAGGCAGAAGTTTGCAGAATCGAATCTACAGACGAAAGCAAACTTACATACCTCGACTTTAGAGCTGCAGAACTCAAGGTTGAGCCGGAAGAAAGAAAGTATTGCAAATGGTTCTTGAACGAAACAGTTTTGAATCACATTGCAAACATTCAGGACGACAACCACAACCCTATCTGGAGAAAGCCAGGTGATGGAATGCCAGGACGCATTGATGGTTATGACGTTGTAGAAAGCCGCCTGATGCCGCAGCTTGCCGACCTCGAAGCCGACAGCGTGATTGCCATCTTTATGAATCCAAAGAGAATCATCCACGGCAACCGCAAGGGAATCGAAATCAAGCGCTTTGATGAAACAACAGAAGGACTTGAATACGGAGAGCTCTTTATGCGCTTCCGTAAGCGTGACGGCTTCCTTGTTACCCGACCTAAGAAGAATATGGTTCTCCTTAAAACCGCAGAAGAATAAGTTACTGCAACCAGCGTGACTTATACATCACTATTCCAAAAGCCAATTGTAATATTGGCCTTTGGAAAGCGGGGGCGAAAAAACTAAAAACCGAAGTGAAGGCAAATGCAAGGCTGCGCAGCACCCGAAGGGCTTGGCCTTGTATTTGACTGAACGAAGGTTATACTTTCCTGAGCCCTGCTTTTCCGAGTGCGAGGACACATGCATCCATTCCCATTTGAAGAACTCCAGAAGATACTTGAACTTAAAGATACAGAACTTGAAATAGACGAATTACTTTCTAAGTCTACAATTTCATACGTTGAAAAGCTTTTAGACTTTCCGCTTGAAGATCATAATTACAATGAATTACAGACAGTAAAAGATTTAAAAGTGTTCACAAAATATGACAACATAACAGAAATGGTGAACATCACAGATATGAACACAAAAGAAAGAGTTCCTAACTGCATAATAGACGGAAGAACAATATTCCTACTCTCTACAGAATATGAAGGACACGTTTTATTCTTGAATTACAATGCAGGCTTTACTCCTGAAACAATGCCAGCTGAGTTGAAAGAAGCAATCATTAAACTGTTTCTTCTTAAAAAGAAAGAGTTTATTAAACAGCAGAATCATGAAGATGATGCCTGTTATGAAATACCGGTAGAGATTAAAAACACAATAGACGCATATAAAAGAAAATGGCTTTAATAAACAATTTTGAAACAATCTACAAAGAACTTGAAAACCTCTTAATAAACAGGTTTCCGGAAAATATTGAGAAAATCAACAAGGAACATAATGACGGAATAATCATAAAACCATTTGAGAATAAAAGTCTGGAAGAAAACTGTATTAAAACACCTTCCTTTTCTTTCAATCTTGAAGAAACAGAATACGAAGAAAAAGACCGGATTGTCGAATATACAATTTATACAATAAATCTTGAAATAAAGCTGCCGCCAAATATTGAGAATAATACATTATTTTTCTTGAGATACGTTGAAGCATTTCAAAAAATGTTTAATACAGAAGAAAGTAATTGTTTGTTTAAAATTCAACAAACTAAGAAATATAAACTAAGACTAAAAATCTATGAAAACTACTAACGTTTTCTTAAACTTTTTATAATACTATTGATTAACTCTGAAGCTGATGTTGATTCACTAAATGAATTATCTTTTCGCCAATTGGAATGTTTCATTCGTTCAACATGATAAAGATTTTTTTCAAGCACAACTCTATAAGATGGATCACCTAATAAAATATAATCAGAATTAACTTTCACCCAATTAAAAATAGTTTTTCTTATTTTCGTAATATCTAACATCATTTCAGAACAAGAACTATATCTTTTGGAGTAATTAATATTGGTTGCTTTTTGAATAATACGAATTATAGATTTATCAATCCAAACTGGTAAAGAGGAATAATTTAATAGTTTACCTTTAAGAATTTTATTTTTCAAACTTTCATTTACCAAACCTTGTTGTTCCCAAGGATCTGTTAAAGAATTATATTTTTCTTTTTGAGCATCATTTAAATAATCAATTTCTCGATATGATAGAAATCCACCTAATAATTGATAAAGGATTATACCAACCTGATAAATATCAGAATTAAAATAATAATGATTGGTATCAAATGCCTCCGGTGGGCGATATAAAATTGTATGCCGTGAGCCGGGTATAGAATCTAATTCATCTGGTATTTTCTTAACAGAACCGAAATCTCCTATCACAATATTTTTGTTATCATCAATCAAAATATTTTGAGGCTTCAAATCTCTATGGACTAATTTTTTACTATGTAAATCACATACCCCTTTTAACAACTCATGAGTAAAAGTTAATGCGTCTTTTACAGATAGGTTATTGCTTTGCATATAATCATCCAAATCACCATTTTTACAAAAATCAGTAATAAAAAGAGCATACTCATTGCTAATAGTTTCTGCATGATGTATTTTCAATATATTTTTGCTTTCAAAAGAGGCTAAAAATTGCGGTTCAGCATGGAAATCTTTATCACCGTTATAACAATAATACTTAATTGCAACTTCTTTATTTAAAATATGATTCTTACCAAAAAACAAAAAGCCATTATTACCTTTATCTGCAGCTCTTGTTATGTCTATGTATTTAGATAATTTATTTAAAGAATCAATAATTGCTGATGGATAATCCGTTGGTTCAATTTTTAGCAATTTTTATACTTCCTGTTATAACAGCTTTTAATGCTTCTATCTGATATTGATGTACGGAATCTTCAAGTTTAGAAATATCAATTTTTTTCACAGTAGAGGCAATAGTTGCCGGACTTACTAAGCAAACATTAATATCTAGCAATTGAATTAATGCTTCTAATTTAAAACCTATAGGGCCGCCTGCATATTGGCCCTTTTTATTTCTTTTTCGAATGAAAATATTATCAATATGATTTTCTGAAGTAAAAGATGAAATATTAGAAAAAAAATCTTTAATATCATCCTGACTATCTATATCATCAACAGAAATTTTGGGTAAAGTTTTTACAATCTGAAAATCTGAGTCATTATAATCTATAACGACGAGAATACAATTTCGTGCTTCTAGTGAAATACCAAGGTTCCTCATATATCCTCATAAAATGAAAATAAGAAAATTATGCAATGTTTGCATAATGAACATTAATTGCATTCATTACAGCAACAAAATCCATATCAGGAATATTTTCAACTTCTTGATCTTCAAAGCCAACACTCAGAACATGCAAGAATTTTGGAAACTCATAAATTATTTCGTATTCATGTGAGAATGTATCATAGGATAAATTTTCTTTAATTCTGTCTGCTTTAGCTAACAGTAATAAATGTTGATAAGCTTTATTTATTTCCTGTGTTCTACCTTCCGGATGTGCATAATTAAGATGCTGGGTAGGAGTTAATGCTATTAGATTTTCTAAATAATAACAAATTTCCGGATATTGAGATTTCGGGAAAATATGGTGTATATGTGTAGCTTTATCTGTAGCATGATTTGCTTCTGGATATTCCGAAAGACCTTTTCTACATGTATCATTAAAGAAATGTAAAAAGCGCTTTGCTTTTTCTGATTGATAATTGTAATAATCTTCATTAATTTCAACTGGATGCTCTAACAAATAATCTTTTCGAGTCATATCTTTTGGCTTACCTGAATAAATATCTCTAAAATTATCTCGATTATACATTAGCATATCATAAGTAATTTTATACTTTGATAGTCTTCCAGATTCACTACCTTGGGCATTTCTAAAATATGATAAAGGATTAATCACTTTTGTGAAAATACGTCTAGGCTCATATGTACCTTTAATTGGTGTATATTGATGTATAAAATCTTCATAACGTTTTTTTAGAAGTGCATAAGAATCTTTCGTAGGATTGTCATAAAAAGTCTCAAAAGTTGATAACATATGGCTATCAAGAAGAACTTTTTCAATATAATTTCGTAAGAATTTCAAAGCATTTTTTTCGCTCATTGCAATGTATTCAAGGATTTCTCTTTCTTCCAGCTTAAAGATATTTTGACCTTTTACAACTGTTTCGCTTAGAACATTTGCGTTTGCAAACATTTTCATAGGTTGTTGGAAAAACTTGTCATATTCATGCTTTGCACTATCTTCAGTTGTATCCATCTTCTTAAATAACAATTGAACATTATCATTAGAATACTTAAAAAATTGGATATCACGAGACGAAAAAGTTATCTGGCCAGTTTTTTCAATATATACTAATATACAATCAGCTATAAAGGAAACTACATCAGGAGTACATTTCTGATCAATCCAGCGGCCGTTACGAGAAAGCCTTAAGTCATAATTATTATTGTTAACTAAATCAATAATTGACTGCTCTGTTATCATAATTATAATTCTCCTTTTTTATATTCTGATTTTGTGAATTATCTTTTAATAAACCATAGAAATAAACAGAACAAGCATCAACATTTAGTGAGCGTGTTTGATAATTTCTAGCTATTTGATAAAAATCTCTATATTCAGTAGTAGAAAAATATAGCAATTGTTCATCAGTTATTTGAATATTTTCTTTGGGAATTAAAATTGCAACAGAACCATTAACCAGACAATTTTTAGGTTTTCGAATTACTCTTGGTTTATAGGTCATATTTGGAGTAAGAAAAACATTGTCGGCATTTAGATATTTAGCAACAGATAATTCTGAAATAGAGTCATCTTTTATGAATGAATCATAATCATCTATATCTATAATTTCTGTTCCTGAATCATTAATATTACGTGATTTGATAACTCGAATACCTTCTGTCGAATTAAGCTTTGAGTTTGTAATTTGTCTATCACGGAAAACAGAAAATTCATCAAAATCTAGTTTTTGATAAATTGTATCAAAAAAAGAATTTCTATAAATAATCCAATATGGCAAATCTTTTGAAAAGATATATTTCTGATTCTGATTCATTTCAAGATGCTTTGTTAAAGATATTACCTTTGTATTTTTTGCAACAGAATTATTATTTACAAAGATAGCTATTGTTTCAACTAATACACCTTTGAAACCTTTTTCACCAAAATCAATAATACACTCAATTGCTTTTTTTGATAAATAATCTCTGCTTTTAGTAAATTCTGGAGTATTTAATAAGAACTTAGGAAAAACTAGAGCTACATAATTTGCTATTTTTATTGTTTTTTCTAAGAAGAAAGAACAAAGATTATTTGTTTCATCATTGATTACATCTTTCTTATAACGTTTTAAAAGAGACGGTTTAATATTTGTCTTTGCAAATGGAGGGTTCCCGATTGCAAAATCATATTGTTTATCGAAATCGTGTAATAAGAAATCATCATTGATATATCTTATAGAAACATTATTTCTAATATTCAATTTGGAAATAAGCAGTTTAGCAATTTCAAGCGAATCAGGATTTATATCCACTAAGTCCAGGTTTATTGTTTTGTCTTCAAACTTTCTAAGCAAAAGAGGAATAAAATTTCCTACACCAACGGATGGCTCTATTACTGAAATTTCATCTTTTTCGATTAAGGGTAAATTTTTTATAATTTCAGTAATTAAAGACTTGTTTGTAAAATAAGCTGCATTTTCTGTACGCTGCGAATTACATAATTCAGCAATTCTACCAAGCGCTGATATTGTTAGATTCAGCGGATTGTTCGTTATAAACAAAATAAGATTTTTTTTTTCAGCCAATTCATATTCATCAATTATTTTGTTTATTTCAGCAGTATTTACCAGATTATGAGAAATAGCGTTTTTTATATTTATAGCAACCTTATTAAAAATCTGTGTAGGTACAGCTTCGCCCAAAGATTGTCGTATCTTTACAGCTTCTTTTTTCAACAAGGCCTTTTTTTCTTTTTCTGGCAATGCATTCAATTCATCGAGTGATTTATCAACCCATCTGAAATCATCAGGAATTGTCATCATTCTCATTAATTCACGAATTGAAAATACTCTATCATCTGCAGGATGAATTGTATTTTGACTTGCCAACTGGTCATTTCTTGTATGAACACAAGGTCCAACTTTATCCCAATATTGACGAGTATATTTATCTGCATTTTTTCGGGTATTTTCTATTATCTTACCGTCAACCACTTGATGAGGTCTTTTTTCAATATCCTCATTATCAAAAGCTGACTGTCCTTCTTGTAAATCATGAATCCAAGCTCTCATGTGTTCTGGATATGTTCTAAAAGCATGATAGAAATCATTGGAATCAATTTCACCAAATTCAAGAGATTTTAAATCTCCTATAACCTGGCGTAATGTTTTTTCTTCTTCAATCTCAGGGTAAAGTTCAATTGGAGATATTTCATCTGCAAATTCTCTTGCAACACCAATTACAAGAGTTCTTTGACGACTTGAACATGCACCATAGTTCTTAAAATTGATGACCCTTGAAATATAAGAGTATTTTTCTCCCAGATTATTTTCTATTGCATCAGATATTGGTTTTTCATTTCCATCAATATCTGTACAAATAGTTTTCATGAAAGCTGGTACATTCTCAAAAATAAAAAACTTTGGATTAATTTCTTTTATGATTTTTATAGATTCAACAACAAGAGAATTTCTTACTATTTCATTTTCAGACTTTTTGTGGTTTGCAACTGACATACCTTGACAAGGTGGAGTTGCAATTAAAACGTCAACTCTTTTTAAGTCTTCTTTCTTTTTCCATAAATCAATTTGTGAAAAAAGAATGTCTTTTGTTTCTTGTTTAGTTATATCTCCACAGATATAACCAGTATCATATTTGCATTTATTATTGAATTTTTGTATTTCTAGTCTACGTGGGATAATTTCATTTGTAGCAATACATTCAAAGCCAGCTTTCTTGAAACCATAACAGCCAACACCTGCACTGCTAAAGAGAGTAATATAGGTTAATTTACGATTTTTAATAGTTTCCCCACTCATAACGTTAATTATAGCAGAAAACCCCAAAAAAATCTATAATTAATGCAGGAATGAAAAAATATGACATATAAGCAAAAAGAAGAAAGAACGATTTTAGTTATTGGTTTGCCTTGCCATTTACACCTTGCCGAAAACTGTAAAGATATAATTGAAGTAAAAAGGAATTCAATTAGACATAGAAAAAATATGCCACGTTCTGGTAAATATAAAGGTGAACTAAGGGAACTGAGTGTTCCTGGAGACGCTTTTACTGAATGTGAAGTAGAATTTGTTGATGGGAAAATATTAATAAAAACAAAGCAGGCAGAAGCCGGATTAAATGAATTTATGGATTTACGAGTTTTTAATATAAGGACAAAATAATGAGTAAACACATTCAATACGGCAAAACATTTGGTCTCTTTTACGATGCATATAGAAAGTTCTGCAAAGAAAACTCCCAAGATGGAAAGCCTAATTCTGAAACACCTGAAATGTTCCGACAGTGGTTTATATCTAACTTTGTTTCAAGTATGGATGATGCAACTTGCTGCCAACTATTTCTTCGAGATCTGAATCACGAACTTACTCACATATATCTTAAAGATGAAAACTTATTAGACTTCTTCAAGGCGGTAGAAATTCGAGACTTAGAAGGAATAAAAACTTACATAAAAGAAAATGGCAATAGCGTAGTTCTTAATAATGATGATCTTCTTGAAAATCTTACAACAGGAATAAACTTTGGAATCTGTTTGCATATTCCAAAAAAATCTCAAGGCTATGTTTTTGCTTACTCTCTTTATGATACATCTAATGAGCTTCGCATTTTTGTAAATCATGGAATGGAGCAATACCATATTTCCAGCAATGAAATTGAAGATAAGAAATCCATAGTTTATACAGATCAGGAAATGAATGAAATCACAAAACTTGCAATCAATCTGCTTTCATACATTTATTGTTTTCCAGATTGTCTTGTAGATGGTGCTCCTCATGATGTAAAAACTGAAAATAATCATTATCTGAATACATCTGACAAAGTGGTTGATGTAACTGAGAAAGCTGCCGCCGGTGTTGTTATCCCGCATTTCCGCCGTGGATATTTTAAACGATTAAGCAGTGACTTTTATAAGAATAAAAAAGGACAGATTGTTTTTGTACATGAAACTATTGTAAATGGACAGGCAAAAACACTAGAAGAAAAATAATTTTAATCGGAGGTGTTCTTATGAAATATTCAGAGTTATTTGAACCAGAGCCTGAAAACTGGGGATTACGTGGTGATCCATTTTTATGGCGTGAATTGAAAGAACACTTCGGAGATAATGAGCTACCTGATGATGAAAGCAAGCTATATCTTTCAATATTCAGATATTGTGGTGACAGATGTAAGGTTGGCCTTAATAATGCTGAAACTGCATATGTCAAAGATTTTGATAAAGGCGGTATGTCTTCTGGTGAAGTAAGCTGTAAATGGTGGCGTGAAACTGGTATCCCACTTTTATTAAAAAGAGCTAATTATACAAAGCCAGAAGTTGCATACGATTTCTTTTATGTTTTCTACAAAACAACAGATACATCTGGCTGGGGAATCGCATTTGTTACAGTTGGACCAAATAATTCAATAGAGAACATAATCAAACATAAACGCAAATGGATAGAAACTAAAACTTTTTGTGGAACAAAAACGGACAAATATTATTCGCCACTTTTCCCAATGATTCTTTCACCATGCGAAATGCATAAATATAGTTCCTGGATATATTGTCTTGAATCTCACAAATACTTTTTATCTGATGATATTATTCCATATCCTGATTCAAATGCTAAGCAGAAAGATTTTACTTATGAAATTTTACTTAAAGATAAATCTGATGAACGCGTGGAAAAATTCAATGAAGAATTAGATATAGAATATGTTTATAAAAAAGATACTAAGAGAGCAAATTGCTTAAGTTTTGT
>JAEEGJ010010992.1_pt1 | contig 23197 bp, 14 predicted proteins | sample 8958761 | NCBI WGS metagenome assembly JAEEGJ01 (sample SAMN16246546, study PRJNA631951) | gut metagenome | biome: gut microbiome; feature: rumen; material: RS-attached | host: Bos | place: Iran: Karaj | collected 2018-10 | reverse complement strand
TTAGCGACTACAAATTTACGAAATTATTCTCGATTTCTGTTATATTTTGACAACTATTTTATACTCAATCCTTCATTTTTAATTACCACATCAAAGGGTGGGAAACTTCAGTTATGTTAATGCGCCGCAAAGATACGAACAAAAATCCGAAACGCCAAACTTTAGCCCTTCTTTTTCTGTAAGGACATGAGAACGGGTCTCATGTCCTCATGTCAAAAAGAAGTACTCATGTCAAGAACCGAGAAGATACTGGCAAAGCAGCTCTACGTCCTTGCCGTCGAGCACGCCGTCGCCGTTCACGTCGGCAATCCGCGCTTCTGTCTCCGTATGCTCACGCCCCTGGATGAAGGCTATCAGGAGAGTCACGTCGGCAATGTCCAGCCGCCCGTCGCGGTTCACGTCGCCCGCCTCGATGTATTCGCCGAAATGCGACCACGCCCACGATGCCTTGTAAGCTTCCTTACAGCCGTAGGGCACAACGAGGTGGGCGGCGGCAAACACATAGTAGAAGGCATAGTCGTTGATGGATGGCGGCGTCGTGGAATGCGAACAGACATAAAGGTCGCCCTCGGGCGTGAAGATACCCGACGACGAGGAATTGACATACGGGTCGATGGCCATCGAACTCATTTTGGTCAGGCTGGCGGGCAGCGACAGCGTGGCGATGGGGCCCGAGAAGCAGTGCCAGCCCACTTCCTCAACGCCCTCCTCCAGCACCACGGCCGTCAACCGGCGACAGCTGTTGAAAGCATACTTGCCGATGGTCTTCACATTGCCCGGCACGCGCAGTTCGCCGCTGATGCTGCTCTTGTAGAAGGCGTACTCGTCGATGGCCTCAATACTCGTGAAGTAGCGCAGCTCCGGGAACTCCCCGATGTCAGAACGCTCGCGGAATACCGTGCCCAACGATGTCACCGCCGCAGCTTCTTCCTCCGACAGTTCACCGTCGCCGCTCGTGTCCCAGTTGGCCACGCACAATGCCTTCACCCCGACATTGGCAAACTCAATGTCGGCAGCCCTTAATTGGAGCGATAGCGCAATTACTATCAGCACTAAAAAAGTACGCATATCACGTCAAAGTTTGTTAAACGGTGCCTGCTGTGGCTTGTTTCTTTCTCTTCGTTTTGTCATTGCGCTGCAAAGATACATAATTATCTACTAACCACCAAACTTTAAAGGCATTTTTTGAGAAACGACAACAGCGGCAGTGGCACTTCTGTTGCCACTGTCGCCGCTGTCATTCCGTGGATTATAGCCTGAGGTCAATCCATATCGTCCCACATACCACGCCCCCAAGAACGGGATAGATCATTTGGTCCTCCGTTTCCAATATCAGATCCGTTACCACCACCACCTTCCTCACCCATGTTCCAGTCGGGATTATTATTTGGTCCACTCCCTGCAGTAATGAATGCTTTCAGGTGCAGTTGCAGCGTTTTGATTTCCGGCTTAATATAAATGCGTTTCATCGCTTTGACAATTTTCTCTCTTAATGTTTTACTATTATTCTACCACAATCTTGCGGCCGTCAACGATGTAAACACCCCTAGGCAGGCCGGCGGTGTTGTTACCCATATACTGACCCGACAGGTTGTAAACCCTCGACTTGCCGGTCAGCTGAGGTACGCCGTCGAGCGTATCGATAGCCTTCACGTTTGTTACCTCATCACCATACTCAATAATCTCATCCTCATCGTCCATAACGAAAATGTAGCGAGTATTATTAGTATTATTTTTCTTGTATTCGAAACTACTATCGTCACGACCGCAGAACCACAGTTTCATAGGAGCGGGAATCCAGTCGTATGTGCCCTTGTAGTTCATCGGGAAGTAGCAATTTGCGAGGTTTCGGAAACCGCCGCCGAAATGCTCGAACGTTGATACATAATCATAAGGCTTGGTCAATGTATCTTTTTTATTTATTATCTGATCTTCTTTTATCTGTTCCTTTGTTAGTTCATCGGGTATCAAGGATTTTACAACAGTAGCAGAATCAACAAAATCATTGCTGGTTATGTCGGGCGTAGCCATGATGACGCACTTGTAGGGATCCCACTTGATATGATAATCGTGGGCATAGCGCTTCCATTCCCCCTTGCGAGTCATATAGATAGCATAAAGAGGTAATTCCTGCTCCCAGAACTGGCCTACCATTGTATAGTAGTATTTTTCATCCTCTTTGATTGTCTCGTCTAACTTTTCATGATCATACACCAACGCGGTCATATCATCTTCGTTGCTATAAGCCTGAACCTTATGACCTTCGTACGGCTTTGCAAAGCGCATTGTCAACTCGTCGGCTTTTAATACTGTGACTTTGGCTTCTCCAGCTTTCTGTCCGCTTTCTTTCTCTTCATAAATACTAAGCTGTTCGTAATAATCTTTACCATTATTAACACACGAAGCAGTGTCGTTTAACTCGTCGGCATAACGTGTCATAACATACAGTCCGAGGTTACGCAAGGGTATGGAATCCTTAGCGTTAACGTAGGGCATATACGCATTGATGATGTAGGGGCGACCGCCAACAATGCAACGCGGGTCTGCATCGGCTGGTTTTGGGGTTGCCGTTAGATTACCTTCTTCATCAACCATGTACCTATCCTTCGCCAATTTTCGTCGGGGTACTACTTTACCCTCAGACTCTACAAAATCAAGATATTCAACTTCCAGCTTGCTTTTTGCAAGGTTCTTGGATAGTCGGAAGAGAATAGAATTATTGTCACTGCCTGAACCAGGTGTTCGTGTTACACTATAAAGTTGACGAATGTCAGGCATAACATCAGACTCTTGTTTTACACCATTCAGATAATTCTCGACATTTCCTGCACTGGCTGGAATACCAAGCATCTTGACCACCTGACTGTAAGTCATGTCGTAAGGTATGCAGAACGTGCAATAACCCGTTTTCTTGTAGTTACGCTTAATCTTTTCTCCCTCTTTCTTCTCCACAGGCTCATAATATGCTGCCTGGGTCAGCACAATCTGGTGCCAGCCAATGTAGTCGACAAGGTCAAAAGTTTTATCATCATTAGCAACTTTATCATGTTTATACTTACTATGTTCAGCTGCAATCACTTCGTAATTATCTGTAGTGAAATAAGCACGTACAACCTCTACCTTCCTAATAGTATCAGGTCTCGTTGTGCTTAGAAGGTCATCTGTCCAATAGGCATCATCCCAGTTGAAGATTGTGAAGTCTTCAATCTGATTACCATTCAAAGGTATTTCATACGAAGTCTTGCCTTCGAGGCTATAGAACTCACCGCGTTCACCATAAGCATGTATATTGAAGCCCTTCGGCACAGGTGCTGCAAATTCTACCACAAGCTTCTTATATGCCTTATCGGTTGGTATAGTCATAGGCTTGTATTGGAACATATTCCTCACATTACCTATCGGTTGGAAAGTATAGTTTGGCCCACCCACCATAGTTCTTTCAACAGAAGCCGTCTTTCCGTTTGTCAAGCTTAAGTAAAGCTTCTTGGGATTAGCTCCATCTGTAGTGAAATATATCGAATCAATAGTTATTTTATTTTCTGTATTAGTGCTCCAAGTGTACCCTGAATTAGAGTTATATATTGTAAATTCATCTATTGTGGTTTTATCCAGAGGAATTATAACCTGATTTTGATTTTGAGGAAGATTATAAATTCCGTCAGCATAAACATTGAAGTCGCCGGTTGACGCCGTATAATGCACAACTATATTATTATATGTTATGTCATCATAAATCATTGACAAATTATAATACTGGAGCATTCTGGTCCAATCTTCTTTCGGCGTGAAAGTATAGGCATCGGTTTTTACGCCTGTCGTCGATGTTCCAACAGACAAATCAACTAGTAACATATCAGCGGGGTCTACTGCACGACGAGTCATGCTTCGGCTACCGTTCGAGATACCACCCTCACCGTCATTGATTTCAGCCCCATTCTCTCCATTGTACGATTTTGACCAGTCGTCCCACAATGCGCCAACACTTGCCTGATTATGGGCGCGGTTACCCTCAGTACGTGCAGGCCAAAGCAGCGGATCACCATTAGCATCGACAGCACCCGTCTGATCCTTCTTCGTGTACACCTTGGTAACGTCGGTATACTTTCTTTCCATCAGGGCGTAATCATCATCAATTGTACCACCTGACACTTCAACTGGTTTGCCCTTTGCCTTTCTTCTTTTGAATACTTCCTTCGAGGGATAGCGCAGCACAATGAAGCTCTTCTTACCTTCACCATTGTTAAAATACCTGTTACGGCCATACACCTTCGTCTGGTCCTGTCCACCATAGCCGAATGTCAGGTCATAAGAGAATGAATAGCGATAGCACTTGGGCACTTTGGTAGCCAACGAGTAGATTTCCAACACACCGTTCTCCTTCGGGAACACATAGGTTTCAACGCTTTGCGGTATTCCGTCTCCATTCAGTTTAGGTGATGGTGCATCGCCAATCTCTAAAAGGTTTGCCGACAATGTGTAAGTAAGTGGTCCATTATCAATCACGACACCACCAATAGAGTCAGTTGTAGTCAGGTGCTCGACATTGCTGTCATAAAGGGCACCATTGTGTATATACTGATAATTGAAAGGTATGCAAAGTGAATCCAAACTCTTCAGGTTCCTGAAGCAGTCTACTGGAATATGTTTCATCCTCGGGTCGATAGGCAACGAGATTTTGGAGAGATGGCAATTGTCATTGGGGCCTCCCTGGAAACCTGCCTCAAGGAAATTCATATCATTATTATTGGGGAAATAGGCCTTTTCCAAATCGATAGTCTCAATGGTATGCATCTCACCACTCAGTCCACTGCTTTCACCTTTTGTTGATATGTCGTCTGCATTCAGATTACCAGACAAGGTAATGGATTTCAGACCCATATATGTCGGCATGAACGATTCTCCGTTCATTCCGCTCTTTCTACCGCCAGTAGCATAATACCTGGCTCCTGCAAGAGTTCCCGGCTCAATGACGTAAGCCACCAAGGTGTCTTCATCTGAAGATATGACGGCCTTAAGATCTTTGATATTCTTCACGTCATTTGTGTAATAATTTGTCGAGTCGCAGACAAAGTCTTTTGTCTGTTTGGCTGGAAGAATGATATACTCTATAGTAGATTTATTCAAACCTTGCAGAGCAGCCTTGTCTACTCCCGTTGCATTCTTAAGATCAAGCACTATAACATCACTCGTTGCTTCATTAATGGCTGAAATTTTGCTGCTTAGAGATTCTCGAACAGTGTATATCCCGTCATGGAGTCCTCCAGCCATACCGACACTTGACTTCAGATGATCTGCATCTTCTTGCGCTATAAGGTCGTTTATCCTAATGATGCCTTTCATTCGATTAAATTCCTCAGAACCTATAGCGACATTAAGTGTTGCAACTTTTCCTGTCGAAATCGTTGCAACTGTTGAGCCAGACCGCACCTCTTTCACATGATTGCAATTAGCCCACACATTGTTAAGAGAGCCCGAATTATCCTTGAGATCATCTGCATAAATACCAGCAGGTAGAATGGCCGTCTCAATAGTGTTCTTCCAAATTTCAAACCGAATAACTCCTCCGTCATTTTCCTCAAGTATCTCCGTCCATTTTGCATCACGGTAAAGATACAACGTTCCACCAATCACGATTTCTCCCTCCTCATTATTCGGTGCGGGCTTTGCTTCACTTAAAACCGGATAGTAATTTGTTACTTCTTCCCCATCATTATAGCTACTTTGTTTATCCCAGACGTAGTACTGTTCAGCTTTGTAATAAATGTATTGGACTTCATTATTTATAACATCTTCAACACCAATAATGTCACCAACAGAAAGATTAGAAGCACCATTCGCAGTCGTCATATTAGTAGTATTCCAACCTTGCTTAAATGTATAGCCCACCCCCGGAGTTAGCGTGCTCTCATCAACACGTATATACTGAGGAAGACCACCAGTTATATCTACAACTTTAAAAAACAAAGCATGCTTTAATTTGTAATAGCCTGTGTTCTGGCCAACAATCGATACTATATCCAAATGACACTTGTCGTCCCTGTATGTTGGATTCGTACCAGAAGGGACAGCACTACATTCAATCTCATATATATTGATTTCTTTCTTACTTTTGTAGTACGTACCGCCAACCACGTATTTTTTATCATTGACACCGTCAGATGGCGTTTCGGTATTATAAAGAGAATATGTACGATTAGTTAGCATCGGGAATTTTGCCCGAGACATATCGACTACCGTGAAAATGAAGCCTCTATCATTCTTGACGGCATCGAGATCATCAGAGCTGAACTTGTTAATGAGCACAAGTGAAGTGCAAGTCTGCATAGCCTCAATCTCAGTGCTGTGAGCAGATGCATTATCTACCACATACGACTTCAACTCACCGGCAGCCGTAGACGTAATTGTCAAGACTCCGTCTGAACTCTTGGTAATAACCGGAGATGAAGCTGACAAGGTTGTTGTGGTTGGCTCACCCTCGGCCAAAACCACTTGTGGCATCATCACTGACACCATGAATAAACAAAGCAACAAAGTAGTCTTTTTCATACTAATTACTGTTTATCAAATATGTATCGTTTTTATTTATTATTCTGAAAAGATAGTCGTCGCTCCCTTTCGGCAGGGGCTTGCACGTTGATGGTTGTATCTGCTACACTATATAAAACGGGTGCAAAATTAGTAATTCTATTTGAAACGTCCAAACATTTATACAACTTTTTGGGTCATTCTGCTGAGAAAGTTACAAAAGGAAAAACTTTCGAATCAAGAATGAAACATCGGCGAAAGTCGGAAGCAGCAGTTTTATGGCACACAGATCTCACAGATCTCACAGATTTAGTTTAGTAGACGGGGAGAGTATTATGACGGGTAGACGGAGAGACTATTATGACGGTTAGACGGCTAAGCTAATTGGACGGGTAGACGGGGAGACAAATATGACGGGTAGACCATCCGCCGTTCTCCCCTCCCTTGTAGGGGAGGGGTCGGGGGTGGGGTCAGTACATATTTAGAATACTGGAAGTTAGTGACCCCACCCCCTGCCCCTCCCCTACGATGGGAGGGGAGAGCGGCAGATAATCTGACCGTCAAAATAGGCTGACCGTCAGCGGAGGGGCTTGATGGCGAAGGTGAAGTCGTAGTCCTTGTAGCCCAGCTGGTACTCATTGCGCGGCCAGGCACCCCACGAGTTGACACAGCCCAGACCGAACTGGCGCTGCTGGATGTGCACCTGCGTGCGGCCGGCAGGGATGAGGTCGCCGGAGTGACGTCCCCAGGCCTTGTCCTTGTTGGGCCCGTCGTCAAGCTGGTCGACGGTGTAAGGCAGGGCACTGGCCTCCATCGGCGCGTTCGAGCAGAACTCGAGTCCCCTACCCTGCCCGTCGACGACGCGGAACCAGCGGACGTCGGTGTGGTTGCCCGACTCCTGCGGACGGACATACTCGAAGTACTCGTCCTGCACCTTATTATTATATACGCCTATGAACTCGCTGGAGTTGCGGTCGCAGTAGTTCTCAGCAGGTCCGCGGCCGTAGTACTCGATGCGGTCGTACTGACGAGGCATCTGCAGCTGCATGCCGTAGCGGAACATGTTGCTCACCTTGGCCTCCTTGTCGGTAGAGAGCTGCTCGCGGACGATGACCTCGCCCTCGGCGGTCAGCGTGTAGGTCATGGTGAGGGTTGCCTTCTGGTCGGGCATGTCGAAGGTGGCGACAACGGAATTGTCGCCCACAGTGGTGCTCTTCAGGCGCATCTGCGGGTTCTTCCATGTCTGGAAACGGCGCTGCAGGCCGGCACCGTAGTCGTTGTCGGTCGGGGCGCGCCAGAACTCGGGACGGATGCTCTCGCGGAACTGCAGCATGCGCTGGCCGTCGATGTTCAGGTAGTCGATGAGTCCCGTACGCTTGCCGACGGAGAAGTCGGTGCCGGCGGCCGTGAACTTGACGTAGGTATTGGTCTCCTCCTTGGCAACCTTGGCAGCGGCGGCGGTGGACAGCTCGGGGAACTTATACTCGTTGAGTGCGAACTGCTGACGGGCGAGCACCTGACCCTTGTCGATGAGGGGCGCGCCGTTCTTCGACTTGAACTGGAAGATGACGAACACCTCGCTGTCGTCGCCATGATGGCCGAGCACGCGCTCAATGGTCTGCCTAAGCTGCTCGTCGGTGATGAGCTTGCGCTGCTGGGGCTGAATGCCGCTGATGTCGGTCTTGCCGCCGTGGCCGAAGGTCATGCCTGCGGGACGGCCGGGGTTATCATGGTGATGGTCGCCGGCACCGCCGACGAACCACTCGAGCTCCAGGTCGTCGAGCGTCTTGAAGAAGTTCTCGTTGTAGACCTCGAACTTACCGTCCTTCAGGCCCTTGTCGGTCACCCAGATGTTCTGGTAGTAGTAGCCCACCTCGTAGGCGTGGGGGTTCAGCCGGCGGTCGGGGGCGATGATGCCGTTGCAGTTGAAGTTATAGTCGCTGGCGGGGTACTCGCCGTAGTCGCCACCGTAGGTGAAGATGGTGCGGCCGGTGATGGGGCTCTTGTCGCGCATGCCCTGGTCGACGAAGTCCCAGATGTAGCCGCCCTGATACTTCGGCTCCTTGCGAATCATGTCCCAGTACTCCTTGAAGCCGCCCATCGAGTTACCCATAGCGTGGGCATACTCACACTGGATGAGCGGACGGGGATTGTTGCCCTTGCAGTAGCGCTCACACCAGTTGTAGTCGGCATACATGGGGCAGGTGATGTCGGTATAGCCGCCCTCGTAGGGAGCACGCTCGTACTGCACGGGGCGCGTCTTGTCGTAGCCCTTGATCCAGGTGTAGCACTTCTCGAAGTTGGGGCCGAAGCCGGCCTCGTTGCCGAGCGACCAGACGATGATTGAGGGATGGTTCTTGAATGCCTTCACGTTGGCCTCGTTGCGCTCCAGGTGCATCTTCTCGAAGTCAGCACGCTTGGCCAGGGTGGCGTCGCCGTAGCCCATACCGTGACTCTCGATGTTGGCCTCAGCGGTCAGGTAGATGCCGTATTCGTCGCAGAGGTCATACCAGCGCGGGTCGTCGGGATAGTGGCAGGTGCGCACGGCATTGATGTTCAGCTGCTTCATAATCTTGATGTCCTCAATCATGCGCTCCACCGAGACGATGTAGCCGCCGTCGGGGTCGAGCTCATGGCGGTCGGCACCCTTGATGAGGATGGGCTGGCCGTTGACGAGCAGCTGGCCGCCCTTGATCTCGATGTGGCGGAAGCCCACACGCTGCTTGATGACTTCAAGCACGGTATTGCCTTTCTTCAGCGTGATGAAGAGGTTATACAGATTAGGTGTCTCTGCCGTCCAAGGCTTCACCGATGCCAAATCCACCTCCTTGCCGCTGTTATCAGTCAGCAGTTGTTCAACGGTCGTTCCCTTAGGAGCATTCACATCGACATTAAGCACACCCTTGCCATCAATATAATCCTGATTCACAGTAAAATCCTCGACATGCGCCTTCGGCCGGGCATACAGATACACCTCGCGGGCAATGCCGGTGAAGCGCCAGAAGTCCTGGTCCTCAAGGTAGCTGCCGTCGCACCAGCGCATCACCTGCATGGCGATGAGGTTCTGACCCTTCTTCAGATACTTGGTGATGTTGAACTCGGCAGCCACCTTCGAGTCCTCGGAGTAACCAACGTACTTGCCGTTGACCCAGACGGCGAGGTTGCTCGTGGCCGAGCCTACGTGGAAGTAGACCTCCTGACCGCTCCAGTCGGAGGGAAGGTCGAACGTGCGGCGATAACTACCTGTGTAGTTGTTTGTTTCGCCGATGAAGGGCGGGTTGGTGTCGAACGTCGTGCCCCAGGAGTAGCCAACGTTCTTGTAGATCTTGTCGCCGTAGCCCTCAATCTCGAAGAGGCCGGGCACGGGGAAGTCCACCCACTTCGAGTCGTCGTACTTCACGGCGAAGAAGTCCTTCGGCGCGAGGTTGTGGTCCTTGACGAAGCAGAACTTCCACTTGCCCTCCATCGAGAGGTAGCGCGCAGACTTTGTCTTGTCGTTCACTTTTGCCTTGTCGGCATCCTCGAAGGCGAAGAACGCGGCACGTCGTGCCTCACGGTTCACCTGGTTCACGGCCGGGTCTTTCCACACCGGCGTCTTCTGTGCGTGGGCAGCGACAGCCGCCATGCACAATGCTGCTAATAATAATCTTCTCATAGTAGTTATTGGATGTAAAAAAATGTGTCATTGTCGCTGGGCCATCAGGTATTTCGTGCCGCTGTTGGTATGGCGGCTCTCGAATCCGAACTGGCGGCTGCTCAGGGTGTCGCCGATCTTCTTGGGCGTGACGCCCTTGAGCAGCGACTTGCCAAAGGCATGCTGCAGCAGCTCGAGCACCTCGGTGGTCGACCACCAGCGCCCCTGCCCCGCCGCCTCGGGCTTGCAGAACTTCTCGGCCATCATCTCGGCCAGCGAGTCGATGCGCAGGAATCGCTCGTTCTCGACGATGAGCCGCTCTATCTCGTCGTCGCTCAGCCAGTAGCGCTGGCCGTCGGCAATCTCCTGCTTCAGCTGGGCGTAGAGCTGGCGGTGGTCGAGGGTGTCGCTGAAGTCGATCATGTCGGTAATCTCGACGCAGACGAAGCGGCGCGAGCCCGTGGGGTCGGTCAGCGGCTTGGGCTGGTTGGTGGTGCCGATGAAGGTGGCATAGCGGCGGTACTGCTTATAGGCCTTGCCGTAGGGCGGGCGGAACTTCACGTCGGCGGTCGAGAGCAGGTACTTCAGGAGCACCTGCTGGCGCTGGGTGGTCTTGTCGAACTCGTCGATGTTGATGAGTGCAAACGACGTCAGCCCGAGGTTCAGGTCGGTCTCGTTCTTGAACGAGATGCGGTCGTTGTAGTAGTCGCGCAGCTCGCGGGGCAGCAGGATGCGGCAGAAGCTCGACTTGCCGCAGCCCTGACGGCCGATGAGCAGCGGCACGAGGGCATTGCCCGTCAGCGACTTGCGCCCCTGCCAGTGGGCCACCATGCCGAGCAGCCACGTATGCAGATACGACTCCCAGTGGGGCTGGTTGGTGGGCACGCGGGCGGCCAGCGCTGCCACCCTGTCGCGCCCGTCCCAGCGTGGCAGCTGGTCGAGCCAGGTGTTCACGGGGTCGAACTTCTCGATGCGGGGCGAGTCGATGAAGCGCGCGATGTCCTTGTCCCACGACTTCAGTCCCATCTCCTTGGCGCGGATGGTCATCTCGTTGCGGGCCTCGTCGTCGAGGTCCTGGAAGTCCTGCATCTCGCCGTTGCGTTCGCGATACTGGGCGACGCCCGTCATCACGTTCTTGCGCATCTCGTAGTGGGTGTGCAGGAATATGTCGGTCTTCATCATCAGCAGGGTGTCCTCGGGCACGCTGCGGAGGGGCTTCAGGTTGTTGCGCTTCAGGTAGTCCTCCATCTGCTGCACGGCATAGACGCTCTCGAACGTCTTCTCGACCAGCAGCCGGTCGTGGTTGAGCACGGGGTGGAGCAGCGTCAGGCGGAGGGCGTTCTCCTGGGGGATGCCCTCTTGCAGACAGCAGCTGGCCACCTGCATCAGCAGCTCGCTGACGCGCTCGTCGTCGGGCAGCTCGAACCACTTGCCCAGGACGCTGGTCAGGATGAAGTGGTAGTTCAGCGCGTAGGTCTGCTTCACCGACTTGCCCGGCATCAGCAGCTGCTGCATGTCGAAGTCGGACTCATGGAAGCCCGGCTCGCGTGCCGGCGGCTCGGCCGTGCTGTCGACGTAGAAGGGCACGGCCAGCGGGTTGTATCTCAGGTCGGGGTCGGTGCTCATGTAGACCGTCCGCTCCAGGAGGGGCTCCAGGGCGTCGAGCGTCAGGTCGAGCTGCGCGTTGTAGGCCTTCCGCGCCGTCTTATATAGATTAAGGTGGAAGCGCCTGATCTCGTCGTCGTCAGTGGGCAGGGGCTGCTGCTGACGGCTGTCGGCGAACAGCTCGCCCCGGCAAACGATCTTCACCGAGCGGCCACTCGCACCGAGGAAGGCCAGTAGCGTCTGGGGCAGCCGGGCCGCCGCGTCGCGTATTCGCAGCGCCTCGTCGTAGTCGGCCAGGTTGTTGGCCTCGAGCACGATGAGTCCGTTGTAGGCCAGCCGCCGCTGCTCGCCTTTCTGCTGCGCCAGTTCGACGGCGAAGCAGAGCCGGGGCAGCGCGAGCTTCAGCTTGTAGTCGCTGAGCATGCGCCCCACCTCGTCGCGCTTGGGGTGAACCAGCGGATAGAGTTCGCGAAGCCGGTGGACCTCGTCGACATACTCGCCACAGCCGATGGCTTTGACCACCTGCTCGAGTTCGGTGCGCGAGATTGTCTCTCTGGTGCCCTTCGGCTTCAATACTGATATTTTCATAGGCTTCATGTCTGTTCTTTGGTTTTTAAGATGCAAAGATACGAATTAGAAAGCAAACGACCAAATATTCTCCGACTTTTTTTTCACATTCTTCTCGCGCGCGTGCGCACATAGCATGCTTTTTGCTTATCACTTGTCACTTTTTCATGATTTTATGCTGACAATCAGCGGTTTGGTAAGTGATAACGGCCTCTCAGCTTGTCACTTCTGGTCACTTATTCGTGATTTGTCACACAGATTTTATGATGTCACACAGATCTCACAGATCTCACAGATTAAACGAAGCATGATTATAATGTCACACAAATCTGTGGGATCTGTGAGATCTGTGTGACCTCCAAATCTGTGGGATCCGTGAGATCTGTGTGACCTCCAAATCTGTGGGATCTGTGAGATCCGCGTGACCTCCAAATCTGTGGGATCTGTGAGATCTGTGTGACAGTTAAATAGCAAAAAGCCCGGGTTCCAGATGTTTCCACGGCGTGGAACATTTGTCCCAGGCCGTGGGAACGGTACTAACTCGCCCACTTAAGGTCGTTAACTCGCCCACTTAAGGTCGTTAACCCGCCGGGGTGAGCCCCTTTACCCGCCGGGTTGAGACCAGTCAGGCGGCGGGTGCCGTCAGCAACGAAGAGGTGACAAGAAGTGACCAGAAGTGACAAGCTGAAAAGCCGTTATCACTTGACAACCTGCTGACTGTCAGCGCGGAAGGCCCAAAAAGTGACAAGTGATAACGGTTTTTAATTCTTATGTGCGTACGCGCGCGAAAAAAGAGAATCTACATACTATAACGACTCTATTTCTGCTGGCGTGAGTCCTGTTGCCTTGGCTATCTGCTCATTACTTAACGACATGGCTTTCTTCCTGCTCGGCCTTGTGCGCAAAGTTACGGGAAATAATCGGAACTCACAAACTTTTCGGCAAATAAATTCGGGTCATACGTAATAAAAGGGCCTCTTTTGCGTTTGACATGATAGGAAAGATGAAAAAAGAGGCTACAGGCAGCTATAGCCACGTGCTGAAATATACCGGCATTTTCGGCGGCGTACAAGGACTGAACATCGTGGTCAGTCTTGTGCGCAATAAGCTGATAGCCGTCATCCTCGGGCCTAACGGCATGGGACTGGCCTCGCTCTTCAACACCACCGTCAACTTCATCTCGCAGGCTACGAACCTCGGCATCTCGTTCTCGGCCGTCAAGCACGTGTCGGAACTCTTCGACCGTGGCGACGAGGCCGCGATAGCCAATTTCGTGCGGGTGGTGCGTGCCTGGTCGCTGCTGACGGCCCTCGTCGGCATGCTGGTGTGCATCGTGGCAGGCCCGGCCCTGAGCAACTACACCTTCGCGTGGGGCGACCACACACTGCACTTCGTCCTGCTGTCGCCAGCCGTCGGACTGCTGGCCATTACGGGCGGCGAGACGGCCATCCTGAAGGGTGCGCGCCAGCTGCGGCCGCTGGCCGTCATTCAGGTCTACACGGTGCTGGCGGCGCTGGTCATCTCCGTACCTGTCTACTATTTCTTCGGTCAGACGGGCATCGTGCCGGTCATCGTGCTGATGGCCCTGGTGTCGATGCTGCTCACCGTCCGCTACAGCTACCGCCTCTATCCGCTACAGCTGCGCGGCGGGCGCGGCGTCCTCGGCGAGGGCATGGAGATGGTGAAGCTCGGCGTGGCCTTCGTCGTGGCGGGCGTCATGGGCAGCGGTGCCGAGGTGCTGATACGCTCGTTCCTGAACGTCAGCAGCGGCGACCTCGACGTCGTCGGACTCTACAACGCGGGCTTCATGCTGACCGTCACCTACGCCGGCATGGTGTTCTCGGCTATGGAGACCGACTACTTCCCCCGACTGTCGTCGGTCAACCACGACGCTGCGGCCACCAACCTCACCGTGAACCGCCAGATTGAGGTGTCGCTGCTCATCGTGTCGCCCATGCTGGCTACGCTCATCATCAGCCTGCCAGTGCTCATTCCCATACTCTTCACGTCGAAGTTCCTGCCGATGGTGAGCATGGCCCAGATAGCCGTGTTCTCGATGTATATCAAGGCCCTTTCGCTGCCCGTGTCGTACATCATGCTGGCCAAGGGCGACTCCATAGGCTACATGGTGCTCGAGGGCATCTACGACGTGCTGCTGGTCGTGCTGATCGTCTTCGGCTACCGCCACTGGGGACTCTTCGGCACGGGCGTGGCCCTGTCGCTGAGCTATCTGCTCGACATCCTGATGGTCGGTGCCTATGCCTACCTGCGCTATCAGTACCGCCCGTCGGTGCCCGTCATCTACTACGCCGCCCTCCAGTTCTCGTTAGGACTGGCGGCCTATACGGTAACGCTCATCGACAATCCCTTCATCTACTGGACGCTGGGCTTGCTCATTTGCCTGGTCAGTCTGCTCGTCTCGGTCTACATTCTCCACCAGAAGACTTCGCTCTGGGCGTCGCTCACGGGCAAGTTGAAGAAGCGTTTCCGCAAGAATGGCTGAAGTCACCGTCCTCGTTGCTGTCTACAATGCGGCGGCGTTCCTGCCCCGCTGCCTCGACTCGCTGACAGGCCAGTCGATGAGCGACATACAGATTGTGTGCATCGACGACGCCTCGACCGACGGCTCGCTCCAAGTGCTCAGCGACTATGCCCGCCGCGACCCCCGCATCGAGGTGGTCCATCTGGCCGAGAACGGCGGACAGGCTCATGCCCGCAACGTCGGACTGCAACGGGCCCAGGGGCGCTACGTCTGCATGGTCGATGCCGACGACTGGCTGTCGGCCGACGCCCTGGAGCAGCTCTGCACGGCCTTCGATGCCGAGACCGACTGCGTGCTCTTCGATGTGGTGAAGGTCTATCCCGACGGCCGCGAGGAGCCATACCCCATGCCTGACTTCGCGACACTGACGGGCCAGGAGGCCTTCCGACTGAGCCTGACATGGCAGATTCACGGCCTCTACGGCGTGCGGCTGCCTATTCATCAGCAGTACCCTTACGACGAGACCTGCCGGGCCTACAGCGACGACAACACCACCCGCCTGCACTACCTCGCCTCGCGCCGTGTGAGCCGCTGTCCGGGCCGCTACTACTACCGCCAGCACGCAGCCTCGGTCACTCATGCCGCCACCGTGCGCCGCTTCGACTACCTGCGGGCCAACGAGAGCATGCGCCGCCAGATGCTTGAGCAGAACGTAGAGCCCGCGCTGATTGACCTCTACGAGAACCACCGCTGGCTGAACCTCGTCGACGTCTATATGTTCTACCACGTCCACGGCCGCCGTCTGCCGGCCGCCGACCGCCGCTACGGCCTCAGCCTGCTGCACCATACGTGGGCCACCATCGACCGCCGCGCACTACGAAAAGAGACGACAGCCAAGTTCGGCTATCGTCCCTGTTCAACCTGGGCGTTGTTCCGCCTCCAGGAGTGGCTCTACTTCACCCTCCGCGGCCTTTTAGGCAGAAATTCGTAGCTCTCTACCCCCAATAACAATTCCCCCGCCTCTTCACAGCCGAAGGAGCGGGGGCATATTTTACATAACGGACAACCCTTTCGTTACACGAGAACAATCACGAGGCTCAATCTTCATCAGCGTATTTGAAAGAACGGTTAAACTCTCCACGCAACTTTACCTTCAGTTCTGTAATACCGGCCATTTCACACGCCTTGAAATAAGCACACGCAAATTCACCAAACTCATCGGGATCCATCTTACCGCGCATGTGAGTCAGCCATTCGTCATCCTTCAGTTCTTCTTTTGCGATGACATAGTATGATTTGTTGGTCCCGAATTTGGTTTTTACCCATATCAAGTTCCCATGCTCATCCACGCGCCACATGGTTAATTTCTTACGATAGTCTTTTGATGGGTCTAACAGACAATCTTTCAACTCATCAGCAAGTTCTTTATCTTTTTCCATAGTCGTTATCTTTAAATAGTAATTACTTCTTTATTTTGCTCCCTTTCTCCTGTTGCACTCACGGCATAGCATTTGGCAGTTCTCAATGACCGTGCGGCCACCCTCGCGCCACGGCGTGATGTGGTCGCCCTCCATGAACTCGAAGTCGTACTCCTTGCCGCAGAGTGGGCAGATGTGGTTCTGCTTCTCCCAGACGGCCATTTTGATGTCCGGTGGAAAGGCGCGCAGGTCGAGGTAGTGCTCGTCGCCTGTCAGCACGTAGGGAATGATGCCTGCGCTGTGCAGAATCTCGCTGTCGCGCATGAGTGCTGATATGCGCTGGCCGAGGGCAGCCGTGTCGAGCGTTTCGGTGCCATACTTGTCGTAGAGCCACGCCCAGTCGAGCCCCTTCATGATCTTCTTGAACTTCTTCAAGTCGAAGTTCGTGATGGCCCAGTTGAGCACCGTCTGGAAGTACGTCCACAGGTTGTTGGCGTTAGGGTCGTGCTGATGTGTAGCCATATATCCGACTATGGTTTGCCGATGACCGTTGCGTGTCTCGTGGTCGGCCATCCACTCCAAGGCTTTCTTCAAATAGTCTTGCCGGATGGGTGTGCCATTCACCAAGTCTTTGCCCAGTCGATAGGCGCCGCAGTTCGACTTCGAAAAGTGACGCTTAGCGTCGCTGACGAAAGGCCCAGCATAGATGGCGTTGTTAATCTCCTGCTCATTAAGCGGTTTGCCAGCAATGTTGATGGTCTTGAACCACTCCAGTTTCTCGCTGTCCTCGCCTTCGCAGACGTAGATATCGAGTTTGTAGTCGAGTATGCGCTGCTGAATGTCGAAAGGCTGGTTGTCGAAGTTCTTGAAGTCGAAAGAGAACTTTTTGGCCACGTACTCACAGATTGACAGCGTGCGTTGCTGACCATCCATCACTTCGTAGGGGCAGGGAGCGTCAGCGTCTGTGCGCTTCACCCAATACATCACATTCAGCGGGTATCCGTGCAGAACGGTGTTGATTACTGCCGCCTGCTCCTTGTCGTTGTAGATGAACTCACGCTGATACTTGGGGCGTATGTCGAGCAGACCACCATAGCCGCGTATGCCCTCGTCGTCGTTGTTTACATATCCCTCCGTTATCTCTCTTACAGTTATCTCTTTCTTCTCAATGGTCATCATATTGCATTTCCTCCTAATCGTTTGTGCCAATAAAAGCAATGAACTTCAAAGGTATCCTATTTTTATCTTCATCGCTCATCTTGTTGTAGTATTCTCTCCACAACTTAATAAAATCCTTGCCGTCAATGAGCTTGATGTATGTATTGGCTGTCTGTGCAGCATTGACGGCTTGCTTCGAGAAACTTCCTGACGTTACAAAGAGTCCTATATCACCTGCCCGTAGTAATCCCGACAGACTGTTGATTTCGGTGTTCGAGATAGGATTGTTTGGTTTATGCTTTACCTGTACTTTTATGCGTGGTGTCTTTGCCCCCAAAGCATCGATATGGGCAATGATGTCAATACCACCGTCTGGGCCTGGAGGTGCTACATAAGGCACATGGTAGTCCATAGCACGAAGCAGCGCGGCTACATCGTCTTGGAAATCATAGGCATTCTGATGATTGATATACTCTCGTATGCCTTCAAGTGCCTTTTCTTCCAATTCCTCGATAGCGCTTATTTTCTCCTTCTCTTCTTCCTCGTCCTTCTCGTCCTCATCAGAGTTTCTGCCTTCCAGTTCGTTCTTTGTTGCCCGCCACGCCCGATATGCTTCTACGGCCTGCTGCAACGTACCCCAAGGTCCCTGCATCATGGCTGTTTCTCCTTCTGGAGTCAGATACCAGCAGGAGTTCTTCTTCACAATGAAGCCAGCCTTTACATAGTCGATGGAATAGAACTGTGTAGTTTTCCACCAGCGCAGCGTTTTAGTTTTGCCTGCATATTCTTTCTCCCATTCTGAGAGTTCAACATTCTTCAGTATTACCTGATTGATTTCTTTTGTGGCTACAGAACCACCGTTCTTCTTCATATGCTGCATAACTGCATAGAGACATTTTGCAGCACAGCCAGCACTATTCTCGGGAACCTTCATTTTATCTTTCATATCGTTTTAGGATGTTTGTTGCGGATGATTATTCTTGAATATGGGGATGTACCTGGTTCGCCATTCTTATTAATTCGTAGCGAATTACCCAGTTTTCTTTCTGCTACAGTATAAGGTGTGCTCCATATAATCTTGTCGCCATCTTTATAAACAATGGTCTTTCCGCCAATAGACTCGTGAAGATACTTCTTTGGCACATCCGACCCCATGCCAATAATTTCAAATTGATCTGGATTATAACATCCTAATATCGTGTCTGGAACACCCATCATTCCTTCATAATCATATGGGATATCCTGTATTTTACTCACGTCTATGGCATCATAATTGTAGTATGACGGGTAGTCCTCTGGTGAATAGCGACAAACCAAATCCAATTCTTCATGTCGTTTGTTATGGTCAAGGTTGGTGAACCAATGACAATTTCTGAATTTCACAAGACCTGTTGATTCATCATACACGCCCCCAGAATAAACAGGGTTATTATCTGTTGGTATCCTAAAGAATGCGTTTCCTGCATTAAAGCCATAGCCAAGCCAAATCTTTCCTCCCTTAATCCAAGGGAATATTTCCTTGTAGTGAATAGCATTAAGGTTCCCAATGATAAGGAATTTCTTTTCATACTCCATTAGTTGCCCGATATATTCCCGGAACAGAGAAAAAGGTGGATTGGTAACAACGATATCCGCTTCCTTCAACAGTTCGATGCACTCTGTGTCACGAAAGTCTCCAGTCTTCAAGATGCTAATCACATTGTTGTCGTTCTGTAACAGATAGCGAACATCAGATAGGTCTACTGCCCCATCGCCATTCTGATCCTTCACTTCCGTTATCTCTACTTTATAGGCAACCTTCTTTGGTTCATCTGAGAAATCGCCAAAGTCAATCATCAGCTCATTGCCCTGTACGGGTGAACCATTGTAACAGGTACATATCAGTTTCTTCATTCCAAGATGATTGAAATGAAGGGCAAAATACTTGAAGAAGTTACTTTCGTAAGGATCATCACAGTTACAGAAGACGACTTTACCACGGAAGTGTGGCCAGTAATGCTGCAACTCCCTCTCGATATCAGTCATCTCCGTATAGAACTCATCCTTTTTCGCCGCCTTAGCAGCATTCAGGTTTTTGTTAGCCATACGCTATGCATTATGCGTATTGCTTATCTTCGGAGGCAGGCTATGATAGAGCACAAGAAAACATGGACGGTGTTCCAATCCATGCTCTAAAGGCTCTACCAAAGCCCACCAAAACCAGATAAGTCACGTCCATGCACAATGCACGAACGTCTGCGACTTATTCATTCGGTTTTGGTTACTTTTGAATTTGGTAGATTCTTAGAGCAATTCCGAATAACAGCAAACGCTTGTTATATATTTCCCTCAATGTCGCACCGCCGCCCTCACTCGGACATCATGGCGGTGTTCAAGGGGCAAAGTTAGTGATTTTTTCGGAAACGGCAAAGAAAAACGATAAAATTCTGAAAAAACGCCCGTCAGAGTTTACTCGTAGTAAACCGGTCATCCATTCGGAGCGGCAGGGCAGTTTGGTCGGCACAAAATTCTGAAAACGGAATATCAATTCTATCAATTACAATTAAGAATTTCTGCCTGCACTGAACGAAGAATAATCCTAAAAAGGAGTTATTATTATATATATATAATAATAAAAATTTTCTTAGGTATTTTCAGAAATTCGGGTAAACCATCGATTTTTTTCAATTGTAATTGTAATTGTAATGACACGAGGACCTCGGAAGGGGTTTTACACGCTACGCGCGCATACGCGCTCCGGCGTATCGTGCGTATACGCGCGTTATGGTTTTACAGGGTATAGAATAATAAATAAATATTACCGCGCGCGCATGAGAATTTCTCGGTAAACCCCAAACCACATTTCGCTGGCATAGCAAGTCCGGATAACATCCCCGGGCTGCAACAGACTATGCCAAAAAATGTCTTGTCAACCGAATCGCGCAAGCGATTGGAGAGCAGAAAGCGGCTGACTCCGTTCAGGAGCAACTCGCGAGTGATTGACCAATTCAAGCCCAGGCACTGGGAAACCTTCCGCCTATGGACGGAGCGACACCAGGCGCTGCTGGGACTCACCGACGATGACGACCCGGCCAGGTTGACGCACATCCAGTTTCAATTCAGGACCCACGCCCGGCATGGCCGCGGCGAATTCGCTAAAGGCGATGTGTATTTGGCCCTGGCCGAGCTCGTCAGTGAGGTAGGTGGCACGGAGGGCATGAAGCACAACAAAATGGTATTTTTTCGTTACATTTCGTCGCCCGAACATTCAAATCTTGATGTTGACTATAAAGCGCTGAAACGCCAGATACAATCGATACTTCAACGAAACAGAAGTGGGGAGAAATAAGATAGAAATAGATTTAAGCTTTATGAAAATATTTTATTGTTTCAATTATTCGTCATACCTTTGTGGCGTTAAAACTATTAAAATATGAGACTGCCATTATTATTGAGTGAGCAAATGCTCCAAATCCTGCTAACAGGAAAGACGATTCAAGGCTCGATTCATGCCGAGCGAGTGGGTAACGAAGTCGTAATCGGGTTCCGCCCGTACCGACGAAACAGCACAGGAAGCCGCCGCGACCAGACACTGCTGACCTTGCCCCACGGCAGCATTCGTAAGTCGCGTAGGCGATATAAACTGTTCATTTCGGTGCCTGACACCCTCGGCGAGCGCCGCTGTGGCGAACTGATGAAGTGTGAATCAGAGGAGGCGAAATCCTTCATGGACGCCCTCGAAAGTGTGCTGAACGCGGTATGATTAGCAGTTGCGCGTTCAAAAACTCTACCCGCAGCATGGCCGCTGCAGAGAGGGCCGACCTGACGGAAGCCCTCCTGCGCGGCGAGCTGTCGCGCGAAGATTATGAAACAATTTTATTAACATTAAACGATAAGTAAAAAATGAACGATGAGAACAAAAGGGCAGGATTTATTCCCCTGCCAGAGTGGCCAATCGAGAATGATGCTGCCCATAAGCAGCAAGTGAGTGAACCGTCGGATGTCGTCGACTTCGACTACCGCGGATTGAGTAAGGAGGAGCGTTTGCGCCGGGCCGCGAAGGATATGGAAGCCATCTACGCCAGCGATGAGCCGCCCGCAATGCCCAAGCAAGTTCCACGGTTTGTGAAGGCTTACCTGTGGAATACTCCCAGCGTCTTCCAGCCGGCATTCAGTCAGCCCGGCATCACGGCCGCTTCCGTGCTGATGGATGACGTCAGCTTCAAGCATACCAACGACCAGTACTACCCAGCCAAGCTCAACACGCTGCTGGTCGGCCCGTCGGGAGTCGGGAAGAATAGCGTATCACAGATATTCAAATATCTGCTGGCCGACCTAATGAAGGAGAGTCATGATAACATGGAGCGCGAGGTTGAAATCAACGACCAGAACAACCTGCTTGGAAGCAATGCCAAAAGAAAGGCAAAGCCAGACGACCTGGTACAGCGCATCGTTTTCACCAATACGACCACTCCGGCACTTGCCAAGCAGATGAAGCAGAACAATGGCCTGCCCTGTTTCATGGAAGCAAAGGAGATAGAAGACCTCTATTGCTTCAAGAATGGTGCCGGAGGCATGTCACCCTTGGTACTGTTGCGCGAAGCTGACGACCCTGACGGGAAAATACGCCAGCGCCGCGTTGGAGAAAAAAGTGTGACCGCCGACGTTCCATTCCACATGAACTACTGTGTGTCGACCCAGTTGGAAAGTGCTCTTAGCTTCTTCAAGAACGACATGACGAAGGGTGGACTTAGTCGTCAGGAGGTGGCCTTCATCCCCGAACAGCCTATTGGTGCCAAGGAGGGTAAGTACAAAGTCTACGACGAACGCTACGTCAAGCGCCTGCAACCTTTCATCGACAACCTGAAGAAGACCCGCGAGAACGCACACGCCGACAAGGACGGGAACATTTACTGCAAGCAGGCCTACAAACTGATAGATGACCTGAAGGAAGAGTGCGCCGCCTACTTGGATACCAACTTCGACCGTACATGGGACAAAATGACCCACCGCGGACTGACGCACGCCCTGCTGAAAGCCTGTGTACTCTGGGCAGCCAACGGCTGCAAGTGGGAGCCGGCCATTGAGCCTTTCATCCGCTGGTCGTTCCACTATTGTCTCTGGTCAAAGTTCTATGTGTTTGGCGACAGACTGCGTGAGGCGGAAAGCAAGCTGAAGTACTCAGCGAAACCAGGCAAGCCCAACCTGCTGCTGCTCATTTCCTGCAACGTCTTCACGCTCAGAGACGCCATGCTCCTGCGCAAGAATCAGGGTATGGACGACACGGAAAAGGCCACGAAAAACATGATCAATGTCTGGGTGAGCCGTCAGTGGGTCAAGCGGTTGTCCGACGGACGATTCGAGAAGTTGGCGTATAAAGTTTAAATCTCTCATTCATAGTTTTTCATAGTTCCAAAGGGGCGGCTGTCGTGAGACACCTGCTCCTTACTTTTTTTGAAAAAAAATCACCAAAATATTAGGTAGTTTCAGGATTTTTTTGTAACTTTGCACTGTCAATCATGATAGACTGGAAAGCGGGAGGCGGCGGCCCGGTGTAGTTCGCCGCAGGGTATTTAATACTACGAAAAACATTTACAACTATGGCACGTAATGTGATTACTTTCCTGGTGAACTTGCGCAAGAACAAGAACACCGCTTCGAAGACCTACGGTCAGTTCTATCCTGAGGCCGAGCCTAAGGAGCCGCTGTCGCTGAAGGGCTTCGCCCGCCACCTGGCCGAGCATGGCAAGCTGGCAACGTATGAGATGCTGGTTCTGGTGCTTCAGAACGTGGTCTCGTGTATGAAGGAACTGAGCGCGCAGGGTCAGC
>JAEEGJ010010988.1_pt1 | contig 23201 bp, 17 predicted proteins | sample 8958761 | NCBI WGS metagenome assembly JAEEGJ01 (sample SAMN16246546, study PRJNA631951) | gut metagenome | biome: gut microbiome; feature: rumen; material: RS-attached | host: Bos | place: Iran: Karaj | collected 2018-10 | reverse complement strand
GAAACTGTTGTTAACACAGGTGGTGCCGCAAATATTGACAAGAAAATCGGTGATGTCGTGGATGCGTTTGCAGAACTCCTGATTTTCGATATGGAAAGCCGTGTTGAAATACATTTTCGGGAACACCCTCCGCATGTACGCCACCCACGCGCTCGAGGTGCAGACAACGCTCTGTTTGCCCGAAAACTGTCGCATGGTCTTCTCGCCCAACTCTTTAGCCCCGTTGTAGTCGCCAGTTTCGTACAGCTCCTTGCCGCACGAGGTCTGTTGCAGAGGGTAGTTGGTTTCGATACCCATCTCGTTGAGGATTTGAATAAGGTTGAAAGCTGTTTTGGCCGAAAACTGGTCGTCGGCGGTAGAAACCATGATATCCACTTTGGTGTTGTTCATTATGCTAATGCGTTGAATGATACAAAGTTGTTTCGGAGACGGAAGAAATGCCTCTTTTGCAAATATACGCAAAAAATCGTTATCCACGGCACCTTTTTGTCCAAGATTCGAATGTTATTGGATTTGTGAATGTTAATTGAGAAGAAATCACATGTCATACATTATTTATTATTATGAAATTGCGTGACAAAAAAAGATTTTTTGCCAAAGATGTACTAAATTCAAAATAAAGTCGTATTTTTGCAAAACAAATTAAAAGAACTGCCGTATGTCGAAAATAAGGATAATGTTTATAGTTTTGGCGTTGCTGATGGTTAGTGCGAGCGTCACGGCGCAGAACGCCCCCAACAAGAGGTACAACCTTGTGGTGACCAGTGCCGACGCCACGCAGGGCACCGTGGAGGGCGGTGGGTATTATGCCCAGTCGCAGACCACTGTTATTACGGCCTTTCCGCAGCGCAACTACCGTTTCTCGCACTGGAGCGACGGCTCTTCCGAGAATCCCCGCACCATCACAGTGGACAAAGATGCCGAAATCAAAGCCCATTTCGCATATACGGGCTGTGTGGTGAACGTGGAGATAACGCCCAAAGGCGCTGGCACCGTGACAGGTGCGGGACGCTACTCGCCCGGCGACGAGGTGGTTATTGTGGCACGTCCCAACCCCGGCTACACCTTTGCCTGCTCCAAGGACAGCAGCAGCATAACCTACAGGTTCAAAGCACGTTACAACACCACCTACAACCTCACCACAAAGTTTATGCCCAAAGGCACCAATCCCGCCGACTACGTTGGCAAGGACACCGGCAAGGACTTCGATACCGATGTTATCTACAACCGCGACATCAACCTTTACCCCAATCCCGTGGAGAACGAGCTCACTGTGTCGGGCACATATATGTACAAAATAGATTTGTATAACGTTGACGGACAGTTGATTAATTCATACCCCGGTGTCAACGGCCGAATCTACAACATCGACGTGCAGAAACTCCCCTCAGGCTCGTATTACATTAATGTGGAAACCGCCCGCGGAATGTTTACAAGGAAGTTTATAAAACGATAGTTGTCAGTTGTCAGTTGTCAGTTGTCAGTGGTTGGTAGGGGCGAAAAATTTTTCGCCCAAGTTGGAAAAATGAGATATTAAGACGCACGATGTGCGTCTTTTTTTAGTCATAATGTTAATGTGTTGGATAACTGTGATTTATGTGGTTCATGGCTTGATATTTTTGATTGTTTTCCCCAAAAAATGGTTCCGAAATCCGAAATTGAAAAAAAAATCGTATATTTGCAAAATCAATACTATAATACTGATATATGCTGACTACTGAAAAACAGATAATTAGAACAATTTTAAAGAGTTGCCGCAATGACTTTTACTGTAACTTATTAAATATCAGTATTTTACCCCCCCCCCCACTATGCACAATGCGGGCAAAATGTTGATTTTGAAAATAAATACAACGCTTATTGCTGTTTGTCCCCATATTTTACTCTTGCAAGTGATTGCAAGAGCCAGGCGTGATTTGCAAAAATCAAATTTTGAAAATAATTGTAGTGTTGCATTTATAACTTGAATGTGGCATGTACGGCATGTACAAAAGTCAATATTTTACAGACAATCCTTTTTGACATGAAAACAGATAATTAACCATATTACAAACAAAAAAAAATCAAAAATGAAAAAGTTGTCCTTTTTTAGCATGATGTGCCTAACGGCACTTTCAATCGTTGCAATATTTAGTTGCACTAAGAACGATGATGAGACGGAAGAACCCACAGATTCGTATGTTGATTTGGGCTTGCCCAGCGGAACAAAATGGAAAAACGTAAATGAAACCAAGCCAAACGACACGTGTGACTTTTATACCTATGATGAAGCAATGGAAAAATACGGCTCTGCTCTTCCGACTAAAGAACAGTTCGATGAGCTTAAATCCTGTTGCCAATGGACGTGGAATGACACAAAAAAAGGTTGCGAAGTGGTGGGGCCTAACAGTAAATCAATCTTTATGCCCGCTGTGGGTTACCGCAATTGCGATGGATCTGTGGGCTATGTTGGCTACTACGGAAGCTATTGGTCGTCCTCTCCTTATGATCGTGACTACGCTTTTCGCCTACTCAGCAGTTCGTACGGAGGAGCGCACATACATTATGTTTTTAAGTGCATGGGGCTATCCGTTCGCCTCGTCCAAAATTGATTGGTTGCGAACGTCTTATTATGGATAAGTAATAATAAAGTATTTTACAAAAAAATAAACAGAGGTGCGGTTTTCCGGGCCTCTGTTTTTAAGTTCGGAGGCAGGGACTCATAATCTTTGCTTTGTATGGCAGAGAGTTGAGAGATTATATGTGTTTTATGATCTATAGTTTACAGTTTTTGTTGTTTTTCGTTTTTGTGTCAAACGCAGTGCTTGAGCTTGTCGAAGCCCCTCTTTTTTACCACTAACAACTTACTTTACTACTGACGGCTAAAATTCAACAATTAATCAGTTCAATAATAAACAATAGACAATTTTTTCTCTACTCACATTTCAAAAATATAAAAAAAAATCGTATATTTGCAAAACGTTAGTTTAAGACAATAAAAAATAAAGTAATAATAATCAGTAAAATACGTAGTAAAATGCAAAAAAAAGGTAATAAATACGGTGTACACCGTGTAATTGAGCCCAAGGGCGTTCTGCCGCAACCGGCAAACAAGATTGACAACAACATGGACGAAATCTACGACAACGAAATCCTGATCGACGTGCAGACGTTGAACATCGATTCCGCTTCGTTCACCGATATTCACAATTATGCCAAATCGCAGGCCAAGAACCCCAACGACGAGGCCGAAGTTATGGAAGAAATAAAGAAAGAGATGCTCCTCAACGTTGAGCTGCAGGGCAAACACCGCAACCGTCGTACCGGCTCGGGCGGCATGCTGCTGGGTAAAGTAGAGAAAATCGGCGACGCTCTGAAAGGCAAAATCGACCTCAAAGAAGGCGACCGCATAGCTACTCTGGTTTCCCTCTCGCTCACACCTCTGCGCATCGACGAAATCCTCGCCATCCGTCCCGACGTTGACCAAGTGGACATCAAAGGTAAGGCCATCCTGTTCGAGAGCGGTATCTACGCCAAGATCCCCAACGACATGCCCGAAAAGCTGGCCCTCAGCGCTTTGGACGTGGCTGGTGCTCCCGCACAGACAGCAAAACTGTGCCACTACGGCGAGACCGTGGTTATCCTCGGCGCCGGCGGAAAGAGCGGTATGCTCTGCTGCTACGAAGCCAAGAAACGTGTAGGCGTTACCGGCAAGGTTATCGGTATTGCCAACAGCCCCAAGAGCACACAGCGTATCAAAGACCTCGGTTTCTGCGATATCGTTGAGAGCGCAGCCGGAATGACTCCCGTTGAGGTTTACGAAATGGTTGAACGTCTCACCAACGGCAAAATGGCCGACGTTACCATCAACTGCGTCAATGTTCCCGACCAAGAAATGACAGCCATCCTCATCACCAAGGACGACGGTGTGGTTTACTTCTTCTCCATGGCCACCAGCTTCACCAAAGCAAGTCTCGGCGCCGAAGGTATCGGCAGCGACGTGAACATGATTATGGGCAACGGCTACACCAAAGGCCACGCCGAATTCACTCTGCAGGAACTCCGCGAATGCCCCAAACTGCGCAAGATTTTCGAAGAGCTCTACGCATAAAAGTAGTTTTTAAAATTAGTGAAAATGATTTGTGGCGGCTGCGAAAGCAACCGCCATTTTTTTGTTGTTAGGGGATAGTGGTCAGTAGTCAGGTGTCAGTGGGATAGGGAGTAAGTATGACTATTGCTCAAAAAAATATGTGTCTTTGTGGGAAAAATCATTTTTTTTATGTAAATTTGCAAAGTGTAAAACTGATATTTGTTTATACAAAATATTGTATAATAGATATTTATAAAAAATAACAATAATGAAGAAAGTAATGTTTTTTTGCGCCGTATGCCTTACATTTTCTTTGTGCACGGCTTTGATTTCACCTAATTGCAACACCAACGCTGCCACCGACGGCAACAGAGCCGAGGCTTACGTAGATATGGGATTGCCCAGCGGCACCAAGTGGAAAGCCACAAACGAGTTCGGATTTTTCGACTACGAGGCCGCCACTACGCGTTTCGAGGGCAATCTGCCCACCGCCAAGCAGTTTATGGAGCTGTGGCGTTTCTGCAAATGGGTGTGGACCAGCGACGGCTACCGTGTTACGGGTCCCAACGGCAACTCGATATTTCTCCCTCTTACCGGAAAACGTGACTGCGACGGCAGTGTGAAAAACGCCAATCTCGAAGGCTACTACTGGTCCGTTACCCCCAACGGCGACGGTGTTGAACGTCTGTTCCTTGCCGAAGGACATGTTGGCGTGAGCAAGGAGGCCAAATGCTCGGCAGTTTGCGTGCGCCTTGTAAAACACGGAAAATAAGAGACATGCCATTTTTGGCAACTGATTGAAATTGAGTCGTATTATGAAAAGAATCCTATTGCTTTCAGTCCTTCTGCAAACGGTGATATGTGTCTCTGCCAGTGATTTCGAGGTAAACTCGATATACTACAATATTACAAGAAAGACAGCACCATACACGGTTGAAGTAACATCCGCATGGCCAAATAGCTACAAGTATTCTGGCGAAGTTGTTATCCCCGAAACCGTTACATACAACGGTATCACATACAAAGTAACCGCAATTGGCATGGGCGCGTTTTCGGGTTCAAAGGACCTGACTTCGGTGGTAATTCCTAATACGGTTGTGGAAATACAGTCCATGGCTTTTATCCATTGTTCAGGACTGAAATCGTTATCTCTGCCTAATTCCTTAAAAACAATTGGTCCGTTGGCTTTTGTAGGTTGTCATGAACTTGAAACGTTGTGGATTGGCAGTTCGTTGGCAGAAATAGGGAGTTGCGCCTTCGAAAATGCCAAAAGCCTGTCACATATCGAGGTGTCGGAAAATAACACCCATTTCAAGGCGGTGGACAATGTACTTTATTCCGCAAAGTTGGATACTCTAGTGCTGTGTCCCGCTGGAAGGGAAGGAACTTTTTACACTCCTTATAAAGTCGTTGCCATAGGCAATTATGCTTTTTGCGGTTGTGAGAAACTAACAAATGTCAAATTTCACGACAAATTGCGGAGCATTGGCGACAGCGCATTTTTGTATTGTACTTCGCTTTCCAAGATAAATATCCCGAAAAACGTAAGAAACATAGGGGATTGTGCTTTCGGCTGCTGCACCTCACTTATGGATTTTGATGTAGATTACAAAAATAAACGTTACACTTCCTCCATCGGCGTTTTGTACACTAAGCGGATGGATACCATTGTGGCTTATCCTATTGGCAGAAATGATCCCACATGTATTCTGCCGGACAAGCTGAAAACTATCGGCAACAGCGCATTTTTATTTAGCAAGATAACCTTTATCGATTTGCCGAATACTGTTACAGTCATCGAAAATAAAGCGTTTAGAAATTGTAGTACTTTGGTAAGGATTTCGTTGGGACAATCGTTGGAAAGAGTCGGAGAAGAGTCGTTTATGTTTTGTGAAAATCTCAAGTTGGTGGTGTTGCCGAATTCATTGAAGGAGATAGGAATGAATGCATTTGCTGTATGTAAGTCTCTGCCGGAAATAACTATCGGCGATTCGGTGAAAGTAATTGGAGAATCTGCGTTTGGCTCTTGCGAAAGCCTTGTTTCCATAACCTTGGGAAAATCCGTTGAAATTGTGAATGATATGGCTTTTATGGGTAGTTGCAAAAAGTTGGAGCGTTTAGAGTTCAAAAGTCCCAAACCGCCAGCATTAGGTTTATATGCATTTTATTTGCCCCCGTCATCCGAAGGGGTATCGGTGTCGTTGGGGAATGGAAATAGCAAGCAATATATCCCCGACGCTGTTGCAACCAAAGTGGTTGTCCCCTGTGGCAAAAAGCAGGACTATGCCGAATATCTTTTGGAATGGTTCGACGACATTCAGGAAAACTGCGAGTGAGAACTTGGTGGTAATTAAGAGGAATCCCTACGAGGAAGACTTTTTTCGTGTATTATGTCTTTGTTATTAAGAGAAATCCCCTACGGGGAATAATCTTGTGTGTTGTTGTCTTTGTTATTAAGAGGAAACCCCTACGGGGAAACTCAAAACTCCAAACTTCCAACTCAAAACTGCAAACTGATTACGGCATTTTCCGCAATCTGACTTCTATGTTTGTGTCGCTCAACAGGTTGGACAACTGGACTATATCAGTATCGGTGTAGTGGTAGGGGTAGAGGATAGCTGGGGCGATGGCACGGGCGAGGTTGGCGGCCTGTTGCAACGTCATTGTATAGGGCTGGTTTACAGGCAGAAAAGCGATGTCGATATCCTTGATTGCGTAGGCTTCGGTGGTGTCCTCGGTGTCGCCGGCTATGTAAATTCTTGTGCCTCCGATGGTTATGATGTAGCCGTTGTCCCTGTCCTTGGGGTGGAACTGCAGATGACCTTCGGTGATATTGTATGCCGGCACGGCTTCCACAGTGATTTCCCCGTCGAACAGGCTGATGCTGTCGCCGTTGTGCATAACGATGGCGTCGGCGAGCTGCTGTTTGGAAACTTCGTTGCATACAATCACTGTGCCGTCACGCCACAGGGTGTCGATAACATCGCAGTCGAGGTGGTCGTAGTGGTCGTGTGAGACGAGGATGAGGTCGGCTTGGGGCAGTTTCTCGAAATCGATACGGAACCCTTCGAACTCCGCCACAGGGTCGGAGTAGATGACCTTGCCGTCGTATTCGAATAGGAGGGAGGCGTGACGCAAAAAGGTGATTGTCAAATCTTTGCCGTTTTTCAGACGGATGGTGTCCTTTTCGAAGGACGGTTTTTTTGAAAAGATGTTCAACATAATAATTTGGTTTATAGTGGTTTAAATATTTCCGACGGTAATCTGTACAAACTCGTCGGTTTTGAAGTATTTCGTCGCCAGCGCCATAATCTCCTCTGCAGTAGTGCTTTCGATGGCGTTGAGGTAGTTTTTTGTGAAAGAGTCGTTGCTGTGCGAGGCAAAAAACGTGCGTTGCCGTTCGAGTAGTTCGTAAACGCCGTCCACACTGCGCATAAAATCGCCTATCATAAAACTCTTGGTGCGTTGCAGCTCGTCGTCGGGCACGGGCTCGGACTGCAGTCGCCGTATCTCGTTATAAATCTCATTCACAGCTGCTTGCGTAACATCGGTTCCCACTTCGGTGGAAATAACCATGTAGATGGCGTTGCGTTCTACCTGCATGGAGGAAAAAATTCCGTAGCAGTAACCTTTGTCCTCGCGCACGTTCATCATCAGGCGTGAGCCGAAATATCCGCCCAGCAAGTTGTTGGCAACCATTAGTTTGGCGAATTCCATCGAATTCCACGGCAGGTCGATTATTTTGCCGATGCGTATGGATGTCTGCACCGCCGCAGGCATATTGATACTTTTGATAACGGACTGAATTGTAGGTGATTTCGGCTCGATGGGGGGGGGCGTTTTGTCGAAAACAATGTCGCCGAAGGTGCGGTTGATGGATTCGATGTTGTCCGATGTGATGTTGCCGGCGAGGAAAATCCTGCAGTTGTCCCAGCTGTAGAACTGTTTGTGGAAAGCCCGTACGTCGTCGACGGTGATGTTGTCGAAATCGTCGGCCGAGAGATATTTGCTAAACGGACCTTCGTTGCCGAACAGCTCTTTTATGCAGTTTACCGAAGCAATATAGGAAGTTTTTTGTTGCTGTTTTTCAAACTCTTGCCGTTTTTTGTTCAAGTAAATGTCGAACTCCTCTTTTGGGAAAGTGGGGCAGATGAAAATCTCCTTCAGCAGTGGCAGAAACTCGTCCAAGTATTTGTTTTGTAGATAGATAGTAAAACCGGTGTTGAGACTGTCGAGAGAGCGTTCTATGGTTATTCCTCTGAAATTCAGAAAATTGGCAATTTCTTTGGCCGAGTGCTCGGTTGTGCCTTCGGTAACGAGGGCCATGGCGGCAATTGCCGTAAGCGGGTTGTCGGTGTAGGCTTTGCCGGCCTCGAAAACCACGTCCAGACGCATGATTTCCACGGCATCGGAGGTGAATACGTCGAGAGGAATACCGTTGCTGAGGTAGTGTGTGGTAGGTCTTAACGCCTCTATATCAATGTCTTTGGCACTGATTTGGCTTGAGACGGGATTCTGTCTGCGGTCGGGATTGTCCATATCGTTTAGAAAATAACTGTTAGTTTTGCGTTTATCTGTCGGGCGGTGAGGTAGTTAGGCACGCCATAGTATTTGTTGTCGTAGTCGGCAACCCAAAGGTAGGATACGACGTTTTTGTAGTTGAACAGGTTAAAAACGTCAACACTAATCACCACATCGTCAATCTTTTGCAGCCATTTGGCATTTTTTAGCTTGCCTATCTTTTTCAGATGCACAGAGTTGCCCCAGTCCACACGGAAATAGGAGGGCAGACGGTGTGTTACGCTGAAGTCGGTCTGGAAGGGTTTGGTGAAGGGGAATCCCGTTCCATACACGAAATTGAGGCTCATCTGCCACCACGGCAGGCTTGGCAGGTAGTCTTGGAAAAAGAGTTTGAACGAAAGGCGTTGGTCGGTGGGACGAGCTTGCCATCCGCCCCATGTCTGTGTCTCGTTGTCGAACAGCTTTTCCTGTGTCTGCATCAGCGATAGGCTTGCCCACGACTCGATGCCTTCCACAAATTCGCCGTTGAGGCGCAGGCTGATACCAGTGGCGTAGCCCACGGCGTCGTTGTTGGCCAGATAGCGTATGCGTAGGTTGTCGATCTGGTAGGGAATGAGGTCGGTTATGTACTTATAATAGATGTCGGCGGTGAATTTGAAAGGCTTGTCCCACAGCCGCAGGTTCCAGTCGAGGGTGCCGCTTACCTGATACGATTTCTGCGATTTGATGTCGGGGTTTAGACTGCCGTCGGGACGGCGGTATTCGCGGTAGAAGGGCGACTGGTTGTACATACCACCGGCAAGGCGGAAAAGCATGTCCTGTTTCCAGTTGGGCTTGTAGTTGAGGCTGAGGCGCGGACTGGCGAAAAATTCGTCGTTGTAGCTCCAGTATTGTCCTCGGACGCCTGCCAGCAGCGACAGTTTGTTTTCTCCGATACGGAAATCCCAGCTGCGTTGCGCGTATGCCGACAGACGTCCGTTGTTGAGTTCGTTTTGCGAATGGGCGAAATTTTGGAGCATAGGCGAGTGTGGCTGGTTTGCGGAATCGCCGGGAATGTCGGGTGTGTTGGGGATGGTGTAGTCGGCGGAGTCGATAAGCATCCACTCGCGAATGCGGTCGGTGATGCCCTCGTATTGCGCTTTGGCGCCGAAATCCCAGCGACCTCTAGAAACGAGGTAGGTGCCTTTGATTTCGGTGTTTGCCACGTTGGTGGTGAGGAAATTGCGGGCGTGTTCGAGGTAGGTGCCGATGCCGCGGTCGAAAAGTTCGTTTTCTCCGATGGCGGAGCCCACGTTGAGTTCGTAAAGCCAGTACTGTCCCTGCACATCGTAAACCTCGCTCTCGTTGTTGTTGTACGCCGAAGTTATCCATTTGAACGACAGCTTGTCGGTGGGACGGTAGTCGAGCGTTACAGCACCCAAAAGAGTGCGGTACTGGTCTATTTCCTGTCCGTCGAAATATACTCGCAACTGCATGGATTCGAAGAAGTTGCCGAAGTTGGTGGTCTGTGTTTCGGGAACGATGCCGTAACGGTTTTTGGAGTAGATGCCGAGAAACGACACCGAGAGTTTTTTGCTGATGTCGTAGTTCAGAATTGTCTGGAAATCAGTGTAGGCCGAGGTGTAGGCCCCTTCAGTGTCGAGCGATTTGAGAATGTATTTGTTGGAATGGCGACGGAAGCCAAGGGTTACGGTAAAGCGGTCGTTCACAGCACTTTCCACATGTGCCGAGCCGCCCAACATGCTTATAGAAGCCTGTCCGGCCAGTTTATCCACGGGGCGGCGGTAGGTGATGTCGAGCACCGACGACATTTTGTCGCCGTATTTGGCGTCGAAACCGCCGGGAGAGAACAGTATGTTGCTCACCATGTCGGGATTTATGATGCTAAGACCTTCCTGCTGTCCCGAACGGATAAGGAAAGGACGGTAGATCTCCACGTCGTTGATATACACGAGGTTTTCGTCGAAGCTGCCGCCGCGCACCGAGTACTGCGAGCTCATCTCGTTGTTGGAGCTGACGTCGGCAAGGGTTTTGATAAGGCTCTCCACCGTTTTCACGGGTCCCACCACCTCGTCGAGTTTGTCGATTTTAACGGGGGTGAAAGAAGTCTCGCGGCTGCGCTCCTCGCGGACGGTGACGGTGTTAAGCGTCTGCGACGAGGGTTTCATCTGGCAGTTGACGGTTTTCGACAGCTCGTCGCTTCTGTAAACCACCTCGATGTCCTGCGTCTCGTATCCCGTGAAGGAGAACCGTAGTGTGAATTTTTGTAGGTCGGTCTGTATCTTATAGTAGCCTTTGCTGTCGGTGACGCAACCGATTGGTTTGCTGCTGTTTATCACACTCACTGTCACCAGTTCCATGGGCTTGCCGTCGTGGTCGGTGACGGTGCCGGAGACGGTGCGTTTTTGTGCAAAAAGGCCGTTGCTACCTGCAATAAGTAGCAAAAGCACTGTGATACAATATTTTAAAACGTTCTTTGTCAAGTTTTGGATAGTTGCGAAAATGATATAACGTCAGTTTTCGGAAAAAAGTATTATTAAAGCATCTTTTCAGCGATATTTTTGCGGTAGGGCATAAAAAAAGGCTCCCGAAGGAACCTTTCTAATTTTTTTAAACGAATTTCCTACCATTCGATGCCGAAGCGCAGCGATACTGTAGAAATGTTGTGCTCACGATTTTCGGCGGGCACTTCTTCGCCGTAGTAATAGTATTCGGGATTTTTCAGTTTGGAATAGAATGTGCCTGTTACCATCACTGTTACGGCGAAATCCCTTCGTGAACCGAAACGTACTCCAAAACCGAGGTCGCCGTAGGTGCCGTGGTAGTCGCCCACGTATGAGCCCAGACGCATTTTTACAACGGGAGAAATGTTCTTGTTGTTCAAAAACAGATAGTTGACATTGGCAAAGAAAGGTATAATCACATCGCTGGAATTGTCGCCGTAGATGTCACAGAAATCCAGTCCCATGCCTATGCCGACGTATGTGTGGCCGTTGAAATAGAAGCCGTGGGTGGTGGAGACGCCTGTGGTGGAATAGCCGTCGTTGGCCACTTGGAATCCGGAGTTCATCTCCAGAAAACCTTGGTAGCCGTGAGGCATCCACACATTCTTATTTTCTTGTGCAAAAGCAATTGCCGACACCGTCAGCAATAAGGCGATGAAAAGACTTGTTTTTTTCATGTTATGGTCGTTTTTTTGTGAATATTCTATTTGTTTTGATTTGAAATACAAAGTTACGAAAAAAAACGAGAAACAACTGTTTTTATTGTGTGGGATATGCAATCAAGTGTTTTTTTTTAAAATAAATAAAAAAAAGGTTCCCTCGGTGGAACCTTTTCTATATCATCGAAAAACGAATTTATTACCATTCGATGCCGAAGCGCAACGACACGGTTGAGATGTTCACGTTATCCTTGGTGTTGTAGGTGTTCGTGGCTTCGTCGTAATAGTAGCGTTCGTCCTTGAGATTGGAGTAGAAGGTGCCTGTAAGCATCACTGTAACAGCGAAATCCCTTCTAGAACCGAAACGCACTCCGATGCCGAGGTCGCCGTAGGTGCCGTGGTAGCTGCCGACATACGAGCCAAGACGCATCTTTACAATGGGCGAAACGTTGGTTTTGTTTGAAAACAAGTAGTTGACGTTTGCAAAGAAGGGGATAATAATGTCGCTGGAATTATTGCCACGAATGTCGCAGAAATCCATTCCAAAGCCTATGCCAACGTATGTGTGGTTGTTGAAATAGAAACCGTGGGTGGTGGAGACGCCTGTGGTGGCATTTCCTTTGTTCACCACTTGGAAACCGGAGTTCATCTCAAGGAAACCTTGGTATCCGTGGGGTTCCCAAACATTGTTGTTTTCCTGTGCGAAAACCATTGCCGAAATGCTTAGCAACAGGGCCAAAAATAGATTTGTTTTTTTCATGATTGTCTATGTTTTATGGTTTATAATCTGTTTTATGTTTCGAAATGCAAAGTTACGAAAAAAAAACGAATTGCAAGTATTTTTATTGCATGCTTTATTTCGTAAAACAAAATAAAGCATTAAAAAAACTATAAATCACTGTTCTAGATTTTATTGTATTGTATTTTGGATAGATAAGATTTGTTAGTTAAACACTTGTCAATTAGTATGTTAAATACACGTTGCTATTTTTTTTTGCAAATCAGAAAAAAAAGAAGTATATTTGCACGTTCTTAACAATATATATTAAGATAATTTAAAAAACACATAATTAAATTTCAGATCATATGAAAAAAAGATTATTAGCTATTATTGCAGCATTGGCTATAGGCACAGCTGCAATGGCACAGTTCACCACTTCGGCAGGCGGTGACGAGTTTATCGACCTAAGTGCCAAAAGTTCACGTACTTTCACAAGACAGTGGTACAATATTGGAACTCCGTTCGTAGCTACCGATGTTTACGGCAACACCGTAAGACTTCAGGATTTCCTCGATTCGGGCAAGTTTGTCGTTATCGACTATTCCTGCACTTGGTGCGGTCCTTGCTGGAATCTGCACACTTCGGGAATGCTGGAGCAAATCAACGCTTTGCAGGATTTCCAGGTGATATGGGTTGAGATTGAAAGTTCAAACACCACCCAGCAGATTTTCGGACCCAGAGGCGGCAGCGGCTACGCCTCAAGTACACAAGGAGACTGGACACATAATGCCAACGGCGACAGCATCACTTATCCCATCATCGATGATGACGCCAACCGCAGCTGTCTTAGCACCTGCGCCCGGTTGTACACGGGTTCGGTCCCCACACTTATGCTCATAACCCCTTATGGCCAGTATATCAATTTGTCGGGATATTTTAGCTATCAGCAAGTTTCCCAGTCAATCAGCAACATTCGCTCTATAGCCAACAGCGCTCCTCGTCCCGGTAGCGCTCCACAGTGCAAGATTGACGGTGGCTCTGCAGCTATTACAGGAATGCCCGTTACTTTGAAAGCTCTTGTAAACACAGTGGATCCGGTGACAATTAGTTGGACATTTAGCGGTGGCAATCCATCCACAGCAACAGGAGATAGTGTTACTACCACATTTGGCAATGATGGCACACACCGTGTTTATCTTACCGTGTCCAACGCAAACGGCGATGACCACGACACATTGGTAGTTATCTCACGTAGCCTTCCCGCCAATGTGATTTCTTATTCCTACGGTGCTTCTTATGGAACCAATATCGGCAGCAGCCAATCGGCTGCACGCCATTGGGCAGTTTCGTTTCCTCCAGAGTATCTTGCCAATTTCCCGCAAGTACATCATGTGGAATATTATGTGAACTCCCAATATTCAGCCACTTACACAATGAAAGTGTATAGCGGCTCGGCAACGGCGCCTCAAACAGAGTTGGGATCCACTTCGCTGAACGTGACCTCTTCGATGGGCAACGGATACAAGAGTTTCAATCTGTCTAACCCCGTTACTGTTGACGCAACAAAGACACTGTGGATTGTAATGAGTGCAACTGCAACATATCCAATTTCCGCTTGTTCCTTCTCAGGTAATTCCAACAGTAACTGGATCTCTTCCGACGGGACAACATGGAAACATCTTCCTGATGTAAGTAATGGTTTGAACTACAGTTGGATGATAAATGTATATTCAAGTCCCAACGGGATCAGCTTGGCTTCGGACAACGAAATTAGCGTGTATCCCAACCCTGCCACAGACAATGTAACAATCATGGCCGACGGCGTTCGCTATGTTGATGTTATCGACATGAACGGCACAACCGTGATGAAAGTGAACGACGCCAAGACCATCAACATCGAGAACCTGAGCAGCGGAGTTTATGTGTTCCGCGTGGTTACCGACAACGGTGTGGCAATGAGAAAAGTTGTTAAGAAATAACATTTCAAGTTCCATAAAACAAAGAATGCGGGTGTCCCCAACGGACATCCGCTTTTTTTGTGATTCGGAAAACACACTTTTTTCATTTATTTAAAAGAAAATCGTATTTTTGCAAAACGAATTAATGATGTTTTACCGATGAAAAAACTGCTTGTATTCGTAATTCTGTGCTTTTTCGCACTGGCAGCCAACGCCCAGCAATTTGTCGATTTGGGGTTGCCGAGCGGCACATTGTGGAAAAACGTCAACGAGACCAATTCCAACGACAGCAGCAAATTCTTCACTTATGATGAAGCCGTGAAAAATTTCGGTCAACAATTGCCTAGCAAGGAGCAGTGGGCTGAACTGAATACCTACTGCGATTGGTCGTGGATGGGCGGCGGCTGCTTGGTAAGCGGGGGTAACGGTAATTCCATTTATCTGCCAGCTCTCGGATACCGCTATTGCGACGGACATTTGTACGGTAAAGGTTTCTTTACAGGCTATTGGACCAGTGCCCAATGTGATTCGAAAAACGCCTATGCTTTCTGTTACTATGATGAGGTGTTGGAGATGGCAAACTGCTATCTTAGGTGCTATGGTTTTCCTGTTCGACTGGTATCGAATGAGTGAAAATTTTTCCCATCAAATAATAAAAACGAAAAAACGACGTTTCACCAATATTAAAACGCGTTTTTTTGAAAAGACTATACCTATTTATATTAATGGCCATTTTGGCATCGAACACGGCGACGGCCCAGATAGCGGGCAACACCGTGCTTTCGGCGCTTAACCTCGCACCCAACGCGCGTGTGGCGGGCATCGGTTTCAACTACCTGCCCGTGGCCGACAACGATATAAATGTGGCTTTCGGCAATCCGTCGTTTATCAACGTAAGTCTGCACAACGCCCTCAGCATCAATTTCATAAACCATTTCGCGGGTACCAACTACGGCTCGGTGGCATACGGTCGCACTTTCGAAAAGTTCGGCAGTTATGTGTTTGGTATGCAGTATGTCAATTACGGCAAATTCACCCGCTACGACGAGGCTGAGGTGGAGGACGGCACTTTCCACGCCGCAGACTACGTGTTCCACATCGGGTGGGGCAGGGCGCTGGATTCCAATTTCTCCATCGGTGTGAATTTCCGTCCGGTGCTTTCGCAATACGACTACTACACGGCTCTGGCATTGTCGTTCGACATTGCGGGCTCGTATGTGAACAACTCCAAGTCGTTCGCCTCCACTCTGATGGCGCGAAATGTCGGCGCACAGATTGTGACGTTCGGCGGCAAGCGCGAGAGACTGCCTTTCGAGCTGTCGGCGGCATTGTCGTACAAACTGCAAAAAGCGCCGTTCCGTTTCTATCTGTCGGCCAACGAGTTGCAACGCTGGAATCTTCGCTACAGCGACACCCTCAACCCGACCTACACCGTTGACCCCTTCACCGGCGAACGCACCGACGAGAAAGCTTTTAAAGGCTTCATCGACAACCTGTTCCGCCATTTCGACGTGGCCGTGGAGTTCTGTCCGGGCAACGTTTTCAATATCTGGCTGGGCTACAGCTACCGTCAGAGCAAGGAGATGCAGACCGCCGACATCACCAATATGAGCGGTTTTTCGTATGGCGTGGGACTGCGTGTGAAACGCATCAATATCGGCTATGCGCGCAACAACTACCATCTCGGTCAGGCTCCGAACACCATCTCCGTTTCCACCAACCTTGAGCGTTTTTTCAAAAAATAATGTCCCGAACCAAAACACAACGTATCGAGCTGCTGGCTCCGGCCAAAAATCTGCAGTTTGGCAAAGAGGCCATAAACCATGGTGCTGATGCCGTGTATATCGGTGCTCCGGCCTTTGGTGCAAGGGCTTCGGCGGGCAATTCGCTAGCCGACATCGAGGCACTTGTCAACTATGCCCACCTCTACGCCGCCAAGGTGCATGTGGCACTCAACACCTCGCTTTTCGACGACGAGCTGGAGCAGGCCGTAGAACTCATCCGTCAGTTCTATAACATTGGCGTTGACGCAGTTATCGTTCAGGACCCCGGACTTCTGGAGACCGACCTGCCGCCCATCGCACTGCACGCCAGCACTCAGATGAACAACTACTCGTTGGAACGTATCCAATTCCTTGACAAAGTGGGCTTTAGACGGATAATCCTTGCCCGTGAGCTGTCGTTGGAGCAGATTGCCGAGATACGTGCCAACACCACCGCCGAGCTGGAATGTTTTGTGCAAGGCGCTCTGTGCGTGTGTCTTAGTGGACAATGTTATATGAGTCAGTACATCAACGGCCGCAGCGGCAACCGTGGCGTGTGCTCGCAGCCCTGCCGCTCGTCGTACAACCTCTACAACGCTGAAAACAAGCTCCTTATGTCCGACCGTCATCTGATGTCGCTAAAGGATTTCAACGCCTCGCAGCACCTGCGGAAATATCTGGAGATGGGCATCACTTCGCTGAAAATCGAAGGGCGCCTGAAGGACTTGTGTTATGTAAAAAACGTAACGGCTTACTATCGTAAGTTGTTGGACGATATTCTGTTGCAGAAACAAAGCTGGCAGAAAGCCTCGTCGGGACAATGCGTGTTTTTGTTCGAGCCCGACGTGGAACGCACTTTCAACCGCGGTTTTACCGACTATTTTTTGCGCGACCGTCAGCCCATGGCGTCGCTCACCACGCAGAAATCCATCGGCAAACGCATCGGCAAGGTGCTGAAAGCCGACCGCAACGCCCTTGTGTGCAAGACCGAGCTGCCCGTAACCGCCGGCGACGGACTCTGTTTCTTCGGTATCAGCGGTGCTCTGCAAGGCTTTTCGGTGAACCGTGTGATTGGCAACAAAGTCTATCCCAACAATATGCCCGACGAGATTGTGCCCGGCACCGAGCTGTACCGCAACAACGACTTCGCTTTCGAAAAACTGCTGCAGTCCGAAAAATCTGCGCTGCGCAGGGTGGGGGTGAAGCTTGTCTTTTCCGACACCGACAGCGGTTTCGCCCTGCAAGCTACCGATGAGGATGGTGTAACGACTTGCGTGACAGAAGATTGTGAAAAGCAGTCAGCACTCAATCCCGAAAAGGCCCGGCAGACTATCGAAACCCAGCTCTCCAAGTCGGGCGACACGGTATTCAGGGGGGATGGCGTTGAAAATCAATGCACAGTACAATATTTCATACCAGCCTCGGTGCTCAACGGACTGCGCCGCAGGTGTCTGGAAGAGCTTCAGCAAAAGCGTTTGGGGCATTTCCGTCCCGCCGATGCACCGTTTGAGAAAAACGACGTGCCATATTTCAAGGATAGAGCCGATTTTCGTGAGAACATCCTCAACCACAAGGCGTTGGAGTTCTATCAAAGGCACGGGGCGCAGACTGCGGAGTTCGGTTTGGAGAAAACCTTCGACTATGCCGGAAAGCCTTTGATGACAACGAAATATTGCATCCGTTACGAGCTGGGACAGTGTCTGGTGCGGCATCAGGTGAAGCCCGATTTCCGCAACGACTTGACCCTTGAGAACAACGGACGGCGTTACCAGCTGAAATTCGACTGCAAGAGCTGTATGATGCAGATTTTTGCACCGAAAGACTGATTTAACTTTTTGATTATGAGCAAAATAAAATATACGTTATTCATATTGTCGTTTGTCGTGGCCACTATTGCCCAAGGGGCGGGGAGGCACACCGTGAGCGGCACTGTGATTGACGAGGCGAGTGGCGAGACGCTCATCGGAGCCACTGTGTTCGACAGTCTTTCGCGCAAAGGCGCCGTAACCAACGCCTACGGATTTTTCTCTCTCACTCTGCCCGATGGAAATGTCTCACTGAAAGTGTCGTTTGTGGGCTATCAGCCAGAGCGTTACACTTTCCGCTTGACGAAAGACACCGTTTTGAACATAAAACTCGGCGGCTCGATAAGTCTGAAAGCCGTTGTGGTAACCGCTGAACGCGAACACGACCTGAAAGGTGTGCAGATGAGCGCTGTGGACATACCGTTGGAACAGATAAAGACGATGCCCGTGCTCTTTGGCGAGGCCGACGTGGTAAAGACCGTGCAGCTGATGCCTGGAGTGCAGTCGGGCGGCGAAGGCACAACTGGAATGTACGTGCGTGGCGGCGGTCCCGACGAGAACCTCTACCTGCTCGATGGAATACCGCTCTACAACGTGGACCACGCATTCGGATTCTTCTCCGCCTTCAACCCCGACGCCATCAAAAACATAACCCTCTACAAAGGCAGTTTCCCGGCACGTTTCAGCGGACGCCTCTCCAGCGTGCTCGACATCTACTCCAACAACGGCAACGACAAGAGCTACCACGGCTCGGCGAGCATCGGAGCCATCTCCGCGCGTCTCAACGTGGAAGGCCCCATCATCAAGGAAAAGACTACCTTCAATTTCTCGGCACGGCGCTCGTATCTCGACATTTTCACACGTCCGGCAATAAAGATTTTCTCGGAAAGCGACATCGACGCAGGTTACAATTTCTACGACATCAACGCCAAACTTACGCACAAATTCTCCGACCGCAGCCGCCTGTTCGCCAGTTTTTATCTCGGCAACGATGTTATCACTATCGGATTGAATGAGAGTGTGTTCGGTAATATGGACATGCGTTATGTGTGGGGCAATATCGTGACCTCGTTGCGGTGGAACTACATGATAAACCCCAAGTTGTTTGTCAACGTAACAGGCTCATACACACGCTATAAGAACAATATTGTGTTTGACATGAAGGACTTCAACGACCGCGATATTACGTTGATGGAATTCCAGTACAAATCGGGAATCCAAGATTTGTCAACACGTGCCGATTTCGACTACCATCCATGGGAAAAACACAGCATAAAGTTTGGAACCACATACACTTACCACATTTTTACCCCCGATGTGCTTGTTTTGGAAAGCACCGATTTCGACACCAATATGGGTGCGCCTCCGACATTGGCCCACGAGCTAAACAATTACCTCGAGGACAGTTGGGACATCACTTCGTGGCTGCGTGCCAACATCGGGGCCAACTACACCATTTTCAACGTAAACGGCACCACCTACCAGTCGCTGCAGCCGCGTGTGGGACTGCGTTTCCTTGCCGGCGACAACCTCTCGTTCAAAACCGGCTACGCCCACATGACGCAGTACATACACCTGCTTTCGAACAGCAACGTGAGCATGCCCAACGACCTGTGGGTGCCAGCCACCGAGAATGTTCAGCCCATGAAGTCCGACCAAATTGCAGCAGGCGCTTTCTACAACATCCCGGACATAGTGGAACTTTCGGTGGAAGGGTATTACAAATATATGCGTAACCTGATAGAATACAAGGACGGAGCTTCGTATATGTTCTCCGGCGACTCGTGGGACGAGATGGTGTACAGCGGCGACGGCTGGTCGTACGGCGTTGAGTTTATGGCACGGCGCACCGTGGGCAAACTTACGGGATGGGTTGCCTACACGTGGTCCAAAACCGACCGTCTTTTCGACCGCGAGGGACAGACGCTGAACAACGGCAAGGTGTTTCCCGCCAAATACGACCGCAGGCACGACATATCTATAGTTATGAACTACAAGATAAACGAAAAGATTGACCTTTCCGCCACATGGGTATTCAGCACCGGCAACGCCATGACCCTCGGCCTGCAAAATTTCAAACCCCTTGACGGATATAATATGGACTATCTCACCTACCTCGAAAGTCGCAACAACTACCGCATGCCCAACTACCACCGCCTCGACCTCAGCACCAATTTCAAACGCAAGTTCAAGCGCGGCGAACGCACTATCAACATAAGCGTTTACAATGTCTACAACCGACAGAACCCATATATGCTTTATCAGAACGTAAGCGGCACAAAACTTAAGCAACTATCGGTGTTCATGCTGATTCCTTCGGTTGCCTACACCTATAAATTTTAAAATGAACGGATATGAAATACATTAAACGATATATTATACTGATTTCCATCGCATTGCTCAGTTTTGCATCCTGCATCAAGGAGGTGGAGTTCACCGGCGAGGAGACCGCACCGTTGCCCGTCCTGAACTGCTTGGTGGGCGATGGCGACACCGTGGTTTATGCCGACCTCACCAAAAGTCTGTTCTTCCTGCGTCGTGGCGATTTCGCACCTATCATCGATGCCGAGGTGGTGCTTACCTGCAACGGCACCGAATACCCGATGACACTTGTCGGCGACAGCGTTTATAAGCTCCGTCACACCTTTGCCGCCGGTGACATGGTGAGCATCTCGGCCACTATGCCAGAATTTGGCACAATCACTTCCTCAACAACGACAGTGCCTCCAAAACTGGATTTTGTCCGAGTTTATTGCAACAAAGAGGATGGTGAAGATATAGTCAAATCATTGACACTCAAATTTGAAAACAAAGCTCCACAAAACTCATATTATCAGATAAAAATTTCGAGAAGGTTACGCCCCAATGAATATGATAATATGTCTTGGTGGTGGTATTGGAGTTGGGATATTGAAAAATATGAATACATATCGTGCAACGACACTCGCATTTTGTTTACCAATACCGATTTTCCGAGTATCACCGAGGGCCGATATATACTTTTCTCTGCAAAGAATTTCCAAGGCGACACAGTTTCAATCACTATTGAATTGGATAATCCGCAACAAATGGTTGATGAATATAAATTCTTCTGCGTTGATATATTTTCAATTAGCGAAAGTCTTTATAAATACATATCTACAGCCAACAACTTCTACAGTTCTCACGACAACCCGTTTACCGAGCCTGTGCAGGTATATACCAATATCAGCGGCGGGCTTGGTGTTTTAGGCACAATAAGTTATACACCGAAAAGTGTGATAGGTGTGTTGGACAAAAAAAACAGCCTTTTGTGAAGACGGTAGTCTATAAGGGATAAGAACTTTTTCTTTGATGTTATTCATTTTTTTTGTAAATTTGCAAAACAAATCAAATACATTAAAATTATGGTAAAAACATTACGAATTTTATTATTAGGACTGGCCATAGTGCTTTCGGGCACTGCAATGGCACAGAACAAGACTGCTGACAGAAATGCCAGACAAGAGAAGGTTATGAAACTGAAAAAAGGTGGCGTTAAACATGCGAAAAAGGCCAAAAAAGCCTCGCTTTTCACCAAAACCACAATTTTCAGCGAAGATTTTACCACCGGTCTCGACACCACTTGGCGTACCTACGACGTGGACGGCGACGGATGGAACTGGTTATACGATTCGTACAGCGAAGCAATGCTGTCGTACTCCTATGATACAGATAACTACAACCCTATTACTCCGATAGATTATCTTATTACACCCAAAATAACCATTCCGTCAACAGGAGCGAACCTGTCGTTCAATGCTTGGGCTGTAGATGATTGGTTTCCCTACGACCACTATTTTATAAGGGTTTCGCCTTCGGGAAGCGACGATGTGGATTCGTTTTATACCACCATCTACTACGACAGCGTTCCCGATGTGCCTCAAAACTATCAAGTGTCTCTTGCCCAATTTGCCGGGCAACAAATCCGCATCGCTTTTGTGCATGTAGACACTGTCGATTACTGGGCTATGGCTATCGACGATGTGGAAGTTTTTTCACTCGACTCGGTTGACCTGGCCGTTACCGGCACCAATGTTATTGGCGTATCTACCTCCAGCGCATCCGCCACAATCACAGCCGATGTGGAAAACTTGGGATTTGCCACCATCAACAATCTCACAGTCTATTGCGACGTTAACGGAACGGTTACAAACACTACTATAGCAAGTTTGGCAAACTCGCAGACGGCTACGGCATCTTTTACCAGTATCAATTTCTCCAATACAGGAACATACAACATCAAATTTTATGTGGCAGTTCCCGGTGATGCCGACAACTCCAACGACACTTTGAGTACTGTAACGGTGGTTGCCCCGGCAGCTTCAATTACTTGGGACTTCGAAGGCGACACTAACCTGCCTGCCGGTTTCACTGTAGGTCGTTACGACAACGGCACGGCTGTGTCTTCAGGTCTTTTCCCCAACAATGAAGCTTGGAATGTTGTTGATGTAGACGAATACTTCTCGGGAGACTTTATGCAAGGACTCGACGGCGGTACAAATGTAGCTATGGCGCAAGACTGGTTCGATGAGAATGATGAATATAAAACTGCTTATCCCTCCAACCGTTGGTTGATAACCCCCCAAGTACGCCTTACTTCTGGCAACTACTTTGTGTGGGATGCTATTTCATACGAAGATCCGTATCTCGAAACCTATCGTGTGAGAATTTCCACCACTAACACCGACACAGCAAGTTTCACCATACTTACAACCATTAACGAAGAAGACGGCTTAGCTTGGCAGCGTCACGCTGTCGACCTTTCTGCCTATGCGGGACAAGATGTGTACATCGCAATCCAGCTCATTTCCGATGATATGAATATGCTTTGGGTTGACAACCTCAAAATCGCCGGACCTGCCACCCTCGTTTCCGACGAACCCGAGCCCCCCGAAGGACTCACAACCGCCGACGGCAGCGACATCAACGTGTATCCCAACCCCACAACAGGTGTGATTACCGTTGCCGCTTCCAACATCACCCGCATCGAGGTTATCGACGCTATGGGACGTGTGGCAATGACTCAGAACGGCAGTGCCAACACGATGAACATCAGTGCTTTGGCCGAAGGCATCTACACTCTCCGCGTGACTACCGAAAACGGCGTTTCCATGAAACGTATCGTGAAGAAATAATCACGTTTTATAGTTTGACAGAAAAGGTCCCTGCCCGCGCGGGGA
>JAEEGJ010010986.1_pt1 | contig 23203 bp, 12 predicted proteins | sample 8958761 | NCBI WGS metagenome assembly JAEEGJ01 (sample SAMN16246546, study PRJNA631951) | gut metagenome | biome: gut microbiome; feature: rumen; material: RS-attached | host: Bos | place: Iran: Karaj | collected 2018-10 | reverse complement strand
GAACGAGACCATCGCCGTCCTCGGCTATGGTGTACAGGGTCCTGGACAGGCCTGCAACCTGCGCGACAACGGTTTCAATGTCATCGTTGGCCAGCGTCAGGGCAAGACTTACGACAAGGCCGTTGCCGACGGCTGGGTACCCGGCGAGACGCTGTTCTCCCTCGAGGAGGCTGCCGAGCGCGGCACAATTGTCTGCCTTCTGCTCAGCGACGCTGCTCAGATGCAGCTGTGGCCCACCATCAAGCCCCATCTCACCGCTGGCAAGACTCTGTATTTCTCTCACGGATTCGCCATCACATGGAACGACCGTACAGGCGTAGTGCCTCCCAAGGACATCGACGTCATCATGGTCGCCCCCAAGGGCAGCGGCACCAGCCTTCGTACGATGTTCCTCGAAGGTCGCGGCTTGAATTCGAGCTATGCCATCTATCAGGATGCCAGCGGCAAGGCGCTGGAGAAAGTGCTTGCCTTCGGCATCGGCATCGGCAGCGGTTACCTCTTCGAAACCACCTTCCAGCGCGAGGCCACCTCTGACCTCACTGGTGAGCGCGGCTCGCTGATGGGTGCTATCCAAGGTCTGCTGCTGGCTCAGTACGAAGTGCTGCGCGAGAACGGCCACACGCCCTCCGAGGCTTTCAATGAGACCGTTGAGGAGCTGACGCAGAGCCTCATGCCGCTGTTTGCCGCTAAGGGCATGGACTGGATGTACGCCAACTGCTCCACCACCGCCCAGCGTGGTGCGTTGGACTGGTTCCCCCGTTTCCATGATGCCATCAAGCCCGTTGTGGAGGAACTCTATGCCAGCGTGAAAGCCGGTCACGAGGCTCAGATCTCCATCGACAGCAACTCCAAGCCAGGCTACCGCGAAGGCCTCGAGAAGGAACTCGCTGCATTGCGCGAAAGCGAGATGTGGCGCACAGCTGCCGTCGTGCGTCAGTTGCGTCCTGAGAACAACTAAATGGACTCCAGAGAGTCTGGTTATGTTCATTCGTTAGCATGGAACGGAGAGGCACTGCCTTCTCTGTTCACATTTCCCTTCCGTTATACGCCGCATCCGCTGTGCAAGCGGGCGGCGTTAATTGTACAGAAAAAGCTGCAGAAGATAGGGATAAGGGAGGGCAAGATGTTCGGGGTGCTGGTGTGTAAAGAGCCTTCCCCCGCTACCTCCTGCGAAGCGAGTAGCGATGCTGCGCCTGCTCTGTACTTCCTCGCGGCCTATTCCGGACAGCTTAGACGAAGCTACAACCATCCGTGGTTCGTGCCGCCCGTGGTGGATTATCTTGACCCTAAAAGCCATTTCCAGAAGGAACAGGCTGAGATCATGGCATTGAGCGAGCAGATGGAAACGCTCAGGAACTGCGAAGAGGTGAGGACGACGAAAGCGGCGTTGGAACTATTGCAGCGCGAACGACAGCAGGCCATAGACGAAGCCAAGCGCATTTACGACGAGTCGCGCAACGACGAACTGCGCAGCGATCCAGACTACATCCACATGCGTCAGCATCAGAAGGCTGACATTCAACGTGCTAAGCAATTCCATGCAGACGAGATTGCGCAAGCCGAAGGATTGTTGGCGGATTATCATCTTCGCCATCGCCAGCTGTACGCGGAGCGCAAACAGCGTAGTGAAGCGCTGCAGCAATGGCTCTTCGAACAGTTTGTGTTCTTGAATGGAAGAGGCGAAAGCAAAGGACTCGTGGAAATCTTCCGACGTCCCGCTCCCATGCCTCTGGTTATACCCTCCGGCGCTGGCGAGTGCTGTGCACCGAAATTGTTGCAGGCGGCTTACAAACTCGGTTTGGAACCCGTGGCGATGGGCGAGTTCTGGTGGGGACCATCGACGCCTGGACACTACAAGGAACCTGGTGCCTTCTTCCCCGCATGCCACAGCAAGTGTCGACCGATATTGCGCTTCATGCTTCAAGGACTTAACGTTGAGCCCGACCCCGCCGAGCACTATGAACAGGCATTGAAGCCTGTGTGTGTCGTGTGGGAGGACGAGTCGCTGGCCGTCATCGAGAAGCCTGAAGGCTGGTGCAGCATTCCAGGCAAGAGCGACCAAGCCAATCTGTTCGACGAGGCGCTTCGAATATGGCCCGACATCGAAGGCAGCATCATTGTACATCGCCTGGATCAGGACACGTCAGGAGTGATGGTCATCGCCAAGAATGCTCGCGTACATCGTGCCCTCAGCCAGCAGTTTGAGCGGCGCGAGGTGAAGAAACGCTATGTGGCGCTGGTTAAAGTGAAGAATGAAGAATCTGGGGTGAAGAGTGGGAAATATGGAATACCTTCATCCGGCGTCATCAACTTGCCCCTCGGACCCGACCTCGAGAATATGCCACATCAGCGCGTGGATCACGACCACGGCAAGGAAGCCATAACGCTTTACGAAGTACTTGGCGAGGAAACCGTAACGATTGGCGAGGGAGCCAGTCCTGTAAGTTCACGTGCCACAACAACAATTGCCACGCGCATCGCTTTCTACCCTCAAACCGGCCGCACTCATCAGCTGCGCGTCCATTCCGCTTCACCCGAAGGTCTCGACGCTCCCATCCTCGGCGACCGCCTTTACGGACAGGTGGCAGACCGCTTGTATCTGCACGCCGAAGCCATTGACTTCACGCATCCCGTCACCCACGAACCCCTTCATTTCGAGGTGCCTGCACCATTTTAGCAGTTTAAGGGCTTAAGAAGGTGAAGGGTTTAAGACTTCAGGTATTTCATCCACGCATAAGGCCTGCGTTGATGAAGGTAATCTTCTTCGCTTTCGTGCTCGTACGCCTCGCGCTCAAAGGAGATAGCGAGGTAGGCGCGCATCAGGTGGCGCGTCTTGAGCAGACGCAGGAACCACTCTATGCAGTACCATATATAAAAAGGAAGGACGAGCATTTCCAGCATCTGACGCGTGTGGATATGTTCGTGGTGCAAGTCCGTGGCCGTAAACGTCTTACCCCTTCGCACGAAGATAAGGCCGAAGAGGTTGATCGCCGTGAAGCGGCCGAAGGGGATGAGCCTATTGACAATCATATTTACGAGAGCTCGAGCTTGAGGTTCTTGCCGAGGGTGATGAGCGCTGGGTTCATTTGGCAGAAGCGTCGCAACTGTTCGCGTTTGTCATACGTCACAGCCTGAGTCTGAACAGGTTCAGCCACCGTCAGCTTGACGACAATGCCGCTATTGTGTAATTGTTCGCATAGGAAGGGCCGCAGGCGTGGCAGTAATTCCTGAATCATGCGGGCGATCTCCTCATTTTCCACGGCAACGACCACCGTCGTGCCGTCGTCTTGCAACATGGGCTGCAAGATCTTCATGATTTGCGCGATGGCCGTGTCCTCCTTCCCCATTGTGCCGATGAAAGTGAACCATTGCGTATTGAGCTCAGTCTGGGTGAAAGGACGTTTTTCCATGGCTGAGGGTTCCGCTGACTTCTGGGGTGCGGAGGACTGATGGACGACTGGACGCGGCGTATGAATGACAGGGTTCAGCGCTGAGAGATTGAGTCTGGGATGCTTGACCGTGGAGCTGGCAACTGGAGCTGCTGCTTTCTGAGGTTCATCCGTATCGCGGTTGGGCGATGGCGGTTGTGGCACAGGTGGGGCAGCAGCCTCCGTAGCCGGAGTTGCTACCGCTGAAGTTGAAGATGCTGTCGGAGTTGCCGTTGAAGTTGAAGCAGTGGCCGCTGTTGGTGTGGAGCCTGCCTGCGCAGCTGCTGCGAGGAGGCTGAAGATGGGTTTTAATCGACGTGTAGGGCGACGCCCACCACTCACGTCGTCATCCGTTGCCTGGGCACATTCGATGAGCGTGAGCTCCACCTGCAGACGCTTGTTGCGGCTTGTGCGATAGGCTTGGTCGCAGTCGTTGCAGAGACGAATAGCATGGTATAGCCACTGCACCTTGCAGCGCTTGGCCTGCTCGACATAGCGCTGGCGTATCTCCTCGCTGGCCTCCAAGAGCTGAGTCGTCTGAGGGTCGTGTGAAACCAGCAAGTCCCGAAGATGGGAAGCCAGGCCGCTGATGAACGGGCCGCCTTCGAAGCCTTTGCCGAGGATTTCGTTGAAGAGCAACAGGCTTTCGCTGATTTTCTTTTCCAACATGAAATCCACGAGACGGAAGTAGTAGTCGTAGTCGAGAACGTTGAGGTTCTCTATGACTTGTTGGTATGTGATATTGCCTCCCGTGTAGCTCACCACCTGGTCGAAGATACTCAGCGCGTCACGCATGCCGCCGTCGGCCTTCTGTGCGATGATGTTGAGTGCTGTGTCCTCGTAGGTGTAGCCTTCCTTTTCAGCGACACGAGCCAGATGTCCTGCTATGTCGGCAACCGTCATGCGTTGGAAGTCATAGATCTGGCAGCGGCTAAGGATCGTCGGCAGGATCTTGTGCTTCTCCGTGGTGGCAAGGATGAAGATGGCATGAGCTGGGGGTTCCTCAAGTGTCTTGAGGAATGCATTGAAAGCCTGCGCCGAGAGCATGTGAACCTCGTCGATGATGAACACCTTGTACTTGCCGATCTGCGGCGGAATCCTCACCTGCTCGATGAGCACGCGGATGTCCTCCACCGAGTTGTTCGAAGCCGCGTCAAGCTCGTGGATGTTGTACGAGCGTCCCTCGTTGAACGCCTTGCACGACTCGCACTCACCGCACGCCTCCCCGTTCGCCTGGGGATTGAGGCAGTTGATGGTCTTCGCGAAGATGCGGGCACAGGTAGTCTTGCCCACGCCACGAGGACCGCAGAACAGATACGCATGCGCCAGCCTTCCGCTCTGGATGGCATTCTTCAGCGTCACCGTCAGCGCACCCTGTCCCACCACCGTGTCGAACGTCATCGGGCGGTACTTCCTTGCCGAAACAATGTAATTCTCCATGTTGTTCTTATTTATTTGTGCAAAGATAGGGATTTTTTTTGTACCTTTGCAAACAAAATCAGAAAAACTATGATAAAAGAGTATCAAATTAGAGTTCTGCCCGAGGTGGCGGCGAGTGAACAGGCCATCAAGCGGTTTCTGCTTGAGGAGGAGGGACTGGCGACGGAGCATGTGACGGCGGTGAGGGTGCTGAAAAGGAGCATCGACGCCCGTCAGCGCACCATCTACGTGAACCTGAAGGTGAGGGCGTATGTGGACGAGCTGCCGGAGGATGACGAGTTTGTGCGGACGGACTATCCGAATGTGGAGGACAAGCCTCAGGCGTTGGTGGTGGGTGCCGGTCCTGGCGGACTGTTCGCGGCATTGCGACTCATCGAACTGGGCATCCGACCCGTCGTGGTGGAGCGCGGCAAGAGCGTGCATGAGCGTCGGAAGGACATCGCGCAGATCAGCCGTACGCAGACCGTCGATCCCGAATCGAACTATTCCTTCGGCGAGGGCGGTGCGGGGGCTTTCTCCGACGGCAAGCTCTACACGCGGAGCAAGAAGCGCGGCAATGTGGAGAAGATCCTGAACGTGTTCTGTCAGCACGGAGCCAGCACAAGCATCCTGGCAGACGCCCATCCGCATCTCGGCACCGACAAGTTGCCGGGCATCATCGAGGCGATGCGCGAGACCATCATCCGATGTGGTGGCGAAGTGCATTTCGAGACGAAGATGGATGCTATTCTGCTCAAAGATGACAAGGTGGAGGGCGTTCGTTGTGGCAATGAGACATTCATGGGTCCTGTCATCCTGGCGACTGGACACAGCGCCCGCGATGTCTATCGTTATCTCTATGCGCAGGGCATCGAGATCGAGGCAAAGGACATCGCTGTGGGTGTCCGTCTGGAGCATCCGTCGGAACTCATCGACCAGATTCAGTACCATCGCAAGGAGGGTAGGGGCGAGTACTTGCCTGCCGCCGAATATTCGTTTGTCACGCAGGTGGACGGTCGCGGCGTCTATTCCTTCTGCATGTGTCCGGGCGGCACCGTCGTACCTGCTGCCAGCGGTCCCAACCAGCTCGTTGTCAATGGCATGAGCAATTCCCAGCGCAACAGTCCGTGGAGCAACTCCGGCATGGTGGTGGAACTGCATGTGGAGGATTTGCAGAAAGACCGTTCGCTGATGGAACTGCCCCCCGTGCCCGACCTCTCAACTATCAACTATCAACTGTCAACTGTCAACTTCCCCCTCGCGATGATGGAATTTCAGGAGCATCTCGAATACACGGCATGGATGCAGGGCAATCGCAAGCAGACCGCTCCGGCGCAACGCATGGCGCATTTCGTGAACGGCAAGGGAAGCTACGACCTGCCCAAGTCGTCCTACACCCCCGGACTCATCAGTACGCCGATGCACTTCTGGATGCCCGACTTCATCTCGAAGCGTCTCCAGCAGGGATTCCGCAACTTCGGCAAAGCCTGTCACGGATTCCTGACCAACGAGGCGGTGATGATTGGTGTGGAGACCCGCACTTCGGCACCCGTCCGCATCCTTCGCGACCGAGAGACCCTCCAGCATGTGCGAGTGCAAGGACTCTTCCCCTGCGGCGAAGGAGCTGGCTATGCAGGTGGCATCGTCAGCGCCGGTGTGGATGGAGAAAGATGTGCGGAAATGCTCGCGGAGTATATGAAGAGATAAATGAATTTAAGAGATAGACAGATCCTGCACATTGCCTTGCCGAGCATCGTGTCGAACATCACGGTGCCACTGTTGGGCTTGGTGGATGTCGCCATCACGGGACATCTGGGTGATGCGGCGTATATCGGTGCCATCGCGGTGGGCGGCATGCTGTTCAACATCATCTATTGGATGTTTGCCTTCCTGCGGATGGGTACGAGTGGTGTGACGGCACAGGCTTTGGGGGCGCGGAACCTGACGGAGGTGGCGGCGGTGATGCAGAGAGCACTGCTGGTGGCTATCATCATATCGGCGGTGATGCTCTGTTTGCAAGTACCCATCCGAGAAGGGGCATTGTACATCATCCGTCCGTCGGCCGAAGTGGTGGCTTTCACGTGTACGTATTATAATATATGTATATGGGGCGCTCCTGCCGCTTTGATGCTTTTCGTCCTGACGGGCTGGTTCGTTGGCATGCAGAACTCGAGAGCGCCGATGATGGTGGCGATGATTCAGAACGTGGCGAACATCATGCTGAGTGTCGTGCTGGTGTATGGCCTGGGCATGAAGATCGAGGGCGTGGCGCTCGGCACCGTGCTGGCACAATACATCGGACTGGTCTCTGCGCTTTTGTTCTTCGTTCCTTACTACCTGAGAATCAATAAATACTATCGTGAGAAGACCGTGCTGACAGCCGCTGCCCTGACGAAGTTCTTCTCGCTGAACAAGGACATCTTCCTGCGTACTTGCTGCCTTATTCTCGTGCACTTTTTCTTCATCGCAGCAGGAGCCAAGCAGGGTGATGCGGAACTGGCGGTGAACACGATGCTGATGCAACTTTTCACGCTCTACAGCTACATCATGGACGGTTTTGCCTTTGCTGGTGAGGCGATGGTTGGCAAGGCCATCGGTGGCAGGATGCGTGGCATCTATGACGACACCGTGCGCCGACTTTTCCGATGGGGTTGGGGCGTGGCAGCCCTCTTCACCTTGGCGTATCTTTTGTTGGGTAAGCCCTTTCTTTCCATCCTCACCGATGATGCAACAGTGCTGGATGTAGCCCAGGTCTATCAACCTTGGACACTCCTCTTCCCCTTGTGCGGCATGGCGGCCTTCATCTGGGACGGCATCTATATTGGCGCTACTGCCACCAAAGGAATGCTCATCTCAATGGCTTCGGGCATGGTGATGTTTTTCCTGCTCTATTTCACTTTGGTGCCTGTTTGGGGCAATCACGGTTTGTGGATTGCTTTTGTGATTTATCTTGCCACGAGAGGAATCACCCAGACCATCATGCGGAAGAAAATATGGAAGGCGTGAACAGCCGCTTTTGATGTACTTCATTTGACAATTTTATACCCATAAAGGGAAAAAATGCAGGGATTTTCTAAGAAAAAAATCTCTTTTTATGTATTTTTTTTGATTTTTGTTTGTGACTATGGATTTTTTTGTATCTTTGCAAGCGTAATCTTAATAAGACATACAGTCATGAAAAATAAAAATATGTCTAAACTCTTACCTTTACTGATTGTTGTTGTCATTGCTTTGTTGGGTTCGTGTAGTAAGGTGAGCAATATTACGGGGTCGTCTGGACCGCGTCATAGCGTGGTGGTCATCCACTCATGGGATAGTATCGGAGAAGAGAAGGAACTTTTCTCTAAGTGCATGGAAGAGAATTTCCGTGCTCATGGCATGGATGTGAACATTCACCATATCTATGCCAATATGTTGCATCGTCCGAATGAAGTCTTCAATCAGTTTGACTGGCCTGTTTATTCAAAACAAATCGAGGAATGGAAGCCTGAAGTGATTTTGTTGAATGACGACGCGATTGTGGATTGGCTTCTCAATGCGAAGGAGATAGATTCGATATTCTTGAAGACACCGATTGTCTTTTCAGGTGTCAATACGTTGTTGCGTGATTCTCTATACAGAATTCCGCAAATGACTGGTTTTGAGGCGAAAGTCGATTTGGGACGCAACATTGAATTGATGATGAGACTGGTCAAGACGCAGTGTATTACGATAGAATTGGACTATAAACCCAGTGATTTGCGAATGCGTGAGCAATTGGCAGAGGAACTTCGTGACTCTACCAGATTTGTCAACAACTCAGATTTCAAGGAAAAGAATCTGGATGAGAATTATCTGAAGAAGAAATATCCGGGTCTTGCTGTCGTGAATGTGGTTTCTTGTGCTTTCCCATACAGAAACCATGCGGAGGGTGAGTCTGACTCTGTCGGAAAGGCAATAACAGGCTTCTTCTATCAGAAAGCAAAGGAAATGTGGCAATTGCAGGTGAGAAGCGGTGGTATCGTCAACAATGCTATTATTGACCACACCGATCGTCCTCAGTTCACATGTGTCCGTGAAGATTTTAACAATCCAAAGAAAGTTAGGTTCTTGGGTGGTTATTTCACTAGTACCGAGACACAGGTTGAAGATCAGGTTTCATACGCCGTTCGTATCTTGAAGGGTGAGACGCCTAAGTCATTGCCGATTAGTCTGCATTCAAGTGGTTATTATCTGGATTGGGTGGCCATGCAGATGATGTTCCCGAAAATGCCGTATGGCGTGTATAGCGAGGACTTCCACATCGTGAATGCGCCGTTCTATCTGGAAAAACCGATGGAGTTTGCGCTCGAAGTGGGTCTCCTTATTCTAGTGATTGGTCTCTTCATTTATGGAATTGTGTATGTCATGTTGCGATGGAGATGGAAGGGACAAATGAACTTGGTGGAAGAATTACAGTATGAGGAGAAGGTGCACGATTTGATGTTCTCGAATGCCAAAGATACTTTCTGGCTCTTTAAGGATGGTACCTTCACGTTGAGTCAGCACTTCTCTGATTATTTCAAGGTCCCCAACCGTTTGACGTTGGAGGAGATGGATAGTATTGTGCACGATGATACGAGAGCTTCGTTTGAATTCTTGAAAAACTTCCGTAACCAGCGAGGCAGGAAAACCGTGCGTTTGCACCTTACACCCAATGGTGGAAAGGATTGGTATTGGGCAGAGGCTATGTACACCGCCACAGAAGAATCGGCGAAAACGGGTGAACTTTATGGCTTGCTGTTGAATATTGATCAGAAGAAAGAAACGGAGGAAAAGTTGGAACAGGCACAGATTCTAGCGAGTCAGGTGGCATTGAAGGAGAACTTCTTGGCAAACATCAGCCATGACCTCCGTACCCCACTGGGCGCTGTGACAGGGTTCTCCACTATGTTGACAACGCCAGGCATGACCTTCGAGGAGGGTGAACGAGAAATGTATGGTGAAGTGATTCATCAGAACACAGACATGATTCTCAACATGATTGATAGTGTGATGGAGAAGGCTCAGATTGAGACGGGTGACCTCGAAATCATCCAGAAACCGATGTCGATTCAGAAATTGGTTGATGAGTGTTACAAGACTAACTACATTATTGCTCCGACCCATCTGGAGTTCAAATTGGAGACATGTGAGCCTGATGCAACAGTCAATATCGATGCGACACGTACCAAGCAGGTGGTGAACAACTTCTTGAGCAATGCCTTCAAGTTCACGACAGAGGGAAGTGTCACGTTGGGATGGAAATACATGGAGGATGACCCCAATCAGGTGGAAGTTTATGTACGGGATACAGGTATTGGTGTGGCACCAGAGAAACAGGCACAGCTGTTTGAACGTTACATTAAGGTGGACGAGACGGATAAGGGTACAGGTCTTGGTCTGAACATCAGTAAGACCATCATGGAGAAGCAAAACGGAACCATTGGCGTGGAAAGTGAGATTGGCAAGGGCAGTAAGTTCTTCTTCCGTTTGACAAAGATGGTGGAATGCCTGCTTTTGATTGTCACATTGGGTATTGGTTTCCTGTTGCCGTCATCATGTACGACGAAGTTTGATCGAGAAGAGGAGTCGGCTAAGGTGCTGATATTCCATAGTTATGACAAAAATTATGGAGGCTATCGTAATTTCAATGATAAGATATTGCAGACCTTCCGAAATCATGGTATCAATGCTGACATCAAGCATGTCTATCTTGATTTGGAGAATCCTGCGAACACAACCAGAGCGCTGCATTTTGCCGTGAAGGATTCTATTCGGATGAGGAATTGGATTCCAGATGTTGTGATGACTGAAGGAGACCGTGCTGCTTGCGATTTGATTGAATGGAGGCAATTTGGTGATCTTCAAGAACTTGATACTGTTCCTGTCATCTTTGGTGGTTTACATCATCCCAAATGGGACTACATCAGGAAGCACAAGAATATTGTGGTCATCAACGATCCCATTGACTACTGTGCCAACATCAACTTGGCAGCCGAGATGTCAGGAAAGAACTGTGTGGAGATAGAATTGGATTACTTCGAGCAGGATTCAATGATTCGTGCTGAATTGAAACAGGCAATAGCACGTCCGCCATACGTGGATAACTCTGATTTTCATGTGAACATCTCAGCAGATGAGGAATTTTCTACGATATGGAAGGATAGTGTGGTGGTGTTGGTTTTCTCGACCGAATCTCCAGAACGTAACTCAACGAATCTTCAGGATCGAGAGGAGGGGTATCAAACCTTGAGGCGTATTTATGTCCACTCTTGGCTCTATCCGTCGTTGGCGGTGAAGAGAGACCTATACAGCTCTGCCATTGTCGATAAGACGGGACGTCCTCAATACACGGCGGTAAAGGCCGGTTTTGCAGATGGTAGCGGCAGATATTTGTGTGGATATTTCGCTAGTTATGAGACGGTGGGTGAAGATATGGCAAGGGTCGCTTCTGAAATCTTGAGAGGTGCAGACTTGGCTTCTTTCGTCGGAATGGCGCACCAGAAGCAATACTATATGGATTATGATGCGATGGAGAAACTGGGCATGGAGTACAAAGACTTTGAGAGCCGTTTTGTGATAGTCGGTGCTCCTGTTGAGAAGATTTCTCCATTATATACCTATGCCACATGGATTATTATCATCACCATCTTTATTATTGCCGTTGCTTCTATCATTCTGGTGTTGCAATCATGGAAGAGCAGAACAGCGCAAATCCTGATTGAGGGTGTGCAGAGACGTGCTGAGATGCGCCAGATGGCATTGCATGGTGCCGATAGCCATACTGTCCGTACGGAGGCTAACCTGAGGGACATCATATCGCATGTTCATCCCGAATATTCGAGTGAGATTCCGCTGATCATGCAATCCATAGAGGTGCCTGGAACGCATAGCTATGAAATCTATGCAGACATTGACCAAAAGGATCTTTACCGTTGGTGGCAATTGCGTTTTGTGGTGATGTTCGATACCAAGAAGAACCAGAAGAATGTAGATGGTATCTTGATCAATATTGATGAGACGAAGCAGTATGAAGAGAATCTGCGAAAGGCGATGCTGTTGGCAGAGGAAGCCAAGCAGAAGGAGGACTTCTTGACGACCATTAGTCATGAGATTCGTACACCACTGAATGCTGTTGTGGGATTTAGTGATGTCTTGGTCAGCATGCCTGCCGACTCCTTTACTCGTGAGGAGATGGAAGAATATGCGAAGATCATTAAGGCGAATAACACCAGTCTTTCTGCCATGATTGAGGACATCCTTATGTTCTCACGCATAGAGAGTGGACGTATTCAATATGTGAAGAACGAGTTTGACGCTTCTGAATTGGTGCATGAGTTGGTACATGAATGGAGTGACTTGATTCCAGAGGGTGTGACGATGCATGAACTTGCAGTCCTGCCTGGCATTACTATCAATAATGACCGTACACGTGTCAAGTACATCATGAACCAGTTGATGAGCAATGCGGCAAAATTCACCAAGACAGGTGCCATTCTCATTGGTGTTGACTATCACTTTAATTCAGAACGAGCAGAGCTCTTTGTGGCAGATACAGGATGTGGTATTCCGAAGGAGAAGCAACAGTTGGCATTTGGCTTGTTCTGGAAGGACGATGGCTTTGTGCCAGGTTTGGGACTCGGATTGCATGTGTCAAAGAAACTGGCTGAGGGTATGGATTTGATACTGGATGTAGAGAGTCAGCCTGGATTTGGATCCAAGTTCTCACTTTATGCAGACGCCTACATGAAGAAGGGATTCGAAGCGGAAACGTAAGGCATGTTGGTTCTCATCACAGTGATATTATATTTTAGTGTATTGCTGCTTCTCTCCCATCTGGTGGGCAGGAGGGGTGGCAATGCTGCTTTTTTCACTGGTAATCGCCAATCACCTTGGCCTTTGGTGGCGTTTGGCATGATTGGTGCCAGTATCTCTGGCTTGACCTTTATTGGGGTACCAGGATGGGTGATGAGCATTGACATGACATACCTTCAGATGTGTTTAGGTTTTGTGTTGGGCTACGTCATTGTAGCGTTTGTGCTGTTGCCGTTGTATTACAAATATCGTCTCACTTCCATCTACACCTATTTGGATCATCGCTTTGGCGCTGTGAGTTACAAGACGGGTTCTTCTTTCTTCATCCTGAGTAAGTTACTGGGCGCTGCCGCCAAGTTCTATGTGGTGTGTCGCATTTTGCAGCTGTGTTTGGCTGACAGTTTCTCCGTTCCTTATGTGGTGATTGTACTGGTGGCACTCTTTCTGATTTGGCTCTATACCCGTAGAAGTGGCATTCGCTCCTTGGTGTGGACAGATTTCTTGCAGACCCTATGCCTCATCGTGGCACTTATCCTGCTGCTTTTGAAGGTGTCCAACATGCTCCACATGGATTTTTCTGAAGCGATGACAGTGGTATGGAATGACTCCCATTCGCGCATCTTCGAATTCTCTGATTTTGCTTCCAAACAGAACTTTTGGAAACAATTTTTGTCAGGCATCTTCATTGTCATCGTGATGACGGGACTTGATCAGGATATGATGCAGAAAAATCTCACTTGCACGGACTTACGTTCTGCGCAGAAGGATATGTGTTCCTATGGAGTGCTGTTTGTCCCTGTCAATTTCTTGTTCCTTGCTTTAGGCGTCCTTCTTCTGATGCTCTATCAGCAACAAGGTATGTCCATTCCTGAGAAAGGGGATGATTTGTTGGCAGGCATTGTGTTGGATGGAACGATGGGTTCAGCGTGTCTCATTTTCTTCACCATTGGCGTCATTGCCAGTGCTTTTTCCTCTGCCGATTCAGCCATGACGGCACTCACGACCAGTTTTTGTATTGACATTTTGGGAAAAGAGAGGGATGAGAAGATGCGAAAGCGGGTGCATGTGGGTATGCTTTTGGCATTCGTCATCGTCACACTGGCTTTCAATGCCATTGGTTCGGGTAGCGTGATGGATTTGATATACACCTTGGTGTCATACACCTATGGTCCGCTCTTGGGACTCTTTGCCTTTGGTATGTTCACCAAGTGGCAACCACGAGAGAAATATGTACCTTATATTGCGATTGCTTCACCCCTCATCTGTTATGTCATTGATGTGGCTGTGTTGCAGTTAACTGGGTATAAGTTCGGATATGAAATGCTGATGTTCAACGGGTTACTGACCTTTATTGGTTTATTGATTGTGTCGAAACGATGAAATTTATAGATTTATTCGCTGGTCTTGGAGGCTTCCACCTCGCCTTGTCCCGTTTGGGACATGAATGTGTCTTTGCCTCTGAAATACAGCCGAAATTGCAGAAATTATACAAGATAAACTTCCCTGATGTGCCCATCTATGGTGACATCACCAAAATCAAGGAAGAGGATATCCCTTCTCATGAGATTTTGTGTGCAGGATTCCCTTGCCAGCCCTTCTCTTTTTCAGGCAAAAAGCAGGGATTTGAGGATGAGTTGGGACGTGGCAACCTCTTCGACGAGATCTGTCGCATCTTACGTTATCATCACCCCAAATACATCTTTTTAGAGAATGTTTCAGCATTGCCTGGACATGATGGAGGACGTACTTGGAAGGTGATTCGTCAGAAGTTGGATGCCTTGGGCTATGACATCCGTTCGCACATCTATTCTCCCCATGAGTTTGGCATCCCTCAGCATCGTCCACGATTCTACATCGTGGGTATGTTGCGTGATGAACAAGGTGTCAGCGGTATGCATCGTTTTCATTTTGTTCGTCCTCAAAAGGATCTTGTTAGTGATGTGCGTACGATTGTGGATGTGACCGACAATGACCGTTTACTGGCGGTTCGTCGCGATTTGCATCCCGTGTTTGATGCCTGGCAGGAATTTGTTTATCATGTGACCGAACGCGATGGTTATATGCCCTCCCATTGCATTTTCACGATGGAGTTTGGTGCTGACTACGAATTTGAGGATACGCCTCCTGCTTTTCAACCCCTTGAACGTCTGCGTGGCAAACGAGGTGCCTATGGAAAGGTCCTTGAAGGCGAAACACGTGAGGAACTCATTGCGGGACTTCCTTTCTATATGCGGAAAACCCAATACAAGGACACTTATCCGGAATTCAAGAAGATTCTCATTCGTCAGAATCGTGAGTTTTATCAACGACACAAGGATTGGATTGACCCTTGGCTCGAAAAGATTAGAAAGTTCCCTCGTACCCAGCGTATGTTCGAATGGAGCACCAATCAAGATTGGGACTTCAAACATCATGTCATTCAACTCCGTCCCTCGGGTATTCGTGTCCGCTCGATCAACTGTGTCCCCACCATCACCCTTTGTACTACCGCAACGCCCATCCTGCCCTTTGTTCCTTATCCTCCCCAAGGCGCACTCGACAAGAAAGGACGTCCATACACACCAGAAGACTTCCGTTGGGGACGCTATATCTCTCATAATGAGGCAGCTCGCATCCAATCCATGCAGGAACTGAACTATGGCAATCTGTCACGTGTTCAGAAGTTCAAGGCACTTGGTAATGCCGTTAACGTCGATGTGGTCCAACTCATCGCCCGACGTCTCCTTCCACGTTCCCGAAGATGATTTCTAACCTCTCACCCCTTACCTCTAACCTCTAATTATCTACAGGTCAAATGAAAGCACCCTTGCTTTCTCTCGTACTTCACATAGCATTGCCCTTCCTCTCTCAAATCGCTCAGCACCTCCGAAAGTACCCGTTTCATGGGTTCGTTCCATCGGAGTAAAGCTGCTTGTGATTCATAGGTTCCCGTCATCGGCATGAACTTATTGTAAGCAATATCCACAGTTGTGCCATAACAGTGGCAAGAGTTTGTCGTGGCATTCTTGTTGCCTCGTTGTAGATTCGACACATCATCAGTTGTCCTCAGCACAGAGGTCACAATAGGCAAGTGAATGGGTAATCCCTTCACTTGACATGAATCTATGAAATTCAGACAGATAGTATTGAGTAGATGTTGTGCCCTTGGCACCAAATAAGGGATAGAGTGGGTGAGGTTATCAATTGCATAGAAAGGCGAATGGCAAATATTCACCAACCGGTGTTGCTTCACCAATACCTCTGCCTCTTTCCGATTTTTTACAGGCATAATGCCATACTTCTGCGCTGCCTCAATTTGTACACTCTGACTGTCAGGGAAACATGCTGAATAACTCCACACGCCACGAACACGATGAGCCCTATCTTCCATCACAGGTGCAGCCACAGTGTCCACAGAATCAGTCACTTCCTCAAACAGCACTTCATCCTCCGTGTTCTCTATATCATCACTCACCTCTAACTCCTCACCTCTCACCTCTAACTCCTCACCACGCACCTCTAACCCCTCACCTCTCACCTCTACCCCCTCACCTCTAACCTCTAACTTCACCTCAATCCCAAATGCATACTTTACCCCCGCAAACAATCCCATTACCACTACAAACGCTGTAATGAACTTCCACTGACTATATTTTCTTTTCTTTTCCTTTTCCATTTTCTAATTTTTTACTCTAACCTCTAACCCCTCACCTCTAACCTCTCACTCACCCTCTTCCCGAATTCTCAATCAACTCTTTTACCAACTCATTCAATCGCTTTGCTCCCATCAATTGCTCAATGGTCAGGTGCATTCTGTATCGCCAATAATGCCTTGGTTTGGCAGGAATATTGATTCTTTCTCCATTCGGGTCTGGCAATCTCAGTTCTTCATCCATAGACAACCAGTCCTGCAATGACAGCAAGGTCAGTGCTGATGGACAGAATAGGTGTGCTGACACGATCTCCTCACACAGCCATCCTGGAGCAGGGTGGGGGGCTGTACCGTCCTTGTACAGGGCATTGTTGTAGAACTGTTGTGCTCTGTCCAAATCCTCATCCCACCACTGACGCAATGGTGGCATGTCGTGTGTGGCAATGGTGGCAACTGAACGGTAAGGGTTCTCCCACAGATGTCCAAATTGCAAGTAGGGGGATTTTGGCATCGTCTGGATCTCCAACGACAGCATCTTCAGGTCATTCATCACCCATCCCACACTCTCTGGCACCATACCGAGGTCTTCTGCACATACCAACATCCTGGTTGATTGTGTCAGGATAGGCAGTTTCTTCATGGCCTCATCATACCAGAATTTGTTATGACGGTGATAATAATACTCATTATACAGGCAGTTGAAAGCCTCCTTCTCATGCAAGAGCAACGACTCATACACATAATCTTTCTGTGCAGAGATACGGGGATGATACTTTTCTGGTTGCTTCCTGTCAGGGATGAAAAGCACACACGATGCCAAGTCATACAACCCGTCCCTCAATGCGATGCTGTCCTCATCCGTCTTTCCGAAAAAGGCTGCTTCAATCTTGCGTTGGCTGGCATATTCATCTTTCAGGTCATATCGCCCATCAGAACGAGTTTTCAGATAGATGCTCTTCACGAGATCCTTCCGATAACCAAAAATCTGATCTAACGTCCAATCCGTGATGTATGGACGAGTCATGTATTCGGCATTGAAGCGCATGCCATAACTTTCTATCTCCTCCACCGTCATGGGTAGAGAAGGAGAGAATTGTCCCAGCAATCCATGCACTGAATGCATCGGGATGTCCCAGATGCGGAAAAAGCCCAACACGTGGTCAATTCGGTAGGCGTCGAAGTATTCAGCCATCTTCTGGAAACGTCGAATCCACCAACGATAGCCTTCCTTAGCCATTGCCTCCCAATTGTAGGTGGGGAATCCCCAGTTCTGCCCGTTCTTCGAGAAGTCGTCAGGCGGTGCACCTGCCTGTCCATCCAGATTGAAAAGATGAGGTTCCGACCAGGCTTCCACACTGTCGCGCGAAATGCCGATGGGGATGTCACCCTTGATGATGACCCCGTTCTTCCGAGCCTCATTTCTGACTTCCAACAACTGCAGATGCAACAGATATTGTACATAGTAGAAGAATGCCACTTTCTCATAAGCCTCGCCACTTTTGGCAACGAGTTTTTCCACCTCTTTCTTGTTGTATTTGCTATACTTAGGCCATTTTCCGAACTCCGCCGTCTTGTATTCATCTCTTAAGTAAGAGAAGGCGGCATACGGCACCAACCAGTCTTTGTTGTCCGTGAAGAAAGCTTTGAATCCGTTGCTTTCCATCACTTCTTTCCCCTCCTGCGCATACGCCATCCGCAGATATTCCATCTTCAGTGCAATGACCTGCTCATAATCCAGTTCCTTCAATGCATTCACTCGCTGTTGCCGCATCATGAATTTCTCCATCGATAGCCTGTCTTTCAGTCGTGGCAAGGCATTGAGATCGCAATAGATTGGATGCAATGCAAATACAGAAATGGCGTTGTAGGGGTAGGAATCCTGCCAAGTGCCCATGGTGGTCGTGTCGTTGATGGGCAGGATCTGTATGGCATGCATCTTCGTCTTCACCACCCACTGAATCAGTGCCTTCAAATCACCAAAGTCACCTACGCCATAACTCTTGGCAGAGCGCAGTGAGAACACAGGAATCACCACACCTGCCACCTTCCAGCTGTCGCCACTCAAAGCCAGACGTTCATCAGTCTTGATCCACATCTGTTTGGTTTCCAGCTTCGGACACAGCAACTTTCTGTTCTCTCCCTCTTCCCAGCGCAAGATGTTATTCTGTGCATCCACCACCACATATTTATATTCCACCTCTTCAAACAGCATATCCGCATCGATGTTTACAGCCCATTCCTGCAAGTTGATGAGTGCCATTCGCTTTGCACGTTTCCATTCGCCTAACTGAGGTGTGTTACCACATAGCGCTAACCATTCACCCTTCTTCAGTCGAGGCTCCACCACACGCAACTGCAGGGTAGAGGAGTACAGCGTTTCAAGGGCATCGCATCCATCAGCTACAGCCCCCACGCATTCCGTATAGGCAGACGAGAACAGCGGTTGATCTTCAGGAATTGGACGCCATTTGTCACTTAACACATAATTGTTGGTCACCCCATCAAACTTCACCTTGTGGGGCGCCACCTCCCATTCCGTCCATACCAGTTTCCCGTCGCGATACATCGCATACTTATATTCAATGCCCACCTCCGAAGAAATCTCCAATGTCATATCTCCATCCCACATCTTGCCATCTTGAGTTCCCAACGGCAACTCATCCACTGCCTTCTTCTGACCATGCTTATCTACACCCCAGAGTTGTACACGCAAATCTTCCCCCCATCGGGTACGATACTCTATGTTAAAATGGATCTTCATCATAGTTACTCTTATTTTTTTGCAAAGGTAGTGAAAAAATTTGATTAAGCGAGCAAAGAGAGAACGAGTATCCTCCCCAATCCCATGTTAATTAACCTTAAAACCGCATTTTTTGATAAAAACCCCTCTCCCGACAACTCTTATTCCCTAAATAATTCGTACCTTTGCACATTAAATGCCGGTCACTCTTGTATTCCTTGAGAGAAAAGGCATTCTTCATTGATAGACAGTATATATGTATATCAATTCTTCAGAGGATTCTCAAGTTCCGTCAGCTCAGAAAGTTGACGACGCCGTAGGCGTGCCAAACCGCCAGTGGTTTGTCGCCATTGTTGGCAGAAACACAGAGAAAGCTTGTCGTGAGAGACTGAGTGCTTTGGGCTATGAATCCTATGTGGCAACTCAAATGGAAACGCGTGTCTGGCGTACAGGACAAAAAAAACAAGTAGAGCGTGTGCTTATTTCCAATATCCTCTTTATTCATGTCACAGAACGTGAACGTTTGGAAATCGTCAAACTCCCCTACATCAATTACTTCCTGACAGACAAGGCAGGTCACACCAATGACTTTGGACGTCATCCCCTGGCAGTTATTCCCGACAGTCAAATGGACATGCTCCGTTTCATGCTCTACCATGCTGATAGTCCAGTTTCCTTCACCTCTGAGCCTCTTCGTCTTGGTGATCACATCCGTGCCGTTCGTGGTCAACTCACGGGTTGGGAAGGCTATGTAGCTAAGGATGGCAACCAGACCCACCTTGTTGTCCGCATTGACTTCCTTGGTTCCGCTCAAGTTTCCATTTCTTCTGAAGACCTCGAAAAAATTGTATAGCCGTCAATCAACATAAAGCCAACGATACTACATCTTTCTTCATATGCAACAAATCCTTTCAGATGCAAGTCCGCGGCTTTTTAATAAAAAACAAACCCAATAATCATTAATATGCAAGCGATTATTCTGGCAGCAGGTATGGGTCGTCGTCTTGGTGAATACACCAAAGAGAACACCAAGTGTATGCTTCCCATTAATGGTGTAAAGCTGATTGATAGAGTTTTAACTCAGCTTTCATCGTTAAGTCTTAAACGAGTTGTAATCGTTGTTGGTTACAAAGGTCAAAATCTGATCAATTATATTGGAAATCGATATGATGACAAATTGCGGATAGAATATGTGAACAACCCCATCTACGATAAGACCAATAATATCTATTCGCTGGCATTGGCCAAGAACAAACTGCAAGAAGATGACACCTTGCTGATTGAGAGCGACTTGATCTTTGATGACGGAATGTTCAAACTACTCATTGATAATCCACATCCCAACCTCGCTCTGGTGGCTAAATATGAAAGTTGGATGGATGGCACGATGGTGAGAATTGACAATGACAACAACATCGTGAATTTTGTACCTAAGCAGGCTTTCAATTATGGAGAGGTGGATTCCTATTACAAAACGGTCAATATCTACAAATTCAGCAAAGAATTCGCACAAACCAAATATGTGCCCTTCCTGGAAGCCTACACCAAAGCCGTAGGCAACAATGAATATTACGAGAATGTACTGCGCATCATCTCTTTCCTGAATAGCCATGACTTGAAGGCATTACCCATCACCCATGAAAAGTGGTATGAGATTGATGATAAGCAGGATCTTGATATAGCAGAGGCCCTGTTTGCCGATGAGAAGGATGTGTTGCGCAAGTATTATGGACGTTATGGCGGCTTCTGGCGATTCCCCAAGATGTTGGACTATTGCTATCTGGTGAACCCCTATTTCAACGAGAGTCGTATCATTGATGAGATGGAAGCCTATTTCCGTACCTTGATTGCAGAATATCCTTCAGGCATGAAAGTGAACACCTTATTGGCGAGCAAGTGTTGGGGAGTCAAAGAAGAATATATCATTCCAGGAAATGGAGCGGCTGAACTTATCAAAGTGTTGATGGAGATGCTTCCTGGCACATTGGGCATCATTCGTCCTACATTTGAAGAGTATCCCAATCGTCGTGATAAGGCAGGGCTGGTCACCTATATTCCACAAAACAGCGAATATCGTTACACGGCCAAGGATCTGATGGATTTCTTTGGAACCCATCATGCAGATAACCTTTTGTTGATCAATCCGGATAACCCTTCAGGAAACTATATCCCATACGATGATGTCATCTCTTTGGCGGCATGGTGCCAGAATCAGGGAATCCGATTGATTGTGGATGAAAGCTTTGTCGATTTCAGCATAGGTTATGAGAACAACACCTTGCTTCACGACTGCATCTTGGAGGCTTATCCACAATTGGTGGTTATGAAGAGCATCTCCAAGAGCTATGGTGTTCCCGGTATCCGTTTAGGTATCCTGTGTTCTGCCGACAAGGAACTGATTGCCAAAATGAAGAAGGAAGTCAGCATCTGGAACATCAACTCCTTTGCTGAGTATTTCATGCAGATCTTCACCAAATACGAAAAGGATTACAAACGCGCTTGCGAGAAGTTCATCGAGGAACGTGAAGACTTTGAGCAGAAGCTGAAAGGGATTAGTTTCCTCCGTGTCATGCCCTCACAGGCAAACTACTTCCTGTGTGAGATATTGCCACCCAAGAATGCCAACCAATTGGTGTTGACCATGCTTAAAAAGTACAACATACTTCTACGCGACTGTTCCGACAAGCAAGGCTTCGATGGCAAGCAGTACATGCGCATAGCAGTCCGCTGCCATGAGGACAATGCAAGGCTCATCCAAGCGTTCAAGGAATTAGACCCCTCAAAATTTGGCTCGAGCCAAAAAGGGAATTAGCTCGAGCCAAAAGGGGTTTTAGCTCGAGCCAAATGCCAAATTGGCTCTTGTGATATGATCAAAAGATCTGTGAAATAAAAAAGCAATGAACAAATGAGAATAACTATTTGTGGTGGTGGAAATTTAGGACATGTTGTAGCAGGCTTCTTGTCTTCTCAAAAAGAGAATCATGTATCACTGTTGACGACAAGACCTCACGAGTGGGCTTCAGAGATAGAGGTTGTTGATTGTAGCGGGAAAGTGTTTCATGGGAAATTGGAACAGATTTCAGCTGAAGCATCAGAAGTGATCAATGGCAGAGATTTGGTGATAGTATGTCTTCCTGGATTCGCCATTCATGATGTTTTGATGGAGATCCGTCCATATTTATCTCCAGAAACTATTGTAGGTACTGTCGTTTCGAGTACGGGGTTCTTTTTTGAAGCCATGCAAATTCTCCCTGAGAATCAGCCTCTTTTCGGTTTTCAGCGAGTTCCATTCATATCTCGCATCATTGATTATGGTCATTCTGCAGCATTGAAGGGGTATAAAGAGTCGTTGAGTGTAGCAGTGGAACAAACAGCAGATAAGGAAAAAGTCAGAAGTCTATTGGAAGAACTATTTTGTGCTCCTACCAAGTTGCTCGATAGCTATTATGAGGTGAGCCTTTCAAACAGCAACCCTTTGCTTCACACAGCTCGGTTATACTCTCTTTGGAAGGATTGGGAACCAGGCATTTCTTATGCCTCTAATCCCGGCTTTTATGAAGAATGGACAGTGGAGACATCAGAATTGTACATTGCAATGGATAAGGAATTTCAGATATTGTTGAAACGGATAGGTGTCAAGGATGGTGCCATTCCTTCGGTTTTACAATATTATGAAAGTCACGATGCCGAATCTTTAACGAAGAAAATCAGTTCTATACCAGCTTTTCAGGGTATAGCTTCGCCCATGAAAGCTGATAAGAATGGCAAATATGAGCCAGATTTTAGTAGCCGCTATTTTACGGAAGATTTTCCTTATGGAATGAGGTTTATTGTAGAGGTGGCTGAGAAGAACCAAACAGAAGTGCCAATGATTCAGCATGTATATAACTGGGGCATGAAAATGATTCGTCAATATGGAATTTGACAAATTAGGTCACGCAGATATCACAGATACCACAGATGATGGCGATAAGAATCAATGTAGTTAACTATTGACTCAAATACCCCTCGATATCATTTATTAATAATTTGCGCGTTACTTATTAATAACTTGCACGCTATTTATTAATAAACGTGATTTTAGCTCCCTCAAAACGCTGAGTTAACTCGATTCATGAAATGAGTTAACTCATTGGGCAAATCGAGTTAACTCACACTCAAAAATGGGTT
>JAEEGJ010010985.1_pt1 | contig 23203 bp, 23 predicted proteins | sample 8958761 | NCBI WGS metagenome assembly JAEEGJ01 (sample SAMN16246546, study PRJNA631951) | gut metagenome | biome: gut microbiome; feature: rumen; material: RS-attached | host: Bos | place: Iran: Karaj | collected 2018-10 | reverse complement strand
AACCTCGGTACGCTCTTCCGCACGAGCCTCGGTTTCAATTCTTCGGGCATGATTCTCGGTCGTGGTACTGTGAGCCCGTTCAACCCGAAGGTTGTGCGCGGTTCCTCGGGCACGTTCCTTCGCGTTCCGTTTGAATTTGACGTGGATCTCGTGGACCAGATCAATTTCTTGCGCAGCAAGGGTTACACCATCATCGCTACGGATTTGCATGCCAAGCAGTCCCTCCGCGAAATCGCTCCGCACAAGCTCCGCAAGATGGCTTTCCTCGTGGGTAACGAAGGCGCTGGCACGAACCCGTACTTCATCGAACTCGCCGACGAAACGGTGAAGATCCCGATGCGCAGTGAACTTGAATCTCTGAATGTGGCTGTCGCACATGGCATTCTCTCTTACGAAGCTGCCCAGATTCAGGAGGAATTGAAGTAATGACGTGCTTTTACGATCGCCTTGAACAGCGTATTGCAAAGTGCGGCAACCCGGTGTGCATGGGCATGGACCCTGTGCTCAAGCTCATTCCGCTCGAAGGCACTCCCGAAGACCGCATCAAGCGCTTCTATTCCGACATTTTGGAATGCTGCCTTAAGCGTAATGTGCAGCCGGCTGTCGTAAAGCCGAACAGCGCTTATTACGAATGCGTGAGCGTGCAGTCGATGCTTGTGTTGCAGCAGCTCATTGCCGATTACAGAAGCGCAGGCATCCCGGTTATCTTGGATGCGAAGCGCGGTGACATTGGCAAGTCCAGTGCCGCTTATGCAAATGCCGCCTACGATGTTTACCGTGCTGACGCCGTGACCGTCTCTCCGTGGATGGGTGCCGATTCCGTCGGTCCGTTCATTCGTGAACAGAGCGAAAACGGTGCCTACGTGCTCCTCCGCACAAGCAACAAGGGCGCTCACGACTTCCAGGATCTGAAGGTCCGCGACGCCGCAGAAGCATTCTACTCCGTTGCAGACAAGATTGTGGAATGGGACGCAGGCAAGGGCTACCTCGGTGCTGTTGTCGGTGCTACCAATCCGGGCGAGCTCGAAAACATCACGCGTTACATGTCTCAAGAGAAGAAGTACGAAATCCCGTTCCTCATTCCGGGCGTGTCCATTCCGGGCGTGCCGGGCGGTCAGGGCGGCGATGCCAAGACGGTTCTCCAGGCTATCCAAAATGGTGGCGGCAAGCGCAAGTTCCATGTGCTCAACTCGAGCAGTGGCCTTAACTTTGCTTGGCAGCGTAACGATACGCCGGCAAACTATGCGAACGATTGCGTCGATGCACTCGAAAAACTCGCAGAGGCTTGCCAAATTTAATTCTTCTAAGACGTCATCCTGACCCTGGAGCGTAGCGATAGGGGAAGGATCCAGGGCATTACTTGATGGATTCTTCGACTACGTGCTTTGCACTTCGCTCAGAATGACGTGATGAGATGTTTATGCGTTATATCCTTAGCTTCATAGTTGCCGTTGCGGTGATCGCGCTTGCGTTCCATTACGCAAAGCCGTTGCCTGGCACGAACTTTGACGAGTCCTTCTTGCCGAAGGCTTCGTCTGTTCGCTATGTAGCCGCAGGGCATGACGCATCGGTTGCGGGGCTCTTCTGGATCAAGGGCCTCACCGAACTCGGTGAAAGCTACCTCACCGGCAAGGAATATGCGTATCTCGGCCATGTCGCCGAACTCTCGACGAGCCTGGATTCGCTATTCTACACGCCGTATTATTTTGTCGGTGGCGTGACTCCCGTAGATGCTCCCGACACTTCTGATTTTTCTGTACTCCGCCGTGCGACTCGCGTTTATCCCGAGAACTGGCGCCTTTCGCTTTATTTTGCACTCCGCCTCGCACGTGGCCCGTTCCCCAACAGGACTGAAGCCGCCAATGTGATGCGCAAGTATTTCGATAGCCCGGATACAACGATTCCGGATCATATCCGCACGATTTACCGCAGCTTTGAACTTGACTCCATGCAGACCGAGACAGCGCTTGAAACAATTTTGAATGACGTGATGCAGCCACGTTTCAAAAAATTCCGTGCAAGCTTTTATACAAAGATTCTCAAGCTCCTCGGTTACAAGGGCTTGATTGCCAATTACGACAAGGACGAAAATTATCAGAAAGTCAAGTACCTTGTCGATGGCATGGTCGAAGGCCGCATCCCGCCGGTTGTCGTTTACAACCGCCTCCTCGCCATGAAAAAAGTCGAAGAACCCGTCGCAGATTCTTCTGCCGCCGATACGGCTAAAGTAAGTGTCGCGGATTCTACTGCATCTACGTCACCCTGAGTGTAGCGAAGGTCCCAGTCAAATCTCGTAATATAATTTCGAATTATTCTGCGCATCTTTCCGCGTTTTTCGGCAGTCCCATCAGCTCGAATGCTGTTTTGCAGCGGTTGAACAGTTCCTTGGATTCGGCAGGATCTGCTTTGCTGAGGTTCTTTGCGCGGTGGTAGAGAATATTTGCGGTTGTGTAGGGCGTATTCGACTTGACGGATTCTTTTTCTGCCTTGCGGTAGATCTTGTCTGCATCGCCCAGGTTCAGCATGTCGGTCAGGCGGGCGTCGGTCCAGTAGTAGATTCCCGTGTCGTCATCAAGGCGCTTGTCGACCATCTTGAGGGCCTGTTTGGCCTTCTTTTCGTTGTGCACACCTGCGTAGGCGATGGCGCATTCCGAATAGAACGAACCTTGCAGCTCGTCGTCGAGTCTGTCTAGTTCATCTTCACTAACGCTCTCGCAAAGCGAAACAGCTTCGCTGTACTTTTCGGTTGCGTTTTTTAAGGCGGCCTTCGCCTTCACGAGCATGATTTTTGTTGAACGGTCCAAATCTTCGGTTTGTATGTAATACAGCAGTGAATCTGCAAGCTCGAAGTCCAGGCTCATGGTGCGGACTTGCCCCATGGCGATGAATATGCGGCCTTCGGATCGTACGTCCGCTTCTTTGCGGCTTGCGACAAGGGCTCGTTCCAGCTGCGAGTACCCTTTGGCGAATTTGCCTGCCTTCAACGACTTCTGTGCGCGGGCGGCGAGCGTTGCCGATTCTGAGGCAAATGCGGAAATTCCACTAAGCGCTATGCAAAGGGCGATTTTCAAAGATTTCGTTACCATAGAGTCTCCACGACAAAGGGAACGGAATCATGCTTTGGAATATTGCTTCTGAAAAGCCACATCTTGGACATGCCGTTAATCAAGTCGTCAGCACTCTGCAATGTGTTTTCTGTCGTGTTCATGAAGTCTTGCAGGCCGGTCGTGACTGTACCGAAATCGGTGACAAGATTGTCGACTCGTCCGACGGTGGAATCCATGGAGTTCAAAAGCGAGGTGACTTGGCCCGGCAGCGGCTTGAAGTCTTCGAGCAGATTGCCTACGTTGTTTGTGACTTCGTTTGCGCGGCTAATGAGCGTCGGAACGTCGGTCTTCATCGTATCAAGCAGGAATGATGTCTTCTTCAGCACGTTCTTACCGAGGTACGTGATTTCGTCAAGTCGGTAAAGCTGGCGGTTCAGGTTGTCGTAAAGGGCGCGGGATCCGAACAGTGCGCCCATGGTTGTGCCTGTATCAAGAGCCATTGTCACGAGTTCGTCGGCGGCGTCCACGAGACGGTTCACGCGGCCCAAAAGTTCGTTTGCCGTTTCAATGACGGTTTCGATATCCTGGGCCTTGCCTGCCGATAAGGTGTCCCTGTCTTCTAGTACGCGGCCTCTATTTTTTTTGATGTCGATATTGATGACACGGGCCGAAATCAGGTTCTGGTCTCGGATGGCAAATGCTTTCGCGCTGTCGGTGATGAGGTTCTGGTATTTCTTCTCGATGGTGAATTCCATGAGTGCGCTATCGGATATGGCTCCCGTAGCGTCTTGCTTGATGGACACGTTGGTTACTCGTCCGACATCGACACCGCTAATTTGTACGTTCGTTCCTTTTTTAAGGCCCAGCGCCTTTTCGAATGTACTGTAAAGCTTGTACTCATCCTTGATGATACCGTTGGTCTTGTCGTAAAGGTAGTGGTAAAGCACCAGCGAAAAAATCATGATGGCGACAGTGCTAATAACGCCGACCAAAAGGCCGGACATTTCCATCCAGTTAATCTGTTTTATCTTTTGAAATGCCATTGCTTTCGTGAAATATAAATAGATTATATTGTCAAATTGAATTTAATTGTTTTTTTTCGAGGAAATATGGATTTTTTTGAATTTTTGAATACTGCCGTGACGCCGTACCATACTGTAGACGCGTTGAAGTCGTTTTTTAAGGCTAATTCTTTTACAGAAATTGAGCTAGGCGTGAATCTTGAGCCTGCAAAAGCTTATTTCGTGTGCCGTGAGGCTTCTGTCATTGCGTTCCGTACGCCGAAAGCGTGGAACGAATTGTCTCGATTTAGGATTGCGCTTGCGCATACGGACTTCCCGACGCTCAAGATTTCCCCGAATCCAGATGTCGTCAATGCGGGCATATGTACGCTCCATACGGAGGTTTACGGATCTCCTCTTTACACGAGCTGGCTTGACCGCGACCTTGGTTATGCGGGAGCGCTTGCGTACGTAGATGTGGACGAGTCGAATACGCTCAAGACGAAACTGTTCCGCGGTCAAAAACTTTTCAGGATTCCGCAGTTGGCAGTCCACTTGAACCGTGGCGTGAACCAGGACGGCCTCAAGGTCAATCCGCAGATCGATTTTAATGCTTTGTGGTCGGGCGCTTCGGAAGGTAACGCTTCTGAAAATCGCAAGAACTTTTTTGCGAAGGCGCTTGAAAAGGAACTCCCTGCGGGAGCGCGCTTGATTGATTTCGATGTGCAACTTTTTGATGCACAGCCTGCAAATCGCGGCGGTTTTAACGACGAATGGATTTATTCGGGCAGGCTCGATAACTTGAGCAGCTGCCATGCGATTGCCGAAGCGATTGTGGGTGCAAAGTCGGCAGAAAACGATTGCCTTGTCGCATGTTTCTTCAATAACGAAGAGGTTGGCTCTACCACTCGCGAAGGTGCCGCGAGCAACTTCTTGAAGAGCGTTTTGGATTCTTCGACTTCGCTCCGCTCCGCTCAGAATAACGAGTCGCACTCGTCTCTCGCCTCTCGTCTTTCGTCTAGTATTGCCCTCTCCATTGACATGGCACATGCTGAGCACCCGAATCACGTGGAAAAACACGAACCGAATCATGCGCCACTTTTGGGTAAGGGAATTGTACTCAAGACAAACTCACAAAAGCGTTATGCAAGCGACTTGATGAGTTCTGCGCAGCTTCGTCTGCTTTGTGAAAAGGCAAAAATCCCGCTTCAGGTGTTCATCATGCGAAACGACATGCCATGCGGCAGTACAGTCGGTCCGACTGTTTCTGCAAGTCTCGGGATCCCGACGGTCGATATTGGCGAACCCATGCTCAGCATGCACAGTATCCGCGAGATGATGGCCGCAAGCGACCACGATGATATGATAAAGCTCGTTAAAGCGCTTTATCGCTAGCCTTTCTGCGGTAGAACCCCGCTAATGGCTGGTTTACAATGGCGCTTAGCGGGGAATACTTTATGGCTAGGTAAATGATGGCAATCAGCGCTACGGAGAATAAAGTCAACGTGCTGGTGAACAAAATATATTTCGGATCATTTGCGGGCAGCTTGTAAACGCTAGTCCACCATTCTTGACTGATTATGTGCCGGAAGATGGGGAATGCGAGTACTTGATGGAATGCCAGAAGCGCGAGGTTCATCTCGACCGGTTTTGCTAAAATCGGATTTGTGATTCCTCGGCAGATGAGGATAAATCCTAAAGAACCGATAATTGCGTTTGGAAGCGTGATGTAGTACGGAATGTACACGCGATGGAACATTTCGAGATGCCTGTGGCTTAACCCGTAACTGTACTGGCTGATAAAGTAAGTCGCTGTCATTAACGCGACTCCTATGATCAGTGCCCGCAGCCGCGCCTTTGTCAAGAAATTGTACAGTCCTGAAAGTTTCTGGTGGCGGAACGCAAATCCTAGGTATGTGAAAACCGTTCCGAAGAGTGCGGCATCAAAATTCCAGACTAAAGGAACGTTGTGGAACTGGTTGAAGATAATCCCGACGCCAAGAAGTAAAAGCGACAAGACTCCCATGAGCCAAAGCCTGCCCTTGGCTAAACGGTGAAAGCCAAACAGTATGATATCCGTGAAAAACAATGCCGGCAAGAACCAGATGGCGAACAATCGAATTTGATTGATGACATTTGCGATGCCGATAAGCAGAAAATGGTCCGGGATGGGGTTGTTCAGAAGCCATTTGACGAACAGATCCGCTAGGACGCACAAAATTCCAAGCCCGAACATCGGGATGATGTAACGCCTAAGCTTTGTCGTGAGAAAATCGCCAAATTTCTGATTTTCAATCCTCAGCGTCATTCCGTTTAGGATGAAGAACACTGGCAGGTGGAATGCGAATGCAAATGCGACAAAGTTACTTTCTTTGGTCCCATGCGCGAATACGACCAAAATCATGGCCAAAAATTTTGCAACATCGATGTATTCTATTCTTTTGGGTTTCATGGCGGATCTTTATGGGGGTAACTTGTGAAAATATAGACTTTTCCCGTGAAATGCATGAATCCGTATAATTATTTCTGCATATATCAACAGAAATGCCAAGACGGAATGTCCTGGCATTGAGTGTGGAGTTTGTAAGTTGCTGATCTTTCAAATCAATGTCCTGGGACATTTTTGATAGAATTTAAAGACTTGGTTGTTTTTGCCTCTTTTGATGCAAAAGTCTGAATGTTTTCATGTTGTTTTGCTGTGTTTATAAATTTAATAACAAATTATCTTAAATGCTTTAATTATTTGTGTAAAATGATACTTTACGTGTAAGAACTTGTTTGTGATTGTTGCTTGATTTGTATGTAAATAAAAATAAACATGAGCGAGGGAGGTACTCTAAAAAATTGAGCCTGAATAATTAAGATCTTGCTCTGTTGATTGATGAAAGTACTGTATTGTAGCTTTTTAAATGAGACATAAAAACTTTGTTTTAGAACAATTGTTATTATTGCACCCATGCAAAACGAAACATTTATTGAACAACTCTGGAAAAAAATGCCACGTTCGTCCTTGATGGGGCAGTTCGTGCGATACTTGGTGACGGGCGGGTTTGCCTTTGTGGTCGATTTCTTGCTATATGCTTTTTGCCTTTACGAGCTGAATTGGCATTACTTGGTTGCAAATTTGGTTGGACTGGTTGCTGGGCTTGTCATCAATTACGTCATGAGCGTGGCTTGGGTCTTTTCGGAATGCAAACGTGTTCTTGAAGACCGAAAAACTGTTGAATTTGGTGTATTTGCGATAGTTGGAATTATTGGAGTTGGGATCAATGAATTGCTGATGCTCTTGATGGTGGGGATGCTGGATGCAAATGAGATGAAATCGAAAATTGTAGCAGCCATCTTGGTTTTGGTGTGGAATTTTGGAGCCCGAAAGATGGTGCTTTTCCGAGAACGGAAAGCCGTTTAAAAGTTTTAGGATTGTAGGAAGGATAAAATAATGACAGAACGTAATTTTACGAAAATTGCTGTAATTGCTGGTGCTGGCCCTGCGGGTTTGACTGCGGCGCTTGAACTTTTGCGTACGACAGATGTAAAACCTGTGATTTTTGAAGCGGAAGATGTTGTTGGCGGTATTTCGCGGACGGCGCGTTACAACGGCAACCGTATGGATATTGGTGGCCACCGCTTTTTTAGCAAGAGCGATACAGTAATGGACTGGTGGCAGGGGATTCTCCCGCTGCAAGGATCTGCGAGCAAGGATGATATAGCGATTGGTCGTTCGGTTCCGCTTGTAGAGGGTGGCCCTGATCCTGAGCAGACGGACTACGTGATGCTTTGCCGCAGCCGCCTTTCTCGAATCCTTTTCTTGCGCAAACTGTTTGATTATCCGGTGAGCCTGAATGGCGACACGATCCGCAATCTCGGACTCTGGCGCATGATGAAAATCGGCCTCAGCTATCTCAAGGTGCAGTTGCTGCCTGCGCGCAAGGAAAAAAGTCTCGAAGATTTTATGATCAACCGCTTTGGCGTGGAGCTTTACCGCACGTTCTTTCGCGACTATACCGAGAAGGTCTGGGGCGTACCGTGCAGCAAGATTAGCCCGGACTGGGGCGGTCAGCGCATCAAGGGCCTCTCGATTACAAAGACTGTAATTCATGCGGTGAAGCAGATTTTTGCAGGCAAGAAAAAGGCTGAATCGGGGAATGCCAACGGTGCCGATATACGCCAGAAGGATACGGAGACTAGCCTCATCGGTCAGTTCCTTTACCCGAAATTTGGCCCGGGACAGCTTTGGGAAACGGTCGCCGAAAAGGTCCTGGAACTCGGTGGCGAAATCCGCATGAACTCCAAAGTCGTAGGCGTGAATCGCGATGCAGGCGGCAAGACCGTTGAAAGTGTCGTTGTCGAAAGCCGTAACGCAGGTGGCGATATCGTGACGGAATCTGTTCCTTGCGATTATTTCCTCTCGACCATGCCGGTGAAGGAACTTGTTGCCGCAATGGACAGCGAAAAGAATCCTGTGCCTGCGGAAGTTCGCCGCGTGTCCGATGGCCTTGTGTACCGCGATTTTATTACAGTCGGCCTGCTTCTGGATAAGCTTGAAATCAAGAATCCGGCGAAGCCAGGCTCTCCTGAAAGCAAGCTCAAGTTCGTTGCCGATAACTGGATTTACGTGCAGGAATCCGACGTGAAGCTCGGCCGCATCCAGATTTTCAACAACTGGAGTCCGTATCTGGTTGCAGACCCCGAAAAGGTCTGGATTGGCCTTGAATATTTTGCGACTGAGGGCGATGAAATGTGGCGTATGCCCGACGCGGACTTCATCAAGTTTGCCATTGCGGAACTGGATAAGATTGACGTTGCAAAACCAGAGTCCGTTCGCGATTCTGTAGTGTTCCACATCAAGAAGGCTTACCCCGCTTACTTCGGAACTTACGGCGAATTCGGCAAGGTGCGTGACTACGTGGACCCGATCGAAAACTTGTTCCTCATGGGGCGCAATGGCATGCACAAGTACAACAACATGGACCATAGCATGCTTGCTGCCATGGAAGTCGTGAAATGCATTCGCGAAAATAGTACCGACAAGACTGCCCTTTGGAATGTGAACAGCGAAGAAGAATACCACGAAGGTAAAAAGTAATGCGGAAATTCGTTAGACGGGATCTGCCCCTGATTTTGGGGATGGCGCTTTTTGTCCTCATGTCGTATGCGTTCAATCCCGAAATCAAGAATGTTGTACTGCATAGGAACGGGACCGATTTGGAAACCGCCTTGCCGGTCAGCATTCCGATGGCGTCAGGGGAGAATTTTTCCATTGACATGGATGTTTCCGCAGGCTTTGCAAGTGACTTTTACTTGAACATCCATCCAGATGACTGCGTTATAGAACTTGTCGTCAACGACGTTAAATTCCCGGTTGAAAGTTATCCTGGCTATTGCAGCTGGAATCGGGGATTTGTGCTCGACAAGGCTGAAATAGTGAAGAACCTTGGCAAGGAAGTTTCTGACTTCCATGTCAGAATGTCTTTGCGGAATGGCGGCGGCCTGGGCGGCCTTACGGCGGTCATCAATGGCGGCGGGTTCATGCTTGGATTTTTCACGGTAATGTTCTTTGTGCTGCTTGGAGCCTTGATTTTCTCGGTGGGATCGCGTTTCAACATCAAGCGCAGCTTGCTTGTAATTTTCTTTATCGGGCTTCTGCTGCGCGTGGGTTATGGTCAAGAGACATTTTATGACCAGCGCGGTCACGATGTTGGCGGGCATGTGCATTATATGAAAATCATCGCGGAGCAGAATCGAATCCCTTCATCGAATGAATGCTGGACCTGCTATCATCCGCCGGTGTATTTTGTCTTGAGCGCTGGCGTCTGGAAGGTGGCGAACCTGATGCAATGTGCTCCGCAAAATGCCGTCAAGTGGTTTGACTTGCTCATATCGTTTGTGGCACTTGGATTTGGACTTGCCTGCCTCAGGAATATCCTGGAAGGGGCGCCTCTTTTTGCGGCGGCTCTGTTATGGAGCGTGTGGCCAAGCTTTATCCTTGCTTCGCCGAGGCTTGGGAACGATATACTCTTTTACGCGATGCATGCTGTTGCCTTGTGGGGCTGCCTTAAGTATATCCGCACAGGTTTTGGAAAGTATTTCATAGTCGCTGTTGTGGCTTCTTTTATTGCGTATTGGACAAAATCGACCGCTGTCGTGACTTTTGGAGTCCTTGCGCTTACGGCCTTGCTTCAGCTTTTCAAGAATCCGCGTACGTGGAGCCGCTCGGAACGTGTTGCCGCAGGTCTCTTTGTTGCGGCTTCTGTTGCGGTGGCATGTGTGGCGTTGACGCACGATGTCGTGGGGAATGCTGGCGGTAATGACAATTCGGTACTTGTTCGCAACAATCCCGGGAACTTCCTGTTCTTTGATTTGCGCACATTCTTGACGCAGCCTTATACGGACCCGTGGCACGATGAACTTGGACGCCAGTTTTTCTGGAATTACCTCGCGAAGACTTCCCTGTTTGGCGAATTCAAGTTGCTCGAATCGCCAAAGGGCCTTTGGCTTGCATCGATCGTAAGCGCATGTTTTGTGGCCCTTCTGGGCTTTGGCCTTCGCGGATTCTGGAAATCCAGATGGGACAAGGTGCAGGTTGTTGTCGCTGCACAGGCGTTCCTTTTCTTTGCCGCGATGATCGCCCTTCGCCTGAAATATCCGTTCTCTTGCAGCAATGATTTCCGTTACATTGTACCGGTTCTTTTGAGCTGCCTGCCTTGGGTGGGTTATGGCTTTTGTGGTGATGGCGTCTCGCGCAAATTGAAAGTGTGTGGCTGGATGGTTACTTTGGTTTTTGTTGTTTGCAGTTCCATTTTAATGATGAGTCTATAGCATGTTCATGTACAAATACCGAAACAACTTGAAGCTATTCCTCTTTTGGGGAATCATTTGTTTGCTTGCGAATATTGTCTGTACTGCCGGTTCGGCCTATGATGGGGATCAGGGCTACTGGGCTGGCTGGGTGCAGCAGCTGATGGACCGTGGCTTTGGCGGTTTTTCTGGAAACTATCCGCCGCTTTATGTCCTGTGGCTTTGGGTTGTTGCAAAAGTCCATTCCTTGTTTGGAGTTGCTGTCGGTAAGACATTTTTCTTGAAGTTCATTTGCCTTTGGCCGGTTTTCTTTGCACACCTTTTCCTTGTCGATTGGCTTTGCCGCCTTGTGGGTAGGTTTAGTTATCCGCAATGGAAAAAGCACTTGCTGATTGCCTTTGTGGCGCTGAATCCGGCATTGCTGCTGGATGGGCCTGTCTGGGGTCAGGTGGATCTGTTCCCGGTGGTAATCGCTGCTCTTGCGATCTATTGCGTGTACCGTCCGCGCTATATCTTCCTTGCTTCGATGCTGTATGTGCTTGCGCTGTTGTCAAAGTTCCAGATGATTGCGTTCTTGCCGATTTTCGGAGGGTTGTTTATTCGCAACTGGAAAACTTCCTGGAAGGGCCTCCCGCTTGCTGTTGCTGGGGCCGCCTTGGTGCTCTTGCCTTTTATTGTTGGCGGAAATTTGCAGCCAATGCTTTCCAGGGCCTATATCCAGACGATGAGTCAGTATGCGTATGCCACTTACAATGCTGCGAATATGTGGTTTATCCTCGTTGGAAATGTCGCGCCCGACAATGTCCCGATCTGGGGCGTTAGCGCTGATGGCTTGGGCTTCTTGTTGAAACCGATTGTTTTAGGAAAAATCCTTTTTGTCATTATTTCTGTTTTTACTTTGGTCAAGTCAATCCTGTGCAAGAATTTGCGAACAGCGTTTGCCCTTGCCGCTTTGAATGGCCTTGCGTTCTTTGTGCTGCTCCCGGGCATGCACGAACGCTATCTGACCTATGCGGTTCCGATGGCTCTTTGCTGGTTTGTACTTGACTTGCGCCGTGGTGGAATTCCGTGCTTGCTCATTTCGCTTGTCTCTGCGCTGAATGTGAACATGATCAATTCGTTCCGGGGATCGGATGTCTGGATGATCATTTCTGTAATGGCGTGTGCCGCTTTGGTCATTTCGCTTTTGGTAATTGCGGCTCCGAAATGGGCAAATGCAGTTGTGAATGCTGTTAGCCGGGTTTCTTTGCCGTCCTGGCTGCCTTATGTAATGCTGTCGGTTGTTGTTCTGATTGAAGGTGGAATCCTTGCTTATCGCAGCCGCCCGGTTCTTCCGCCCAAAGGCGATAATATTGTCCTCTTGACGAGCTTGAACTGGATTAAGACGGAACAGAGCTATAAGAGTCCGCAAATAAATAAATCCGTGGATTTTCATGATCTTGTTGCAGGAAACAGAATCTACAAGTTCGGTATCGGTGCTCATGCTGCGTCAAAAATCCTTATGGAACTTCCCGAGAATGCAGATACGTTGTTCGTGGGCGCAGGAATCGATGCGGAATGCCGTGATGATGGTAGCGCTATATTTATTATCAACGTGGATGAAAAAGAAGTATGGCGAAGCGGCCTTATGCGTGGACGTGGCGACGTTGCGCTTGTGCAAATTCCCTTGCAAGGCGCCTCCAAGCTTGAACTCGAAACCGACCCGGATGGCTCCAATAGCTGCGACCATACGGACTGGCTGAACGGATATATCAAATTGAGATAAGCCCGTTGCCTTTTTATCGGTTCTTTTTGTATATTCTTTGCGTTGATTGAATTTTTATGGCGTAATACCTGTAATGAAGGCGTGAAATGCGATTTTTTTGGACTGCTTTCCTGATTTTTTCTATATCGCTTTGGGCGCGGCCCATCAACGATGGCAACAAGCTGTTTGCCGCTGGCGATTATGCCGGTGCGCTCGAAATGTACATGAAGGCCCGCGAAGCGGAGCCCGCAAATCCGCTTTTGTTCTACAACATTGGAACATGCCAGTACAAGCTTGGCAATTTTGAAGAAGCCAAGAAGGAACTCGAAAGTGCCGTGCGTATGCCGGACAAGAATATGGCCGCGAAGGCGGCGTACAACTTGGCAAATACGCATTTCCGCGTGGGCGAGAAGGCGCAAGAACCGAGTGCCCGCATTGCGGCTTGGCGTGAATCGGTCGCTTATCTGAAAAAGGCGATTGACCTCGATAACGATTTCGAAAACGCCAAGAAAAACGTCGAAATTGTCCAGCGCAAGCTGAAAGAAGAACTTGACAAGCAAAAAGAAAACAAGGACCAGAACCAGGATCAGAACGACCAGAAACAACCTCCGCTGAGCGATAAAGCAAAGCAGGTCTTGGCTCGTGCGCTCCAGCTCTGCAAGGATGGCAAGTACGCCGAAGGCAAGCAGATGCTCGAGAACCTGATTGCCGAAGATGAAACCGCAAGCCAGTTGAGCGGTCACGTGCAGCGCATTGACGACGTCATCGAAATCAAGGCCGGCCGTAAGCCCAAGACGAAGATTGACGCAAGCAACACCGACAACGACCTGGAGGTGATCTAATGGCTATGCTGAGACGAAAGACGAAAGACGAGAGACGAGAGAATTGTGTCATCCTGAGCGGAGCCGTTAGGCGGAGTCGAAGGATCTCTGTAGCTTTGGGTTTTGTATTGGTTTGTGCAATTTCAGCATTCGCGGCTCCGAAATCCGCTTCGGCCTACTATGGCGATGCTGCGTTCCAGTACATTGAAAACCGCTTGCCGACTGCAGAAATCACTTGCAACGAAGGCTTGCAATACTACCCGAACGATCAGAAATTGCAGATGCTCCTCGACCGCATTCACGAGGCGAAGGACGAGCAAAAGAACGAAAATAAGAAGAACGATCCTAAGAACGATAAGAATCAAGACCAAAATAATCAGGATCAGAACCAGGATCAGAATCAGGACAAGCAAAACCAAGACCAGAATAAAGATCAGCAGAACCAGGATCAGCAAAATCAGAACCAGAATGGCGACCAGAGTTCTTCTAGCGCCCAGAATGACCAGAACCAGGATCAACAAAATCAAGGTCAGAACGGTCAGTCTAGCAGCAGCCAGGGTGCTAACAGTTCCGATAGCAATGGCGGTGCCGGAGAGCAGCAACAGCCTGAACAGTCCGAAGGCAATTCCAGCGACAGTAACGGCGGTGAACCTGAACAACAGCCGCTTGCACCTGGTGAAATGTCTCCTGAAGAGGCCGCCCAGCTCCTCAAGGATTTTGACGAACAGAACGGCGAACGCAAGCCCTGGAAACCCATCCGCGGCCAAGTCCGTCCGGCTAAGGATTGGTAAGGCTTGCTAGAAAGACCAGTAAATGCAGAAACCGCCCAAGACTGTCAACCCGATACCAGCGGCAAGGCCGATTCTGGCTCCTGATTTGTCGTAGCCGGATTCATCGTCAGTCCCAAGGATTGCTGTTGCAAAAGCTGAGACCACTATTCCGCTAAGAAAAAGCTGGACCGAAAAGAAACGTGCCAAATAAATCATCCCGTCGGTCGATTCTACGACTTCTTCGGTAGCGGCCATTGATCGGTCTTCTTTTTCGGCATAAACCATTGGCGGGTGTAACGAGACCGTCGCAAAGCTCTCTGCGGTCAATAGCGAAATACTCAAAATTATGGCGACCAAAAATTTCATGCACGGAATATAATATTTTCTGTTGTTACTTTATGGGTGAAAAGTTCTCGGAGGAAAGCCTGATGCTGTGTGTGGAATGAGTTATTTATGCATAAAGTTCGTTTTTGAGGTGTATAAAGTGCCTTTTTTTATCCATTTTCGGCAAAAAAGATATATATTGATATAACCTGCCTAAAAAACGTGGGGAGTTAAAAAATGGATTTTGATAATCTTTTGTCGCACTATAAGGCAAAGGCTTGCGTTGTTTCTGTTGAATTTTTCCCAGATGGAACATATGGGAATATTCGTGTGGTTGCAGGCAACAAGGCGCATTGCGACGACATGGCAGGGCTGAATCATCCGTTTGAGCCTGGATGCCCCTATGAGGCGTGCTTCCCGAAGAATCCGAATTTTGAAGATCATTGTTACCGCTGCATTCGTGACGGCAAGCCGTTACATGCTTACGTGGACCTTTACATGATGGACCTCTGGCTCAACATGTTCCTCCTTCCGTTGGATTCCGACCAGGAAAATGTTGGGTATTGCCTTTATTGTTATGAAGTGGCGCCCAAGGCGGATTCTTCGGCAATGGCGGATATCTCTGCGGATATCGCTGCCGATGTGCTTAAGGCTTGTATCAAGTTACGCGGATCGGATGATGTTAAAAAGGCGTTCCATGAAGTGGCGGAGGATATTTGCTCCATATGCGGTTCTGGGCATTGCTGTATTTTGCTGACGGATAAGGAAAAACGCAGTTGCTCTGTTTTCTCCGATGTGCTGCGCGAAGGGACGAACTTGTTGCCGATGCCGAACTATCTCGATGGTTTTTATGAGATTACTGAAACATGGCCTGAGCTGTTGGCGGGGAGCACCTGTATCATCGTGAAAGATGAACACGATATGGAAAAATTACGGAGGCAGAGCCCTATTTGGAGTGCTTCGCTAGACAACGCTAAAATCACAAGCCTTGTGTTGTTCCCGCTTCGCCATGGCAAAGAGTTGCTTGGGTATATGTGGGTGCTGAATTTTGATGTCGCGAACGTGTTGAAGATAAAAGAAATGCTTGAACTCACGACGTTCTTTTTGGCCTCGGAAATTGCAAACTATTTGCTGTTGAACCGTCTTGAAATTCTGAGTACGATCGATTCTTTGACGGGAGTCAGGAACCGTAACGAGATGAATAACCGCGTGGACTGCATTGTGGAGGGCAAGGAGCCTGTGCCGCAGGCGGTGCTTTTTGCGGACTTGAACGGGCTTAAGCGCGTGAATGACGAACAAGGTCATGCCGCTGGTGACAAGATGCTTCGCGCGGCGGCTTCAATTTTGCAGAGCGTATTCCAGGATGGCGTGGTGTACCGCGCGGGCGGTGACGAGTTTATGATTCTCGTGAACGAGATTAGTGAAGATGAAGTGCAGGACCGCGTGGCCCGTGTGCACTTCTTGTCGGGCAAGACGGAAAATGTCCGCTTCTCGATTGGCGTGTGCTATGGCAAGAAGGATATTCGCAAGGCCATGCGCCTTGCTGACGAACGCATGTATGCCTTTAAGAACGGATACTACGAAGCTCACCCGGAATTGAAATATCGGTAGAGTGTCTTTTTGTGCAGTAATTTCTATATTTTGACGTATGAGATTGCCGCGCGAAACACGTACTTATGTTGCTATCGACTTGAAGTCGTTTTTTGCGTCTGTGGAGTGTGTGCTCCGCGGACTTGATCCGCTCTCGACGAATCTTGTGGTAGCGGATGCGAGTCGTACTGAAAAGACGATTTGCTTAGCGGTGAGTCCGAGCCTTAAGGCTTACGGGATTCCCGGACGTGCGCGCTTGTTCGAAGTTATCCAGAAAGTGCGTGAAGTCAAGCGCCAAACGGGCAAGGATGTAGAGTACATTGTGGCACCTCCGCAAATGGCAAAGTACGTGGAGTATTCCACCCGCGTTTTTAACGTTTATCTGAAATACGTGAGTGCTGACGATATCCATGTCTATTCTATTGACGAATGCTTTATCGACTTGACGCATTATCTTTCGATGTACAAGAAGTCGGCGCGGGAACTTGCAAAAGACATGATTCGCGATGTGCTTGAAACGACGGGCATCACGGCAACGGCGGGCATCGGGACGAACCTTTACCTTTGCAAAATTGCGATGGATGTGATGGCAAAGCATGTGGCTCCTGATGCAGATGGTGTGCGCATTGCAGAACTTGACGAGATGACATATCGCAAGGAACTTTGGGGCCATCGGCCGATTACGAGTTTTTGGCAATTGGGGCGCGGCATTGCGGAGCGCCTTGCACATTGTTACTTGAATAACGGGCGTGGTATTTTTACGATGGGCGACCTTGCACGTGCAAGTGTCAAGCATCCCGATGCGCTGTACAAGATGTTTGGCGTGAATGCTGAAATCTTGATTGACCATGCGTGGGGCTATGAACCATGCGGTATTGCAGAAATCAAGCGGTATAAATCCAAGACGCATAGCATTGGCGGTGGACAGGTGTTAAGTTGTGCGTACGATTGCGCTAAAGCAAAAATTGTTATCCGCGAAATGGTGGATACGCTTGCGCTCGATCTTGTCGAAAAAGGCTTGGTCACGAACGGCCTTACGCTCCATGTGGGCTATGACCGCGAAAATGTGGACAAGGGAATTTATCACGGCGAAACGGTTATCGATAATTACGGGCGAGAAATCCCGAAGCCTGCGCATGGAACTGCTCCGCTCTTGAATTACACTTCGTCGGCATCGACAATTGCAGAGGCGGTGATGAAACTTGCGGACCGCATCATGAATCCGTCGCTTACGGTGAAGCGCTTGAACCTCACGGCGAATAACGTTCTGGAAGCGACGCAAGAGAGCTACGATCTCTTCACGGATGTGAAGAAGATTGAACGCGAAAAGAAGATGATGCAGGCGCAGATTGCTATCAAGAAGCGCTTTGGCAAGAACGCTATTTTCAAGGGGATGGACATGCAGGAGGGCGCGACCACTCGCGAACGCAACCAGCAAATCGGAGGGCACAAGGCATGATATTAGACGAAAGACTAAAGAATGTTTTAGAGGCGATGATGCTTGACTATTTTTCTCTCGTCTTTCGTCACTCGTCTCTCGTCTAAAATAATCCCTAACCACTGCATACTTTTTACTAACCACTAATCACTAACCACTGCATTATGCTTGACAACTACAAAGACATAATTGATTTGCCGTATCCGCGTGATGACTGGAACTTCTTGATGAAGCATCCAAGAATGTCCGTTGCGAATCGTGCAAAAATTTTCAGTCCGTTTGCGGCACTGCGCGGCCACAATGAAAAAATCGCCGAGACGGCGGAACAGCATCTGGATGCCTCGCGCGATGAAAATATGTGGGAAGATGTAGATGGTGTTCTTTCGTCATCCTGAACGAAGTGAAGGATCCAGTCATTTTTTAGTATTACAAGATATTACTGGATTGACGCTTTGCGTCCGAGGCTTCGGCTCAGAAAACATCGAAAAACGAATGAAGCAGTCAAATTTATTTGACTATTTCTGAGTTCAAGATGTGACGCAAAGCGTCAAATAGGTTTGCAAGCAACCTGCTTCATTCGCCTTGCTCTCGTATCTTCGGGGCAGGCCCCTCAGAATGACGTGAAAAGATAAATGCGGTTGATTATGAATCGTTTGTAAAAACAGAAAGTCTCCGGTCGGATGACCGGAGGCTTGTTTATCAAGGAATCATGAAAATAAAATTCTAGGGATGGTTGCGGTGATCCTTGTGGAAGCTCTTGAATTTTTCGAGCTGTTCCTTGGTAAGGATCTTGTTGAAATTCTTTACGCCATTAATTCTGTGGTCGAGCAATGCTTCCTGAGCCTTGAGAATGCCTGCCTTAGCTGCGGCAATCTTCTTTTCGTCATTGCTGTCGAGCGCTTCGTGCAAAGCCTTTTCTGCATCTTTCTTCTGCTTGCGGAGGGCTTTGAATGTAGAGTCCATTACAATGCGCTGCTGGTCGAGGGCGGCTCTTTGTTCGTGCGTGACCTGGAGAATGGAATCCATGAATTCTGGGCCGGGGCCTTTCTTGAAGTCGAACTTCTTGTCGAAATGCTTGCCTTCTTTGAAGTGTTCGCGCGGACCTTCAGGGCGGCCATCGCGGAAATCTCTGTCATGGAAGCGTTCTCCATGGAATTCACCGTGGTGCTTGCCGTGATGCATGCCGCCGCGCTTGCAGCAGTTGCAGGCGCAGTCGTTCTTGTCGCAATCGCCGTGGTTTTCGCAGCCGCAGGTGCATTGGTTATGCGATGGAATGCATGTGGACTGCCTGGAGCAGCAAGATGCGCCAAAGCCTCGGTCTGCAAAGCAGAAGGCTCCAATGGCAAATCCGAGAGAGCAAGCAAGAATGATGATGCTTGCGAAGAAAGTTTTTGTGGATGCGTTCATTATTTAGTCTCCTGTAATAAATAGCTGATGGATGTGTAGGTATCCAAATTCTCGAGTTCGTCGTCGCTCTTTTCGCCGAGGTTCCCGTACCACGAAGCAAGCTCGCTTGAAGCGACATTTGTCATGAGAACTCCCTCGGAATTGATTGTATTAGACGTAATCGTCATGAAGGTGGTGAAAAATGCGGCAACGATAAAGCTTGCGGCGAGCACGTACTTGGTGCGTGTCTGGATGAAGTTAAGAACCTTTCTTTTTTCAGAAGAATCGAGTCTGGCGCAGACGGTTTCCCAGGAGCCTTTCCTGGGTTCGATTCTTTCGAGTCTTGAAAAATCGATTTTATCATGCATAGTTCAGGTTCTCCTGTAAATAGTTCTTGACGACTGTTCTTGCTCGGCTGAGCCTTGCCTTGATTGTGCCCTCGGGCATGTTGTAGATCTCGGACAGGTCCTTGATGCCAAGATCTTCGGCGTCCTTGAGCCAGAGCATGCTTCGCGTTTCGGCGGAGAGCTTTGACAGTCCAAATTCCAAGAGTTCCGGGTCGTAATCCTGTTTTTCCTCGTGCTTGCTTCCGAGAGCGGAAACGGTCACAAGATCGATGTGCTCTTCTTCAAGTTCGGCATGGCGCTTCTTGGAGCGCAGCCGCATGAGGCATTCGTTCACGGTGAGGCGGTACAGCCAGGTGTTGAGTGCGCTATCGCCGCGAAACTTTTGGATTTTCCCTGGAACGGAGACGAAAATGTCCATCAAGACGTCTTCAGCCTCGTCGCGATTCTTGAGCATTCTGAACGCAAGGTTCAGAACGTTTGTGCTATGAGACTTCCACAGCACACCAAGGGCTTCACGACTTCCTTGTTGAATCTTCTTTATAATGACTTTTTCGTCCATTTCGTTACTTTTGATGCGTGGAGATGGGGGTGGGTTGCAGGAATACTAAATTTTTTTTGCGTTATTTCTAATTGTTAGTTGCTGGACTTCACTGGATGGGGCTAAGCCCCAACTCTTTGGCTCGGTTATGCCCATGCGAGCATGGGCGCAACACTCGCCTTTTGAGTTGTCTTCACTAACGTTCAGGATGACGAACCGCTATTAACCAAAGACTATTGACCAATGACTAATAACTAATATCCATTTAATTATATTATAAGTGATGCAAAAAATTCTTTTTGAAAAATTGAAAGAGGCTTTTGCCTCCGTTTTGCCCATTACGCTTATTGTGCTGGTGGTGTCGCATACTCCGCTTGTGACTTTTTCGCTGAAAGAGCAAATTGTTTTTACGGTTAGTGCGATTTTTTTGATTATTGGAATAGGGCTTTTTAATCTGGGGGCAGACCTTGCGATGACGCCGATGGGGGCGTATGTGGGGTCGGGCTTAACCAAGTCGCGCAGACTTTTGTTGCTTGTTTCGGTGTGCTTTGTGATGGGGGTTCTCATTACGGTTGCAGAACCGGATTTGTCCGTGCTTGCGGAACAGGTGAAAAATGCCGTGCGGCCGATTCTTTTGATTTCGACGATTGGCGTGGGTGTCGGGATTTTTTTGCTGCTTGCGATTCTGAAGATCGTATTCAAGAAAGACCTTTCGCTGATTATCATTTTCTTTTACATGGTGCTCTTTATGCTCGGGATGCTTATGGTGTCCGTCGGGCGGAACGCTTTTGTGCCGCTTGCGTTTGACTCGGGCGGCGTGACGACGGGGCCAATTACGGTGCCGTTTATCATGGCGCTTGGCGTTGGCGTTGCTGGTGCGATTGGCGGTAAGAACGCTTCGGAAAATAGCTTTGGCCTGATTGCGCTTTGTTCGGTCGGCCCGATTTTGGCCTTGATGGGCTTGGTCGTTTTTTCAAAAGGCGACTTGACGTATGAGCTTTCGACGGCGGCCTACTCGGTGGAGGCTAGTCTTGGTGAACACTTTTTGCCGGTGGTGTTGACTGTTGCAAAAGAAGTTTTTATTGCGCTTGCGCTGATTGTCGTATTTTTCGGTGCGCTGCAGTGGACCGTGCTCAAGCTCCCGATGGTGAAGCTTGTGCAAGTGGGGGTTGGCATCCTTTACACGTTTGTCGGGCTTGTGATTTTCTTGACGGCGGTGACTGTCGGATTTTTGCCGATCGGTTTTGAAATCGGGTGTGAACTTGCAAAACGCCCGCATGCGCTTGTGGCGGCTGGGTTTATCATCGGCATGGTCGTGGTGCTTGCAGAACCGGCGGTGCATGTGCTCAATAAGCAGGTCGAAGAAGTGACGGGTGGCCTTGTGACCAAACGCTCGATGCTGATTGCGCTCTCGGTGGGCGTTGGCATTTCGATTGGCCTTTCGATGCTTCGCATTATTATCGGGTTCCCGATTATTTATTACTTGTTGCCTGGCTACTTCATTTCACTGGGGCTTTCGTTCTTTGTACCGAAGCTTTATACGGCGATTGCGTTTGACTCCGGTGGCGTGGCGAGCGGTCCGTTGACTTCGAGCTTTATTCTGCCTTTGGCGATTGGCGCTTGCTCCGTGATTCACGATGGCGGCGATTCAATTTTGAATTATGCGTTTGGCATTGTGGCAATGGTTGCGATGACTCCGCTCATTACAATCCAGGTGCTTGGTTTCAAGGCGATTGTGGCAAGGCTTTGGCGTAACAGAATTATGATGCGTCGCTTGCAGGATGCCGATGACGAACAGATTATTGACTTTGTGTAGAGGCTACGATGGTTGAAACAGTAAAGAATGTTTTGAAACGGGCGGTGCCTCAAAAGGTTCATTCCAAAGTCTCGATGAATCGCCTCAAGATTCTCGTGACGACGGTGAACCGTTCAAAGGCGGACTTCTACATGGACTACATCCAGTCGTTTGGCGCGAATATGCAGTTCGTGTTTTACGGGCATGGAACGGCTCCGCGCGAAATCATGGCGGCACTTGGACTTGCGGACTCTGAACGCGCGGTGATTATCAGCATTATTGGTGAAGACCATGTGCCTGCCGTCTTGGAATGTCTGGAAGAAAAATTCAGGACGATTGTGAACGGCAAGGGCATTGCTTACACGATTCCGATGACAAGCGTCATTGGCAAGTCGGTATTTAACTTTTTGAGCGACAACCGATCTCAGGTAGGGAGAGGGTAATTATGAAACCGAATACGCATGAATTAATTATCTGCATTGTGAACAACGGATTCTCCGATACTGTGATGGAAGCCGCTAAAGAGGCGGGTGCCCGTGGTGGCACGGTCTTGAATGCTCGTGGTACGGCAAATAAAGAAGCCGAAGCGTTTTTCCATATCGCGATTCAGCCCGAAAAGGAAGTCGTGATGATTCTTGTACCGCTGAACGTGAAGGACGCAGTGCTCCATTCGCTTTACGAAAAAGCGGGCCTCAATACGATGGGGCAGGGGATTGCATTTGCGCTCCCGGTCGATAATGTCGTTGGGCTAACGCCGTGGAAGGTTGAAGCTAAAACGTAAGGCACATTTGGTACCAGACGACTCCGCCGTGGACGGAATTGCAGACACCTTCATTTACAAATCCGAATTTAGCGTAGTAGTCCATCGACGAACGCGATTAACTTGTCTTCATCGAACATCAACCAAAAGTGGTTGCGGTTCTGATTTGCCTTATAACTTTACCTGGAAGTAATCGATTTCGGGGTGGCTGATGTAGAGGCCGCTCACGGAGGCTTGCGGGTACATGGCGCCGTTTTCGGTGAGGCTGATGCCTACGCTCTTGAAGTCGATGAGCTTCGCGACGTTGAAGATTTCCTTGATGTTCGGGAGCACGGGGTAGCCGACGGCCGGGCGGATGCCCTTCCAACCGTTGTTGTGTTCGAGTTCCTGACTCAAGTATTCTGCGCCTGCTTCGGCGAGGCGGTCAGCGACAGTCTGCATGAGGAGAACGTCGTAATCGCTGCCGCCCTGTTCTGCTTTCAGCTTTTCAAGGCGCTTGACGAACGTGTCGCTCATGGTCACTGCGAATGCACCGACGATGTCGCGGAAAACATCCTTGCCTGCGGGAGATGCGAAAACGCTTGCTGTATTTGCATTTGCCGGAGCGACGTAGTCGCAGAGCGCAAGGCAAGTACCTTCGGGATTCTGCTGACGTGCGGTCGAAACTTCAACGAAGTCTTCGTCTGTGCCTGTGCGGCCCGTGTTAAAGATAACGGACTTTTCTGTACCGGCTGCAGGGTAGAATGCCTGAACGGCGCGGAGGGCGTATTCGGGCTTTGTGAGCGACTTGATGAGCGCTTCAGCATCGGCCTTGAGCTTCTTGGCTTCTTCTTCGTCCGGCTTG